>Ga0114899_1002165_pt1 | contig 10737 bp, 5 predicted proteins | sample MalvireepMed_215_FD_83497 | JGI IMG/M metagenome (GOLD analysis project Ga0114899, IMG submission 83497) | Marine viral communities from the Global Malaspina Expedition - Malaspina viral metaG DeepMed_215 | ecosystem: Environmental > Aquatic > Marine > Oceanic | place: Mediterranean Sea... | reverse complement strand
GGCCCTTGATACTGTCCCACTTAGCAGAAGGAGTAGCTGATCCAGGAGTGAAACCTTTTGCTATTTTTCCTGAACTCTTTTTACCCCAGCCAGCTTTACTAATAACATACAGTCGTGCGGCTCCCTTAGTTGAAAAAATCTGGCCTGGATATCCTCTTCTAAGAGCAACTTTAATACTAGGATAATTTAATACCTTAGATTTTTTAGCGGTTACAACTCCATCCTTTAAGGTATGATAGCTACCTCGTTTTTTTGGACGAGCCTTAGCTTCTTCTATAAGATTTAAGATTTGCACGTTTTTTTCTCCTTCTTTTTTGTCCCTTTTTATTCTCACCTTTCATAGGATCTTTAGCAGTAGTTCCTGCGCTGCTTATACCCAGACTTCCTGATCCAGTCACCATTCCAAAAGATTCCATTATCTCAACAAGCTCCTGCAAATCTTCAACCTTTTTCTTATATTCCCTAATAAGATATTTTTTGTAGACGGTAGCTTCTGTTAAAAATTCAGGCTCCCTTTTATCTTGAATTTCTATTTCTTTTCTAATAGTCTTTCTGCGAATGGGAGAAACAGGTACTTCGGCTTTATCCCAATGCCCTTCCTCAAATATCTGCTGTGCAAAATTTTCTGAAACTTCTACATCAGACACATCGGGGGCATCAGAAGGATGCGAGGCGGCAAACTGGACAGGTTTCCCTTTTTCTACCTCTTTCTCAAGAAGGTTTGCCGCAAAGTTTGCGATATCTGCTTCGTTCATTCTGCTGCTGTCTCTTCTTCTTCTTCTTCGTCGTCTTCGTCTTCGTCACCTTCTAGAAGTGTTTCGTATGCAACATCAAAAACATCAAGCATGGTAAGCGCATGTTCCATAAGATCCTCATCTTCTAAGTTATCTAGAACCACTTGAAGATCATCTAAAGTAAACCCGGAAACCGCATCTTCTGCATCAATTGTTGAAGGTTCTTCGTACCTATTTGCAACTTTTTTATCTTCATATTCAGGAATTGTTCCAATTTCGTCCTCAGTTTCAACTACGGAAGACTCATTAACCGTTCTTGGCTGTACCTCAATACCATTTTTTCTCCACAAAGAGCTTTCTAGAATAGCGTCAACTACTTCTTTTTCTACACTGTCATTAAAATTCATATTTATTTCTCCAGAGATTTTAAAATAAGGGGAAACCCCTCTACGTTTATTTAGAACACATCTTTACATTTTTTGAAAAATTTTTCTTTTTGTAAAGATTAATACGGTGAAGAACCCCCCCCAGGCCGTTCTTCTGGCACAGGAACCCCTCCTATTGCTGTAGATTCACCTGCGTCCACCCCCTTTGTTGTAACCACTAGAGAATCGGCCAGTTTTGGTAGTAGCTGCGGACGTTTATTATTGATGTTTGAAACTTCTTTCACAGGAAGAAAATACTTATCATTAATTGTTTTATTATCTGTAATTAAATTAAGTCTAAACCTAGAGCGAAAGTCCTGAGGACTAATTTGATCAAACGCCATGGATCGGAACACGCTGGGTTCAAGTCTAGAAAGTAAATCATAAGTAGCAATGGAATCCTGGCTAGTTAAGGAATAGGCTGTTTTTATGTTATTTAGTTCCTTTAAAACTTTTGTAGTAGGAAGTTCTTTTCTAGGAAGAGCTTCCACACCATTCTTATACTTGGGTATAGCGGCAACACCTGTCGTATCGAAGATATATTTAACAGCTTCGTCCCATATTACATTATCTGTTACATCTACACCAAAATTAATACTTTCAGTGGAAGTTAGTTCAGATAATAAATAACGAGGATCTCTTAGAGGGCGTAACGTGTCCTCATTAAACGGAGACACGGCTAATTTTGCCTGTCTCGTATTAAAATTAACCAATTTGGATCTAGAGTTAGTAACTATTTTTTGTGTTTTATCACTAGGAATAAGCAATATGTGTTGTGGAAGTTGTCTTACTAAAAATATATCATCAGGAATATTTGTAAACGCATCAAGAGTAAAATCTTTAAAGACTAACTTAGCCAAGTTTGAACTTTCTAAATGATTGAATAACATATCATCATGTCGTAAATAAACTAAGAGAAAAGGAAAAGCTTTGTGTTTTACAAAATCATCAATGCCTGTAGTCATGTAATTATAAGTTGCGCTAGTCTTTCTTGTAAATAAACTCCCAGGGAGATCCTCAATAGTATTTTTATCCAGGGCTAAAAAATATGAATCCTGTCGTGATCCTGTGGTATCGGCATTATACTCAACTAAATTAGAAGTTACCGAAGTACAATCTAGAGTAAAACTATATTCTTCATTTACAAGATAAGCTGCCTTAGCACCTTCTCGGCAAGGGAGTACTTTAGCATTTTCTATATCAGTAAAAACTGTAAGTCTTGGATCTCCCACCACAGGAGAAGCAACAAAAAAGTCGCCATCTTGCATATCAAGTGTTCTGGAAACTCCATCAGACGTTACAGTTGTAATTTTTTCATTATTAGGAATGTAAATATCTGTTTCTATTCCATCCGAGGTCTTAAAAACTATACGTTTATTTAAATCCTCTGCTAAAGTTTTCCAATTTATGAATCTATTTTTGCTTTTTGGTAAATAATTATCAGGATTAATTGATATAGATTTATTCAATAAAATATCTACAACATTCGATTTATTAACAGATTTATTATCATTCTTAGTAACTTTTTCTTTATTAGGATACAAATTTATAAAATCTAAAATATCCTCTTCTGCAAAATTTGTTACTTCATCCTTAACTATACTATCTCTGATAGCTGCCGAAAGTAAATTAGATAATGGCACACCATTTACATTCAACATATTGTCTAATAAATCTTTAACACTTTCCTTTAAACTAAGCATTGTTTTTTTTGAAGTTAATGCATTGTAAAAATAGTCTATAGCACCTTGTTGCTTATCATTTATCCTCAATATACCTCTAACCGTTTCATCCATAGCGTCAGATAAAACTGAAGGTCTTCCTGCCCCCCCTGTCACAGAAAAATCTGTAGGAGAAACATCCTCTAAGCTAATAGGGTCTGTAAAAGTACGAGTACTACAAAAAGTGTAAGGTTCGTAGGTAATTCCATTGGTATATCTTATAAGTTGTCTTTTCTTAGCTTGAGCAGCCAAGCCAAGAGGGACTAACCTAACAAAGTTCCTAGCTGATCTCCCAGAAGAATTGGAACGAGGAGTGAATGTTTTAGGTGGCACATTGTATCTTTCCGTTAATAATCTAGAAGGAACTTTAATTGATGTATTGTATTGATCACTTTTTATAGTTGAGTACCCAAAACTTGATTCAAAGGCGAGGCCACAAAATGCGTCTGCTGCTTCAATACAGGTGGCAAAGGAAGAATACGCGGGACCTGTTGGGTTTGTAGTGCATACATCTGTTTCAGGTGAAGTGTCAGTACACAATCCTTGCCAATAATAATCCTCTGTTCCCCCTGGATCTGGCTCGTCAAATTGCACAAGGGTAATGGGGATAATGGCTCCTGTCTCAAGCAAATCTCCTTTATATCCCTCTTTAGGGACACAAACAATCCTAATAATCAAAGAAGCCTGTGAAGATAAAACAACATCACTTAAATCTGTTGTAGTAGATCTAGAACTTAACAAGCCGTTGTGTTCATTAAGAGTAAGATAATCATCAGGAGGATACACACCTTCTAAGTTGGCAGGTAATTCAAGGGTTACTCCCCCATCAACAATCTCATAGTTTCCTAGATCCCAACTGATGGGCGTAACAGTAACCACCGAGTCAGGCTCAGTTGGTGGGTGATCATGACCTATAAACAGTACCGATCCCCCATAATCAATAACAGGAGGCTTAGGTTCCCCTACATCTTCTAGAGTAACAACACCTCCTGGCTTATAAACTCCAATAAATCTAGACCATTCAAAAGATACCTCTACTTCATCTTCTCCTACAACAAAATTTGCTGTATAAATAATTCCATAATCCACAGTAATAATCAATTTGTCCAACAAAAGAGGATTATTATAATAAAAATCCAAAGCATCTCTATCTGTTGGAATCGTAACATCCAAAGAGGCGTTGTAAATTATCACTCCTGCGGAATTAGTGGTAGGATTATCTAACCTAGTTAATTTAGCAGAGAAACCATCAATGCCAGCATAACTAGCTGCATCTACTAAACCTCCAGTAACTTCTGCTGGAATCTCAGTAACAGGCGCATCGGGATCCCCATTAGGATCAAAAAATTCACAAGTAGTTTCTCCATTTGGAACGGGAATAGGAATAATTCTAAAAATTATTAGTGTTGATTTAGGATAGGGGCCACCTCCTGGCAAAATAATGACGGGAGGACCAGTACAAGAGGGATCCGTGGGATCCCCACCCCCGTCTCCACCATCATCACCGTCAAAAGGTTCTGGGCCTACAGCATCAGGAGGAGGATCCAGAGGCCCATCAACAACAATTACTACAGCCCCTCCACTGCCGTCTCCACCATCATCTTCTTTAGCGTCTCCAGGAGCGGCTCTTGAACAAGTTGCTAGGTCATAGTGGGCCATGTTAAATAAATTACATTAAACAGAAGTTTCGATGGTAATCTGATCCTCGTAAACATAACCATCCAGATACAGAACAAACTTAAAGGTTGGACTACCTGTGTCACTATATGTGGAGTATGTGCTTAAAGTATATTCAGTATTTCCGTCGCTATCCACTGTCTGGGTTCCAGGCCAATAGAAACTGTGGGGCATAGCCGTAGTAGCCGCGGCGTTCGTCCCCTCAAATTGACCAACCCTTCTTATATCATTTATTCCAGTACCCTGAGTAAAATACAATCTACATGGATCCGCAGCATCACTTTGTCCAGGCTGAAGACGGAAGAGAAAGTATTTTACTTTTCCCATATGCGGTGCTTGAACATAACTTGTAAGATCCATTTCCAAATTATTTGATGCGCTTCCCCAACTATTTATATTAGCATTACGCACTACAGGTGGCGAAGATTTAAATTCAGTTCTTTCTGTAGTTATAACTGTTCCAGTTACTGTTTCCGAGAGTAATTGAATCAAATAATCTCGCATAGTCTCAACAGCAGTGTACAACTCAGCCTTTCCTGTGGCTGGATTAGCCAAAGATAAGGGTGGGTTAGCTCCAGCAACCCCTGCTCTTTCATTATAAGTAAGCTCTGCCGTTCTTAAGAATGGACGAATATCAATTATATCTTCTTGCGTAATAACGGTAACACCTTTTTTGACAATGATATAGCATAAAGGAAGAACAGATTGTCCAACCGTAGCTAAACTTTCAGCCGTAGCATCAGCAGTAATGATAGGAGCTAAATTTAATAAATCATCAGGTGACGGAAAGCTGTACCCAGTATGTTGTGTGGGGAAGGGAGAAGTTAGCTGATTTAATCCTATTTGATCCGATAAAGGGGAGGTAATACTTACATCGGCAAGATCTGATAATCCTTGTTGGGTTTTATAAAATCCATCTTCTGATGCTCTTTGGGCTAACCAGTCTTCGTTTCCTATGATGGATGGATCGCTTACAATATCCAAAGAGAAATCTCCACCAGCGTAACTCGCAGGAGTAAAAATAGAACCCGCACCTTTTACTAAGCCTAATTTTGGTTGCGTAATTCTTTCAGGCCCCTCCCCTGCATTTTTTGCTATGAAACTTTCAGCAGCATCAACAGGATGTGTGTATAGGAATAATAAATCAAGTCTTACTTGTGCATCATAGGTTTCAGTCGTTTCATTGTCAAGATAATCTTCCTCATTAAATGCGGGGATTTGAAGGCTTAACTGCTCTGGAACGTTAACTATGGCTGTTCGGAATACCCCCTTCCATCTTCTACAAAAATCAACAGAAAGCTGTTGCAGATCGGGGCCGTATGGTTCTGGTCTATTCGTATCACTAAGTTGTTGCCATACAGCGGTCTTTATTTTTGGAAGATCTTCTATAGAAAAAGAACCAGTCCCAAAAAAAGTAGGGGTTAGATTAGTTTTTATGTACATCGTACCAGGAGTAGGAGCAGTGTCAGCAGGAGGAGACACATAAAGTTTTGATGCATGGTGATGATAATGATCATATAATCCGTTGTTATACAACAAATTTTCTACCGTAGATCCAACTAAAGTTCTAAAAACAGAATCATCTAACTGAACCGAAGGCGTTTTATACATCGGTTTTCTTGTTACATCAATACTACCAGTAGCATTTTCTATAACAGAAGCCCAAGCATTAAAACCATAAGCATCGTTAACCCTAGCAGTGAACCTACCTGGGCGAACATTAACTATCCTGTCAGTTTCAGTAACATAGGGCTGCAAGTCTACGATTTTTTGTAAAGCAATACCTGTGACGGATAAATCTTTACCTAAAATCTGGTCTCTTAGCCATAAACAGTTTTCATGAATCTGCTTAAGAGGTAAATTATCTACTGCGTAATAGTAAGGGTCATTTGCTTTAAAGAACCGAGGGGGGTCAGTAAAATTGAAGGGAGTTTCAACATAAGCATAATCGTCCTCACCTGCTGCGTTGCTTAGATTTAAAATATTTTCCCCAGTGGGAGGAGCATCTCCTCCACCGTTTCCATTGCTTATTTCTCCATGATATGTCATTTATAAATCTCTCCTACTGTCGAATATACTGGTTGATCTTATCCCAGCCCCAAAGGGTGTATCACTCTTCGCTGCCACTCCCCCATCATCAGTTCTAGATCTATAAATTGCTACTAATGGGTTCCCTCGCCCAGAGAAAGGACTAGAAGCACAGTGTTTAGCGTTTGCAAACACATCAGCCGCACTTTCATCTAAATAGACATGAGGACCATCCGAAGGTAGCATAGCGGAAGGATAATAATAACCAGAGGCTGCCATAAATGGGCCTGCCATGGATCCTCCATGATCCTCTGCGTGCACAACATTTAATAATATGTTATGCATGGCACTGGCATCAATACCTTCAGACTGGACCAAGATCCCACTTGGAACACCTACCATACCAGAAAGACTGTACCCCTGAGCTATCTGTTGAGTAGGTCTGCTATCCTGGGAGGTCCAATCCTGCTTATCTTCTGCCAGAGAATATGATCCATGGACGTTTATTCCAGAAGCATATCCTAGATAATTCATAGCAGGATTTGGACTAAAATATATTCTGAAGGGTCCTTTATTCTGTGGAGTTAACCATCCGAACACATCTGCTCTATTTGCTGTAGCAAGATTAATAGCGGAAGCATGGAGACTTATTAAATCCGACTGTCCAGTATAGGTCGAAGAAATTTGAACACCTAGTCCAAAAGTATCGCATACACTTAATGTACTTGTGTCGGTGGTAGACGATAAAGCCCCATATGCTACATCTTTAGAGTCCCCAGCAACAGCGACAACCGTTCCAGCCCCGTACTCGTCTCCACCTTCTAATCCACTTAGATAAACAGCGCGAGGCCCATGATACGCTGGAAACCCAACAGCGAGGTTCACCCCAGATGGAGCCAAACCACTTACAGCAAGATGGGACGCATATAGTTTAGAAGTATCGGCTATGTTCCAAATTCGTATTGTATTACATCCCGCAGCAGCAGCACTTGGATCAAAGTAGGTGCCTTCTGCATTAATATATCCTGTAGGGAAGTTAACATTATTAACATTTACTATACTATTCCCGAACGCTTGAACACACATACCTCCCGCTGAAATAGTATTGTTAATAATAGCGGAAGAGGCGTTATCATAAAAATCTGTTATCTTATAATTATACTTTACTATTGGAGCATAAGCGACTGACCCTGCTGCTGCCCCGTGACCGATCCGTAAATCGAAAGAAGACGCTGTAAATTTGTCATCGTCAACATCACCATCTGCAAAATATACATCATCTCTCGATGTTGCAAGGGAAGCTAAAGCAGCGTTTGGATAAAATTGCATAGAGCCCCCACTAACACAATTGGCTATAACTGCATCATTATAATCGCTAGACTGATTACTATACAGCGCGTTAGCACTCCCCAGGTCCCGCATTATTATTTGAGAATTGTTATTTGCTGCTAAACATGTTTTGTTTGTTGCATGTAATTCAACAGAGGTATGATTTCCTGTGTTAGTTAAATTATATCCATCTATATCCACTTTTCCGTATGGAGTTGTGTGTGGGATAAACTCCATTATGGAGTTGTTCTCAGCTAAAACACCAGTTCCAAACTGAACAATAGCCGTAGGACCACGGAAACTAACTTTTGAATTATCCCCAGCGTATACCCCTATCACTCTGCGACCTCCAGTTGCTACTGAAGGGTTACCTTCAATAATGGTTGCTCCATTTAGAGTCCCCAAAAATGTAACAAGAGATGAATCCTCTGCTCTAACGGCTGCTCCCTTTACATCTGTTCTAACTGTTTGTATTTGCATACTGCTTGCACTAATCCTGGGATGAAAAAGTTCTGCTTGAGACTGGTTGATTCTAATAGCAGGAGCACTAGAAACCCCATGGTTCTCAACGAATCGAAGTGCCCCGAATTTTGTTGGAAGATTAAAAGCAGAAGCCGCAGGATCTTGGTAATAAGTAAATCTACTCCCCTCGTTTAAATTTAAATGTGTTGCATTCTCTAGGAATAGAGTTTGTGTAATCCTTTTTGAATCAATATCTGAAAGATAATCTCTCCTCACTAAACTATTATTATACTTAATAACAGAATTTTGTGCCATTAATCCATCGAAGGTATGGTTTTCTATAGTTAATCTATCGGTAGACAGCGTGGAATCAATTAATTGAATTCCTTTGTTATTATTGTAAACATCTAAATTTCCGCTGAGATCAAACGTAGAATTAATTGCTTTTATCCCCACCTTATTATAAGCAAAACCTAATGAGGTGTCATTCTCAATAGCGGCGTAACGACTTTGGCCCCCTTTAATAACACTATTTTCAAAAACTGCTCCGTATGTATGATTCTGAGTATTAAACAAGAAATCACTACCAGAGGCATAAAGAGCATTAATTTCTAAAGATACATTACTATTTATCGCATGAAGCCCTATGGTATCCTGTGAAGATCTACCAGCACCAGACTCGTTTACTAAATAATTTCTATCTGCAAAGAACCCCCGTGCGAGCGTCACATCTGAATTAATAAATTTTGCTCCTGTTTGAGTACATCTCATTACCGAGCAATTTTCAATAACGGGATTAGAATTAATTACCGATATACCCACATCACTCTTATAAGTACTATTTAAATAGAGCCCTGCTGCTCCACTAACTCCATCAACACAGAAGCCTCTGATATATAATGGACCGTTACAATTTTCCACTTCAATTGAAGATAAAGCATTAACATATGTTAGCCCTCCAACTTCACGAAGATTAAAATTGTTCGTCGCAGCAGCAGTGCCTGTGCCTCTAGATAACCTCGCCTGTGTGTCACCGCGAACAGAAGAAACATCTAGGGACCCAGGGGTTTTATCCGTAACATTCCCAGTTATACCAAAGGCGTTTAACTCGTAATTTGCTATATTAAAAGCCATGTATCCAGTAGCGGAGACAAAGGGTGTTGCAGTATTTGTAGGATCCATAAATCCTAAAGATAATCTACCCGTTCTTTGCATATTGCTTGCGTGATTAATAACTTGTACAAAAGTTCTATTAAAAGAGGATTCAAAAAGCGAAGACGTAGATATAAAACCGCCTGCCTCCTTATAATTCATACTACCCATAGCAGAAGTATCTGTAATAGTAGCACTTAAATCATGGGAAGAGACAACCGTTAAATAACCCTCAGAAGCAATACCTGTAGGCTGCCCCTTTCCAACGGAGGAGGTGGAGACCATGCCTCCTTTTCCTGAATAGATTTTTGCAAACCCTCGGTTAATAATCTCTAAAACTCCATTCTCTACTATCTTTATGTTTTTGAGTTTGAGCCCACCTAAATATCCAGAAACTGCAACCTCAACCAAAGTAGGTGTCCTAATTACATTAGGAAGAGCATCTATAGCCTCTTGAAGATTTGTAAAAACTCCCCTACTTTCGCTGCTGGTAGTAGAAGATACAACTAAGGGCATTCCATTCAAGGAAGAAGTGTAATATCCAGTTGATTTTTCCCATAAACCAAAGGTTCTTTCTTCTAGATCAAATAAAGGCTGATTATCCTGTTCAAAGTTATAAAAAGACTCACTATCAAACTTTGTAACAAAAGGATTGAAATAATTGAATATTTCAGTTCCTGCACTTGTTGCGTACATGTCGTTAGGGTTGAATGGCATTTTTTAGAAAGTTAAAGTCCACTTAAACAAAAGTGAAAAGGTGCTGGTCTTTATTAAACCAGTAAAAGGTCTATACGCGACAAGTATAGGGCTAGGAGTATTTAGTCCTCTGGGGTTCCTCATGAAGATTCCTACCTCATCAATTTTAGTAGTTAATCCATTTGCGGTATATTTATCCAAAAGTAACGTAAATCTAACCGTATGCGGGGTAACTTTTTGAATATTAGAAAACGGAATTCTAACGAAGTACTCATGTTGCCCCTTTACAACACCATTTTGTATTGGAGATAGCCCTTCTAGTAGAACCTCACTTCCAACACTTAAATAATTACCGTGAGTTAAAGGAGAATTTAATTTATAAGAACTCGCGCCATAATCTGTAGTAACGCCTCCTGTGCCAACCTGAAAATTTAATATCTGAAAATCGTAAATTTTATTTGATCCAGACCCAGCATATAAATGAGCTAATCCTACCCCCATACCAGAAGTAAT
>Ga0114899_1002164_pt1 | contig 10739 bp, 10 predicted proteins | sample MalvireepMed_215_FD_83497 | JGI IMG/M metagenome (GOLD analysis project Ga0114899, IMG submission 83497) | Marine viral communities from the Global Malaspina Expedition - Malaspina viral metaG DeepMed_215 | ecosystem: Environmental > Aquatic > Marine > Oceanic | place: Mediterranean Sea... | reverse complement strand
GTCCTGTACCGTCTTCTAGTCCTTGTCGATAACCAGTAACCTCTCCAAGAGAAGTACAGTTATTGAAGTTTACGCGTCCGAACTCAATAGCCTCAAAGTTACTTACACCAGTCAGGTTAAACACCTGTGAGCCAGTACCAGAGACATCCAAATACATATCGTTCATAAATAGATTGCCACCACCTACAAACATAGTGTAGCCGGATTCAGTAGAAATAAGTCCAGAGGCTTCGATACCTAGACCACCGATATTTAGCCCTCCCGAGGGGACCGTAATAACGGTGTTACCCATATCGATTTCTCCGTCAACTAGGTAAACCTTAGAGCTATCGAGAATACCCCCAAGGTCGGATGCTTGCTCAACAAGCACAGTAGAGTTAGTCGATGTATCCGCCCAGTTACCTGAGCCTGCACCATCAGCCACATACACTTGGTTGGCGTTTGCAGTAGAGACACCTTTAGGCTCACCAATGTTTGGGTCAGTAATATTTACATGTTCAGGCATTATATGCTCCTAAAAGAAAAGGGGAGGGGAGAAAAATCCCCACTCCCCCGAAGTTTATTGACCGTTTACGTTAACGTACTTGATAACGAAACGTGCTTGACCTGCAGTACCATTGGTTGGAGTTGTACCTCCAAGCTCAACACCTACAACTGTGTCAGCAGCTAGGCCAGCGGCCCAAGTACCTGTCAGTGTAGCGGTAAGGTCATACGTGCCTACAGCCTCAGCTTGGGCTTCAGATGTTACAAAACCATTTGTAACTTCGGAGCCGTTAGTACCTACGAGGATGGTAGGAGTAGTCCCACCAAGTGCGAAGGCTTCTGTGACTTCCAGGATGACACTCTCAACGAGAGAGCCAGCAGGGATAGTAGGAGCAAGCAGGGTGAACGCTTCTGCGGTAAGCATAGCAGCGTCCATATCAATGGACAGCTCATTGCGGAAACCTTCAGTCTTAACGTTACCTTGAGTATCGCCAGTTTCGAAAGCACCATAATGGTTGTTCACGTCCTGTGTAACGTTGGCACCAGTTACCTGATCACCAAATTGGGATGTTTCATAACCCATAATAGTTCTCCTTATACGGTTGCAGTTGGGGAAGTAACAACGCAGCCCATAGTATCCATACGCTGAATACCAAAGCCCCAACGTGCTCTATCGACGAATTCGTCACGGGCACGGTCTTTGTTACGCTCACCTTCTACCTTTGGGTGACGTCTCCAAGCACCCATTACAGGCTTGGTTTGGTCGTCCAAGATACACATGAACAAGTTGTATACACCAGTAATCGAGGTAGTACCGTCATTGGCAGCACCTTGGAACAGGCGGTTCGAAGTCATGATGTCCCATCCAAACCAGTTGGAGATGAACCGTTGACCAGAAGCCAGACCACGCTCAAGGATGTTTGCAGCAAACTGCGTTACATCGTTGGTGATGGATACGTTCTTGTTGAGAGTAGCTTCAACTACAGGGTCAACAATGAAGACACGACCATTAGCTGGTACGTTAGCTTTATCAAAAGCCAAGCGCATGTCGATCAGGTGATCCAGAGAGAAGATGTTGTTAGTCTCAGCGGAAACCACGAAGTGATTAAAGCCGTTGACTGGGAGACCAGTTGAAGCAGCAGCATATGGAGAAGCAGCAGTTTCAAGGAAGTCAGTCTCAAACCGTTCCTGAAGTGCGCGGGTGTGTTCCTGAGAACGTGCCGACATCAGTTGTTCGATTTGGTTACCGTCTTCACGGAGGTCATCAGTAACGTACCAAGCGTCGCCAACATACTCAGTGATGGTGAAGGTGATTTCACCAGATTCAATTGGGTTGTAAACCAGAGCCGTATCTTCAGCTGCTTCCTGCAGAGTTACCGAACCAATCGTTTTGATGTGGAGGGTATCACCGTGCATAAAGTCAGAGATGTTACGATAGAAAGACTCAGGCAACAGACCGTCATGCAAGTTGCGAAGAATGAAGGCAGAGTACTGTTCTGCTTCAATAAACGCAGTTGTGTTAGTTGTCAGTTGCATTTACTTATATCCTTAAGTTTGTACATCAAGTTTAGAATAGACATCTGCTTTAATAGCAGCCCACTCATCAGCAATCTCAGTGCTGGTAGCACCACCTGTAATAAGCTTCTTGTCATGATTGACAGAGGGAAGCTCTCTACTAGAAACTGTATGAGAGGTTGTCTGTGATGGAGTAGTAGGTTGAGCAGTTTTCTGAACATCAGCATTACCAAGCAGACCCATAGCCATTGCAGGGTTAGTGCGAGCTAGTTTTTCTAGTTCTGCTGGAGTAGTGTTAAGTTCTACTGCTTTAGCTTGGATAACCTCTTGGGCTTTATCTCCAAACTTTTCAATCAAGTTAGCTTGTACCGAAAGAAGGTTTTGATCGGAGACCTTCCTTGCGTTATCCTGACCCAAGGCGTCAGCCAAGAGTTCTCTAACTTTATCCTCATCCAAACCAGTGTTTACTTGCGGGGTAATGCTTTCAGCCTGATTAGGTTGGTTTTCGGTAAGTTTTCTCATAGCCTCTTCCACAGAATCTCTCTTATCCAATTCCACACGAAGTTTTTGAAGTTCATCTTCTATCTCTTGCTTTTCGCTTTTCAAAGTTTTGATAAACTCTTGCGAATGGGGGATAGATTCCAAAGCCTGCTCTGTGCTATTAAATTTTGGCTTACCGTCCTCATTTCTGATGTTGTTAAGCTTGTCAGCAAAAATATCAGTTTGAGGTTGGGTGGGGTTGCCACCCTCTGTTTTATTGTTTCCATTATCGAACAAATTCTGGTCGGTCAATGTTCAAATCCTTATATATGTATATTGATAGATACTAATAAACTAAATAACTTATAATATTTCTAGTATCTCTAAAACCCTTATATACTTATATATACGTTCAAAAGGGCCCCTTTGTCACAAAGTTTTTTAAAAAAGATTCATTTTTCCTCGTTTAGAAGACCTATGATCCTTCGTAAAACCTTTACCTCAGCAATTTTAGAGGCCTGCTTAAGCTCCCAGTTAGGGAACTCAAACAGATTCTCAGACTCCATAGAACGATGACAAGTTTCAATATCTTCGTTCAAGACTCTAGTTAAGTCTTCTCTTAGGTGGTATCCTTTAGCAAAATTCTCTTTCGCTATTTGAATACCTCTTTCATCAAGCCCTTGGAGTAATCTCTTCTTCATCTGGAGCCCCTTCTAGTTCTAGTTCATCAGCAGATTCCATACCTGCTGCTTCGTTATCTTCTTGTGCTTGACCTACAATCATACTCTGTTCTTGCTGCTCCTCAAGAGCTACCCAAGGCTTAAAGATATCGTAAGCAGTAATGCCAACAACGTCTTCAGCGAAAGAAGCAAGGTTCTTACCAGAGATGTGTGGAGCAAGAAGCTGTAGTGCAGGTGAGTTCAGAATACCCATAAGGTTCTGAAGTTCAGTAGCCTGTTGAGCAAAGTGTCTAGCACCAATTGGTCTAATGATACCATCAGCTACAATATCTTCTTTCGTAACCTCTAGGAACATTTGAGCCCCTGTATCAGTATCAATGGTTCTGATTACATCAGTAACATCAAGGTTTCTATGGGCAGCCTCCAACATATCGTTGAGTACTTGCTCCATAAAGACTTCATACTGAATAACCTTCTCACTGAAGATACGGCTAGATGCTTGATCAAGAGTTTGTACTTCTAGTGCAGTCTTCTCACCAGGGCTTCTAATACCCATAGCTTCTCTAGGCGCACCAGCATACAACTCCATCTTTTGTTCCAGCATCTCAATCCACTGAGCCACTGTAGCAACATCACCGAACTGTTGAGCCATCTCTTGGACATCACCATTCTCATCAATATGAATTTCAGAGTTAGGTGCCCAAGTAAACTCCTCTACATCACCAATAACCTTCTTAGGTGGCATAACCTTAAGGTCAAGTGCGTTAGCACCCATATTGATGTAGTGGTCTAGGAGATACTGCATACCAACTAGATTGTCTAGTGGACCCATTGCCCATAGATTATCAGGACGGAATCTCCACCCTACATGCCTAATAAGAGCTTCTCCACCATACGAAGGAATAGCTTCATCACGGGCAACCAACGAGCGGTCTACAACCGTGATCATCCTATTACATTCCATCTGACCATTCTCTTGGTTATGGAAGTCTCCATAGAACTCTAGGACTTCTACTGAGTCTGACTGGTAGTACTCCTGAAGAGAACCAAAACCATCTACGTCATACTGAGAGGACTTAGCCCAATCATCCTGAGTGAAGTTCTTAGAAGCTGCAGCTGCGATAATACCTTCTCGCCTTACTACAACATCCTCCCAGAAAGCATGATCTGGAGAATCCTTAGCTAGTTTACGTAAAGCCCCCATAGTAGTCATGGTACGAACAATCTTAAAGGTATCCTCAAAGGAACCAGCAAGTGGGTTGAATACAATATCATAAGGACTGATACGTACAGCTTTAGGTCCTATAAAGGAAGCTGTCTTTTCATTACCAGTAATCTTATACCTTGCCTCAAAAGAAGGCATAGCAAAGGCATTACCCTTATCAATGTAGTCATAGAGAAGTCTACTGTTTACATCCCTGAAGCCACCCTCACGGGTTTTATTCTCCATGTAGGATTTGATAGTGTTGGCTTTCTCTTTCTTAGCTGCATCCTCAGAGAAGGCAACCCAAGTAAGCCACTTATCATTAGGGAACAACGACAAGATATAATTGGCGTGTAGGTTATCCCTAATCTGAGTAAGTTTAGGTTGGGTTGTTTTATGAGTCCAAGGAAGGTTTTTGTTTGTGGTAGTGGTGGTATCTGTAGCAGTTAGATACTTATCCACCTCAGCCCACTGATCAATCTTCACAGCCCTCTGTTGATTATACTTATCCCACAGGTTACTTACCCACGCAGACGTATTGTCTGGGGATAGAATACCTGTAAGCTCAGCTACTCTTTTAGTGTTTGTCATCCGGCAAATCCTCCAAACCTAGAATTAGGTTTACTGTTCATAAGAAAATCTTTGATTGTTTCAGAAGCTCCCCTAGCTGGGGCGACAGAGATAGATACTGCAGAAGCCAAAGCATCTTTAATATCATCGTGTGCAGGTCTTGCCTGAATCAACTCTTCTTCTAGGATGTCATTCCATCCACCTTCGCTGTGCCACATCTGATAGTTCTCATATCTATGTTCCAGAACAGCAGCAATACGTTCTTCTTTAGATCCTTCCTTACGAGAAGGCCTGTACTCGATCACAGATAGCCTCAAGCCATCCTGACGTACATAGTCCTTGATAGACTCTACAACGGCTTTCTGAGCCACTGTGACCTCTGCCTGAAGCTTTCTAAAGTTCCACTTAGAGTGTAGAGCCTTGATATGTTGGAAGTACTCAATTGTCTTAAAGCTTTTGAACCTATCAATATCTAGTACATAGATGTTTTGATCAGCATCAATACCAATAACAACAATAGCTGTATAGTCTGCATTAGCTGAGAGTGAGAAAGCAAAGTCAACAGCAGCGTAGATGTTTAGTCTCTTACCATTGTAATACCACTTGCCCCTATCACCAACCAACTTACGTCTGTTGAAATACTGGAATACTTCTTCGTTCATACGAGCAGACTCAGGGTCATTGGGATCATTATAATACTGAGCATAGAACTGGGTTCTGTCAGAATACTCTGACCTAATCCTAGACAGAGCGTTCTTGTTAAAACCAAAAGCCTTACCATCGGTACGTACAGTACGAGGCCAGATGTAAACATCTTCTACCTCTACTGCATACTCTTTGATAGACCAAACAAGCTCTTTATCTATAAGGGTACCCTCCTCATCAAACACCTCTGCAATCTGTTCTTTGAAGGTAGCATAGATATCATTAGGGTGATACCTCGTACCACAAGCAATAGTAAAACCACCTGTGTTACGAATAGAGGTAAACTGAGAGGTCTTCTTCATTACCGAAGATCTACCATCCTCTGTATAAGCATTCTCTGGTACAACCAAGTCATCTGCGCAGATAACGTCAGCGTGCCAGCCTGTAGTGTTAGTAGTTAGACCAGCAATCTTGATTGTAGCATCTCGTACACCCTCTTTCTTACGTTGTGGGTGATCAAGCATAATGGACTTAGATGCCCACTTCTCTCTCTTCCCCACCTCTGGGTGGATGTACTCAGGCCAATACTTACGGAAAAGGTCAGAGCTTAAGATGTTTTTAATATCATAGAGCTGTGACTCTGCCAGTTCAGCAGTAGCAGAGAGATACAGAATAGTAATCTCAGGGTGCCTAACACACAACCACGCACAGGTTGTAGCAACAACGTGAGACTTCAGGTGTGCACGAGGCAGCATAAGAAGTTTGTTGTCAGTACTAGAGTCACCCCTACCGAACAAGTTATACTCCTGGAGCCAGTGGTACAACTCTTTATGGACATTCCCGTAAGCATAGCCTGGATTAACAAGGCGAGCAAAGAAGAACAAGTCGTTCTCTGCTGCCTCCCTAATCTCCAAAGCGGCTTCAGGCATTGCTTCAATTTGTGCGTAAGCTTCCTTTAGCCATTCTTGCATATCTTATTCCTTAGTTATCAATTGTCAAGAGTCGTTGACCTGTACCACCACTGTCAGCAGCACCCACCTTAACTCGGTATACTACAAGTGCCCCAGATTCTCTGACACCCACTTCCAAGACACTGCTATTATTAACAGCGGGGAAGTTTAGATCGAGGAATCGAGTGCTTGTACCTGCCCTTTGAGTAAAGAACTCAAGAGAACCATCTTCTGAACCATCAGTTTCAGTTTCAATCTTAGCTCTAATAACACCATAGTCTACTTCTTCTGCGGCATCATTTTGTCCTACATACTTCAAGGAGCCAAGTGCATCTCCTGATGCTGGGCTAGCCGATACTCTCATCAGTTTCCAGTCAGGACCACCACTAGAACCATCTTGGTATGAGAGAGGACCAGAAGCAGTGATGATAGTGACTTCATCAGGGCTAACAGATGCATCAATCTCTACCAACTGATTTGGGTAATTAGCGTTGTCTACAGTAGGGATATAGTTAGGTAGGTGAATCGTGATATTAGTACAGCCAGCACCAATGTAGAATGGGGCTACATCTGTCTCAGCACTCATCAAGTTTGAGTGGATATAGATATCACGAACCACACCACCTACTTTAGGCTCTAAGTAGAAGTGCCTACGTGAGCCACCTACGTTACCTTGTCGAAACTCTACATCAACGAAGTTCAGCTTCTCGCCATCCACGATGTGGAAGTCAATGAACTCACCAGCATATGTTGAAGGACCATACATCAACATACCTTCCATGATGCCGTCTTTCATACCTTCAATGTAGACGTTCTTAACCTCGTTATTGAAGTGACCTTTAGTCATACGGAAACCAGGTTCACGACTATCACGAATGAAGTTAAGACCAATGTCAGCCCCGTTAACTGTACACTCTTGCCAGTTGAAACCTTCTTGGTCTGTACCCACATCAGAGATACCTACCAATGCACCACCGCCGAAGGGTTGAGCATCTACACAGTTTAGGAAGACATTAGACAGTTCAGGTTTATAGCTGTTGTCAACATTAAGCATGTAGTCCCATTTAGCTGTGGCTGAGCTAGAGATAACTTTAACATTGTCCAACCTAGCCCTAAATGATCCGTCTATGTCAAGACCATTACTGAAGTCTTCATCTTCATCATTCTCGTTCTCTGGACCAATATGGATGTCTCTCAGTAGTACTGAGCTATCCTTATCCAAGCCACCAGCAGTCCTTGTAACAGAGAGAGGTTGACCACTGTCTGCCAAACCTGGCTTGAAGTGCATACGCTCCAAGGTGACTGTAAACTGTTTATTCTCCCCATCTGGAAAGAACAAACCACCAGTAGTGTTATTGATCAGTAGTGTGGAAGAAGAAGGACCATTGCCCCGTGCTACAAAGTGATCACCTACTGTCATGGATTGGGTAATAGCAGAGTCAAGCTTATAGCGACCCAGAATCTCAACAGGCTTTTTATCTGTGATGGAAGCTGCAATCATGTTACCCACTTCTGTGGATTCATCTGCAACTAGGTCCCCAGCTGCCCCATACTGTTCTGGCATGAGGAAGGGTAGATCCATCATATTAGGAGTTACTTTAGTTGTCATAATCTATCCTTAAGTGAAGTAAAAGAAGTTAGTTTGGATGTCGGCAGAACCACTGGTCAGGTCACTTACAACAACAAAGTCTGCGTTCCCAGTACCGTTCTCACCAATACGAATTGCTGAAGAAGCATTACCAGTTTGTACAAAGGCTGGACCACTAACCGCGACTTGACCTGTCCTAACTGTACCTGCCGCACCATTAACGTTGGAAGCTGCTGTAGGTAATCCTTGAATATACAGATCATTACCACCTGTCATACCAGTAGTATCAATATTGGTTAGGACTAGAGCTACATGCACTAGATTACCAATCTGAATGTACTCTGCTTTAGTAGTAGATACAGTTGCTACATTACCACCAGTCTCAGCATCACTAACCACTGGAGTCCAAGTTGCTGAGGTGAAGTTTGCTAAAGGAGCAAACAGTGCATCTGCCTCAGTCTCAGTATATCTATCCTGTAGTTCCTGATCTACATCGGCACCAAAGCTTGTAGTTACATTAGAAGCATCTGCTGTACCAACGTCAAGCTGGTTAAGCATGTAAACTTCAATGTTCACAGCATCCCCTGGAGCTGTACTAAAGGTTAGTGTGTCGCCTACAAGTGTCCACTGATTAGCATTCTGATAAACACCGTTTAGGTAAATAGTTAAACTACCTTTACCAGCAGGGGTTTTAGTGAGGGTAAAGTCCACTGTGGACCCATCCCCTGTGAAAGTGTTCCGAGAGGCTGAGACAGGGCCTACAACGTCCCCACCAATAGCTTCTAGGAGGTTTACACCCCTAACAGTTAGGTCACCACTGAAGTCCCCATCTTTACCATTAAGTAGGTCATGAGAGTTTAGATCAAAGTCAGCCTCCATATAGTTAGGGGCAGATCCATCTCTTGACACAGTGTTGTCAAAGGAGTCTTTAATCTTTTGGTTATTGTTATTAACTACAGACTGAGCAGAATAGTTACTCGTAAGATCTGTAAGGTCTGGTTGCTTAGCCATTCTTGTTTTCCTTTTTGTGTAACTCTAGAAGCTCAAAACCATCTTTAAATTGTTCTTCAATCTTAACCCTCTTAGCAAGCTCCCCATCAATCTCAGCTTTAGAAGGTCGTCCTCTGGTCTTCTTAACCCAACCCTCATCTGCAAGCCACTTAGCAGCTTGGTAAGACTTATCGTTAATAGCTAGGTCAATGAGAGTGGCAATACCTTCAGCCCTAAGACTCAAAGCCAGTTCCTCTCTCCACTCCTCAATATGCTTAGAGATGAGTGCGTTCTTAGTTAGTCTTTGCCAGTGAGCCCAATCAAACAGATACTTCTCTGCAAACAAGATTTCTTCTGGATCACCTTCTTCAAGGTACCTCTTCTTTAGTGAGATGTAAGTTCTACCTTTGTAAAGCTTATCCTCTCCATCGTAGGTGAATACTGCCAGACCAGTGTTATACCCATTCTCTAGGAATAGACTCTGGACGATGTATCTACCTTTATCATCTTTGAATTTAGTTTTATCTATCTTCATAGGGTTACTCCAGTTTTACTTGCTAGATAGCTTTCAGTACTGGTTCTTTCTAATGTACTAGATTTAGAGTTACGTACAATAACCTGTGAGAGAGATCCCTCATAGTATTGTTCTGTCCCAGCTCTTGACCCTAAGTACAAAGGCCAATCACCATAATTACCTGTACCTTGATTATTACTAACATTAGCTACCTCAGAACCATTAACCCACCTAGTAATATTAACATCACTAATATCAGAGTTAACAGTGGTGATAGCTGGAGTATCTAGTGCAATCCTGCCTCCACCTGAAGCTGCAAGTACAGTACCCCTAGATCTAAACTGATCGGATGCTGCACCATTATCTCTTAGGTGGAAAGAACCATCTTCAGTATTAACTGAGGGAGACAACTCTACAATCACTTGAGTACCGGAAGCTGTAGCTGATTTAGTTAAACCCAAACCAACAAACATATTATCAGAACTAGACATATCAATAGAGGCTGTATAGAGATAATCATCTACTCCATCAAATACTAACTCGCCATCCTGATAGGTAGGTCTATAGCCGTTACTAATAGCTTGAATGGCATTATTACCATTACCAGACTTATCTAAGATTAGACCTACCGGATCACCATTAGATGTTACAGGGGTTGTACCAGCAGAGTCTTGGAATAGAGTAGACATATCAGAAGGATCATACCAAACACCTTCTTCTCCTCCTACAAACAAAAAACCCAAACCCTTAATAAACCCTATAAACTGAGCGCTCTTCTCAGCCAAGGTTCCTTCGTAACCTTCATCTGAGAGGTATTCGCTCCACATCTCCATTAATTGACCACTGTAACCTCTATCGGTCAAGAAGTCATACTGACTTTTATTTATATTAGATGTATAACCCCTACTCCTTAGTAGTGTAGAGAAATCTTTATAATTTCTTGTAATCATATTTTTATCCTTAACGCCTAGCGGCACATGAGAGTTGAACGAAGAAGAAGAAGTACGGAGCTGTATAAAGACATGATAGCGGAGCTATACATTCTCAAGCCGCCTCCGTATACTCAGATTTTCTGTGAGAAATTTTTAAGGTGTAATGAGTTGAACGCGCACACCCAAGC
>Ga0114899_1002163_pt1 | contig 10744 bp, 3 predicted proteins | sample MalvireepMed_215_FD_83497 | JGI IMG/M metagenome (GOLD analysis project Ga0114899, IMG submission 83497) | Marine viral communities from the Global Malaspina Expedition - Malaspina viral metaG DeepMed_215 | ecosystem: Environmental > Aquatic > Marine > Oceanic | place: Mediterranean Sea... | reverse complement strand
GCCCCGGGCATAGGGGACGACACCCGAGGTTTGGCCATGGTCATCAGTATGCTCAAGGCCATGAACAAATCCGGGATAAAGACCGAAAAAGACCTGCTATTCGTTGGATCCGTGGGCGAAGAAGGTCTCGGAGACCTGCGCGGCATGAAATACATGTTCAACGAATCCGGATTGGACATTGATTCCTGGATTGCCATAGATGGTGGTAGTCTGGGACGTATCAGTAATGCTGGATTGGGTTCCAAACGATACAAACTGCACATTAAAGGACAAGGTGGGCACTCTTGGGGTTCTTTTGGGTTGGCCAATCCTCACCATGCCCTTGGAAAAGCCATTGATGTTTTTTCGGAGGCGGCTTGGAAATACACTTCCGACACGATGTCAAAAACCAGTTTCAATGTCGGTAGAATCGGTGGGGGCACTTCGGTAAACTCCATCCCGTTTGAATCCTGGATGGAAGTGGATATGCGCGCCATCGAACCCAAAAACCTGGATAAAATTGAAATCATTTTCAAGAAATCCGTGGAAAAAGCCATAACGGAATACAATGAGAGTGGTGTCCGTGGTAAGGTCACATATGAGCTCATTAAAATTGGCGATAGACCATCGGGGGAATTGCCTGCTTCCCTCCCCTTGATCCAGAGAACCATGGCAGCGACCAAACTTTTTGGTGCAACTCCTAGATTAGGGCGTGGTTCAACCAACATCAATATTCCAGTTTCCAAAGGAATTTCCGCCGTTTGTATCGGCAGGGGTGGAAAAGGTGGCGGCGCCCACTCCCTTCACGAATGGTACTTGAACGATGAGGAAAGCGATGAATCCATTCAATTGGCACTATTGATAACATTGTCCCAAGCGGGACTCGATAAATAAGAAGATGAAAAAAAAGTTGCTTACAAAATTATTTTTAGCGCTTGCGCTAACGATTTACACCTCGGTAAACAGTCAGGTCAATAAAGAACAATTGGCACAAATAGATAGTTTGTTCCTCGATTGGAACAGACCCAATCATCCAGGTGGTGCCATAGCCATCATGCAGGGCGATGATGTTGTTTTTTCCAAGGCCTATGGATTGGCTAGTATGGAATATTTAGTGCCCAATACCCCTGGTACAAGGTTCAATGTGGCATCGGTATCCAAACAATTCAGTGCCTTGGGCATCGTAAAATTACACTTAGCAGGCAAACTCTCCATCGACGACACCATAGATAAGTATATGGATTGGCTCCCCTCTTATGGCAGTAAGATTACGATTAGGCATATGCTCCACCATACCAGCGGATTGCGAAGCCTTCATACCCTTTTCAGCTTAGCCGGCTGGCGGGGCGACGATACACGGACCAATGCCGATTTGGATAGGATCATTACAAAACAGACCGAGCTCAATTTTGAACCCGGTTCCGAATATATGTATTGTAACACAGGGTATATGTTCTTGGCCAATATTATTGAAAAAGTGACCGGTACTTCCTTTGTGGATTACATGGCGGACGAGGTTTTTGCCCCTTTGGGGATGGACGACACCTATGTAGAGGCCGAATATGATCGTGTGGTTCCCAACAATGCCACATCGTACAACAGAACAAGGGATGGTTTTGTGCGTGCCGTGGAATACTGGGGGTACGTGGGCTCTGGCAACATACATACTACCTCAAAAGACCTGCTCATCTACCTAAAGAATTATTATGACCCATTACCTGGCTGGAAAGCTGCCTTTGACAAGATGCAGACCCTTGACTTGCTCAATGATGGCAGTTTCAACCAATATGCTTTTGGAGTGAACGTTGATGAACTCTATGGCAGAAAGCGTGTGGGACATGGAGGGTCGATTGGTGGTTTCAGATCCAATGTTGCCGTTTTTCCCAACGACAAAACCAGTATTGCCATCATTACCAATTTCTCCAATTCAGGACCTTCCAGTCTATCCAATAAGATTGCCAAAATACTTTTTGAAGAGACTCCTCCATATAAAAATATCGGTGTGGCCCATATTTCCAGAAAGAAAATGGAATCCTATTCCGGTACGTATTGGGACGGAGAAACCTATAGGGAAAGCGAGGTATCCATTAGTGGAGACACCTTATTTCTAAGAGGAACCCCCTTTTTGCCCATCAAAAATGATGCGTTTACAGCGGTCCCATCTGGGAATGATTCCAAAATCGAGTTCAGAAACGGCTCCATGACCTATTACCCCAAAAGCGGAAAACCCATGGTTTTCTCTAAGTTGGTCAAGGAGGAACTTTCCACTACTCTGGCAGAAGCGTATGTAGGCACTTACTACAGCCCGGAGATTGAAACCGCATATACCCTCCATTTTGAAGATGGCGAATTATATGCCCACCATATTCGACATGGGAACATAACATTACATCAAAAGAAGAAAGACCTCTTGGAAGGCAACCATGTTTTGTCCCACATAAAATTTATGAGAGAAAATGGTGAAATCAAGGGTGCCCATATATCAAACAATAGGGTTCGCAACCTTTGGTTTATCAAGACAGAATAGCAAAATTGTTGCTTCTTTTTGTGAAAATAAAAACTGCATATCGAAGACTGTCTAATCTTCGATATGCAGTAAAGTGCTTTCAATGCTGCTGAAAAAATCAGCTTTTTTAGCATACTGATTACTCTGACTTAGAGAACACGAGTGCTTTACCCCTATTTTGTGTCACCACGATGTAAGGGTTTCCGCCATTGGCCCTTTCCACTTGGACCATGTCCTTGGCATCCCCAATGACTTTGAATCCGCTCTCCTCAGCGTTCTTGAAATCAAATCCTCCTTTGTTGTCGCCAAGTAGCACACCTCCATTGAATGCATCGTACCTACCGATAAAGGCTTCGTTGCCAAAGTCATTCCCGATCATCAACACATCGGTCGCCGTATTTGCTCCCGTATTGGAGGTTATCATGCACTTGATGGGTGCTGATTGGGTCTCCCACGGTAGTTCCCCCATGGTAAACTGTCCGTTTCCATCATTTTCAAAATAAGTAGTCTGGTCATGGTTGGCCATTAGTTCATTCGCTCCTTCAAGCTCTTCCGTAGTGAACAAACCGCTTTTGGTGGTCGCAGCAAACTCCCTGAAATAATTGAACTTTTTCCTGAACATGGGACTTTGACTCATGAGGTCGCCCCAAAAATTAACGGGATAAGGCCTATAGGTATCATCATCAAGGTCGCTTTTGAAGTATGCGAACATCACGGGGTCAATGGCCCCATTGTTGTCAAAATCCTTGGCCAACATGGTAACCGGTCTTTCCTTGGAAGGATTATAAAGGTTGTTCTTGCCCAAATTACCTGCAATCAAATCCACATCGCCATCGCCATCAAAGTCTTCGGCCAAGACACATTCCCACCATCCTGACAATTGCTGCATGCCTGTTTCGTCCATCTGCTGAAAGGAATCCTTCTTGTTCATGAAAATGGTCACGGGCATAAATTCCCCCACCAGGATAAGGTCCTTCAAATTGTCGTGGTCAAGGTCGGCCCATTTGGCATCGGTAACCATTCCCGGGGTCCTGAGTGCCTTATTGTAGGTCTCGGTCACATCGACCAGTCGGCCCTGTTCGTTTTTAAGCAGGTAACAATGGTCCGGTTTGGGATATTGTGAAAAAGGTGTCCGACCTCCCACAAATAAGTCCACATAACCATCTCCATCAAAATCCTCAGCTTCTACAACGGAACCGCTAGACTGTATCTCCGGTAACTTATCCCTATTTTTCTCAAATTTGCCGTTGCCTTGATTGATCATCAAATAATCCTGGTAAAAAGGAGAACCCAAATCAAACTCGTTACTACCGGCAACCATATAGATGTCAAGGTCGCCATCGTTGTCCAAATCAAAAAGGGCAATGCTGGTCTCTTCATAGTTTTTACTTGCTTCATCCTCGAACAATGGTATACCGGTAAAAGCACCTTGGGAGTTTTGCATGTAAATCATGGGAGAGTATCCTGAGGAACTTCCGATGATGAAATCTTCATAACCATCCCCATTGATATCGCCCTTGGCCAGGCGTGGACCACTTTGGGTCAGTTTATGGGGCAGTGTCGGCTGTACATAAAAATCTGCTTTATCAGCTTCCTGGTGCACGAAATCGACGCCCACTTGCTCCGATACTTCCCGATATATGGGATTGTTTTTTTTCGGTGCCAAAGGAAACGCCAATTCCTCTCCGTTCAAAGAAACTGCTTCATTATAATCGATAGATACCGTTTGATTACTGGAAATATCCTTTACGACCTGATATTTTCCATCTGGCCAAACAATTTCCAGTGCTGTAATCTGCTTTTTGGGGCCCAAACCAAAATGGGCCATGCTATGTACGGTGGATAGATATCCCCTGTTGACTTGATGTTCATAGTATTGGAAAGTGCCATCCTCAAAACGTATGGCCACCTTGGTCCCAAGGCCTGACTGATTGTTCTTGGGGCCCTTCAAATCCAGTTTAAGAAAGTTTTTGTCCTCGTTTTTCTTGGTGTCAAGATTATTTTTGAACACAAATGCTTCATCATTGATGTTGTTTACCACATAATCCAGGTCGCCATCACCATCCAAATCGGCAAATGCCGCTCCGTTTGAAAATGATGGGATATTGAGCCCCCATTCCTCGCCAACATCCTTGAACTGTCCGTTTCCTTCATTACGGTAGGCATAGTTGGGTATTTTCACCACAGGAATGGAGTCCAGAATTTGGGCGGTACTCAGGTATTTCTGAACATTGAAATTGAACTCCCCAAAATCCAGATCGGTAATGTCGCGAGGGAAACCATTGGTGATCAATAGATCTTTTCGACCGTCGTTATCGGCATCCACAAAAAGTGGCGACCAGCTCCAATCGGTTTTGGCTATTCCGGCCATTAGGCCGATTTCACTATAGGGCATATCGGGACCTTGTCCCATTTGAAGCATGTTACGCATATACTGATAGTCGTACCCATACTTATCATTCATATAGTAATCGTTGTACTTGGTTGCTTTGATGGTAGTTTTCAACCGGGAATTTGTTTCCCCAAGCATGTCAAGGGTAAGGATGTCGAGATAACCGTCGTTGTTGAAATCGGCTATGTCGTTGCCCATGGAGAACTTGCTTTGGTGCTTTACAAACCCACTTATCTTATCGGTAAAGGTACCATCGCCATTATTGATGTACATAATGTCGTTGCTCAAGTAATCGTTGCTCACATAAATATCGGGCCAACCATCGTAGTCCAAATCGGAAATGGCCACGCCAAGTCCGTAGCCTTCAATAGTTATGCCCGCTTCCATGGTAACATCGGTAAAAGTACCATCGCCATTGTTACGATATAGGTGATCATTGCTTTCGGATGAGCCATCCGTTATTTTTTCCCTATAGTTGGCCGGTAAAATATGGATATCCACATTGTTGAGCACATAAAGATCCAAAAGGCCATCTTTATTGTAATCGATAAAGGCGGCGTTCATGGTGTTCCCTGTATCCGCCACTCCATATTCCTTTGCCATTTCCTTGAAAATGGGAATTCCATTATCATCCACACCTTGGTTAATGTAGAGCATATTGGCCTTTTCCTCTGGGTTTTCGTACATGGCGGCGCAGACATAGATATCAAGGAGTCCGTCATTGTTTATATCAATTACCGCAGCACCGGTCTTCCATTTATCGGCTGCCTCGACCCTTGATGCCTTGGTCACATCCTTGAACTTGAAATCCCCTTGATTGAGGTATAGCTTATTGGTTACCTGATTCCCTGTAAAAAAAAGATCGGGTTTGTCGTCATTGTTGAAATCGCCAACGGCCACTCCTCCCCCATTGAAGATATACTCACTGGTAAGGATGTTGAAACTGTCTGTCTCGACGATTTTATTATTGAATGTAATACCGGAGTCGTTGGAAGAAACTTTGGTGAACAAAGTATCCTCCTTTTTCTTTGAACAGGAAACGACCAGTACTGAAACTAGTGCTATAAGGATATAATTTTTAGTCACTGTGTTGAAGTTTTTATGGGTTAGCCATTTTTTTATGGGACACCAATGATCAGAAGTTCCAAAACGACGGATAATCAATTGGGGGCCACGTTTTTTTAAGGCTGATAGCTGCACCTATGTTTTAAAAGTACAAATTCAAATACTGCGTTTGGACGGCCAACGATTAATTTTCGACTAATAATGATTAATTTTCAATTAATAGGGTATAGCTCTAATTAAAATAGGTTGCCAATAAAATTGACAACCTATCTCTCTACTCGAATTAAATTAAACTAACTCAGACTACTCATATTATTAGTACCCAGGATTCTGCTCTAACACTCCACCACTCTGGTCGATAGCGTTGATAGGAATCGGGAACAAATCGTGTTTAGGAGATTGATACGTTCCAAATTTTGAATCATAATTGGATTGGTCAAAATCTTCTCCTTCATTTTGAATGTAAGAATTAATAGTTTGCTCAGTATTGCCCCATCTTCTCAAATCGAACAATCTATGCCCTTCCATACCAAACTCCAAACGACGCTCGAATCGCACTGCTTTTCTAGCGAAGTCCGGATCTGGAAAAGATGCATAAGGCTCTATTTGGTAATTGGCCGCATCAGTATCGGGAATAGGGTTATTGTTAGCGTCGAGAGCTTGTACATAACTCATGTTTTTTGCTCTGTTACGAACTCTGTTCACATAATCCAAAGCCATAGGAAGGTTTGGACTGGGTTGCTCCACAGCAGCTTCTGCGGCCATCAACAACACATCGGCAAAACGCATGATGTTATAGTTGATACCGGACCAATCAGACCCCCAACCACCAATACCTCGGTTGTCACCGACCTCAGAGGCTTGGTACATGTTCTTTTTAGGCAAATAAGGTCCAGAGATATCCGTGAAGTTCGCTCTTATCCATGCTTTTCCTGGATTGAGCCCAAAACCATTGTAATCGATTCCTCGTCGACCAATGGTATAATCGATTCGTGGATCCAATGGTCCTGTATGCGGATCAAATGCTTCATCACTGTTTATTCCATAATCGCTTGCCACATCGGTTGCTGCATAAGAATCCAATAAAGGCAATCCTGAACCGTCAGTTTGGAAGGTATTGGTCAAATCTTGGGTTGGCTGGTAAAAACCACAGCAAGTACCCAATGGTCCACCATTTAGAAAGTTCAAGGTACCGGCACCATTTCCGTTAAAAGAACGTCCACTATCCGATGCAAACTCAATGGCAAACATGGATTCTGGCCCATTTTCCCCTGCCGCGTTAAAGTTGTTCACAAACTCTTCGTTCAACGAATAGGGGCCATTAATGATGACATCGTTGAACAATGGCAAGGCCTCTGCATACTTTTCTTGGTATAAATAAGCTTTGGCCAAAAAGGCTTTGGCCACCCATGCATTTGCTCTACCCGTTATAACCTCATCACCCAATCTTTCGATCGCTGCACTGAAATCAGCTTCGATCTGTGCCCAAATAGGACCTGGATTGGGCTGGTTGAATTCTTCATTCGCCAAATTCTCCACAGAAATAAAGGGAACATTCCCATAAAATTTCTGAAGTTCAAAATTGAAATACCCTCTTAGGAAAAGAGCTTCACCCTCTTGTTGACTAAAATCCCCATCTGGAATTTGATTAATCAAATCAAGAACGGCATTACAACGGTTAACACCACCAAAAAGGGCACTCCATCTTCCCAAAAACCAACTGTTACCGGTTTGCCAATCCAAGGTTTCAACTTGTCGTAAAGCATCGTTATCTCCATCGTTACTTCCCCTATGGGCATCATCAGATACCACATCGGCCCACCAGTTATCTCCACCAGCAGCAACACCTTCGCCCTGTCTATTAACTCGTTCACCATCCATAGCTGAATAGGCTGCCGTCAGCTTCAGGTTAACACCCACAGCTGTCTGTAAATCTTCATTGGGAATATTTCCCGTGGCGGCTTTTTCTGTAAAATCCTTACTACAGGCCCATAGCAATAGACCCGCAACTATAGTTGAAAATAATATCTTCTTTTTCATTTTTTTAAAATTTTAGATTAACCCCGAAGGAATAAATTGACGCAATCGGATAGTTGTTATCTGAAACCCCTATGGTAAGGTTATCTATCGAACCATTCACAAACCTTGGCGGTAGTTCAGGATCAACACCTTTATAATCTGTTATAGTGAACAGGTTGGTGCCTTGAAGGTAAAAACGAACACTATCCATTCCCATATAGCTGGAAACTTTTTCAGTAAAGGTATATCCTATTTGTAAGTTCTTCAATCGCATATAAGAACCGTCTTCCACAAAGAAAGAGTTTGCATTACTTTCATTATTGGAAATACTCCAACTTAGTGCAGGCAATTCCGCATCTGTGTTATCAGGTGTCCAAGAGTCCAATACCCTTGTACTCCTGTTGGCATTGGGGAACGTTGGGAAATCGGTGTATACCCTATCGTTATTGAATATTTCGTTTCCTTGAGAACCTTGGAAGAAAGCGGACATATCGAAGCCTTTATACCCCATTGTCAAGTTGATACCATAGGTAAAATCTGGGTGTGGTGAACCGATAAACGTTCTATCGTCATCATCGATTACGCCATCGTTGTTCAAATCTGCATACCTAAACCTTCCTACACCATCGGCATCTGTTGCAAACCCTTGATCTGCAGCATTGGCCACTTCTGATTCGGATGAGAATATACCCTCAACCACTTGACCATAGAAAGAGGATATTGGATGTCCTTCCTGTGTTCTTGTAACAGTTCCTGTATTTCTAAAGCCTCCAAAGCCCGTTTGGAAAGCACTAATCAAATTAAGCACCTCATTCTTGTAACTGGAGAAGTTGACATCGATTCCGTAGCTAAAGCCAGAGTTCGTTTCGTCCCTGTAGCTTACCGTTGCGTCCACACCCTTGTTACGAATGGAACCTAGGTTCACATAAGGTGGAGCGGCATCAAGTGCTGTTGAACTATACAAACTGGCATCTTGATTGATCAAATCCTTGGTCGTCATGACAAAGTATTCCGCGGAAAGGTTCAATTTATTGTCAAAGAACCCAAGTTCCACACCAAAGTTGGTGGTTTCACTGGTTTCCCATCTCAAATCAGGGTTTCCAGCTGCTGATAGAATCGCTCCCTGTACTATACCTGCACTACTACCTGTATAAGCATAGTTTGCATATTGCTCACTTAGGATGGAGAAGTTTACCGTTGGGTTGTCCACTGGTAATGTTTGGTTACCCAATTGACCCCATGATCCCTTGAATTTCAATCGGCTCATAAAAGAGTCCACTGGCCAAAAGCTTTCATTACTCACAACCCACCCCGCACTGAATGAAGGGAAGATATCGCTCTTATTGTCCCCAATAAACCTGGAAGATTCATCACGACGAACCGTTGCCGTCAACAAATAACGACCATCATAATCGTAATTTACGGTTCCAAAGACTGAGAACAAGGATGAAGCGTTGTCATAAGCATAAGCAACGTTTGGTGCACCACCACCGTTACTCAATAAATAATAGTCCGGTGTTTCGAAGAAATAGTCGGTTCTCGAAATTTCTTTTCCTTTTCCGTGGTTGTCCAATGCTTCAATACCTATCAATGCATTAACACTGTGATCACCAAAGGTCTTGTTATAGCTCAATGTATTGGTCCATACCCACTCGTATGTATCTTGATCGGCCTCAGTCAATGTATTTGTTGAAAGTGGTTCCGGGGATTCTGGAATCAAGGCCCTAAAACGTCTATCGTTATAGGCTCTTATGGAACCACCCAAGGATGTTTTCAATTGCAAACCGTCAATAATGTCCCATGTGGCATAGACATCTCCGAACACCCTAAAGGTTTTCTGAAAATCATCTTTTTGCCTTGTTGCTTCCGCCACAGGGTTGTTAGGGTTGGCAAGGCCGTTGGCATTACTATAACTACCAGCGAAGTTACCTTCTGCATCATAGACAGGCACCAAAGGAGACATCCTAGTGGCAAAGTTATACCAAGATTGACCACCAGCTCGCCTGCCAAAAGAGATATTGGCGTGCTCACCGATACGTATTCTTTCCCCAATTTTAAATTCGGAGTTCAATCTTGCACTTCCTCTTTTATATCCCGTATGTATTTGGATACCTTCTCTGTTCAGATATCCAGCAGAGAAAAGGAATTTTGATTTTTCATTACCATTTTCCAATGTAATGGAAGCATTCTGTGCAATTGCAGTTCTGTAAATTTCATCCAACCAATCCGTTCCGTTAGGTCTAACGTTCATGGTCACAGGGACACTTCCCTGTATGGTTGAAGGAACCACTGGGCTTGGGCCATCACCATATTGAATATGTGAAGGAGTGTTCCCATCATTCAACATACTTTGCCAAAAAACTTCCCCAAGTTGTTGGGCGTTTAGCAAGTCAGGTACATTGGTAGGAGTGGAAAACCCTGTGTACATGTCCAAGGAAACCTTTGCGGTATCCATATTGTAACCACCACTTTTGGTCGTAATGATCACAACACCATTGGAGGCCCTTGCACCGTAGATAGCAGCTGCACCATCCTTAAGTACGTTCATTTGTTGGATATCAGCAGAATTTATGGAATTCAGGATACTCGGGTCATCGGTCTGAACCCCATCAATAATATAAAGGGGGTCATTACTGTTACCCGTACCGAAACCCCTAACACGTACCACTGGCGAAGAACCAGGAGAACCGTTATTGGTTATCGTAACACCGGAAACCCGTCCTTGTAGGGCTTCCGCGGCATTTACAATAGGTGTTTTGGTGGCTTCAGATACATCAACAGTT
>Ga0114899_1002160_pt1 | contig 10758 bp, 14 predicted proteins | sample MalvireepMed_215_FD_83497 | JGI IMG/M metagenome (GOLD analysis project Ga0114899, IMG submission 83497) | Marine viral communities from the Global Malaspina Expedition - Malaspina viral metaG DeepMed_215 | ecosystem: Environmental > Aquatic > Marine > Oceanic | place: Mediterranean Sea... | reverse complement strand
GATGATAAAGACGAATAGATTGTATAGTCATGTATACTCCATGAAAATCATCATAAGTACACATACCAATAGTTAATTTTGGTTTTTTACTTTTACCCGACACATTCATCCAATTCTTCTTTATCAATAGTATATCGAACAAAGTTATTACGATTCGTCATAAAATCTTCATGAACATATAAAGCATAATCATCATCTTCTTCTCTAAAAGATAAGACATGAGGAAATGTCATATGTCCTCCTGTATCTGAAGGAAGAATTTCGTCTATAATTTTCCAATTAATTCCATCATCTGATATCATAACAAGAGTTTTTGCATCCCAATATTTTCTATGATGTCCCTGATCCATTGCTCCAAGAAAACCATCTGCATCTCCCCACATCCAATTTCCTTCTGTTTCATCATATAATTTAGACATAGAAGTTACATTTGAAACAATTTCATTTTTAAATTGTGCTGGAAATGCAATATATTTATTTCCTTTTGGATATGGGAAAGCACACATATAATAAAAATTACCATGACTCATATCAAAAGGAGGATCTGTTTTAATCAAAGTAGGTGTAGACCAGTCAATCAAATCCTTTGAGTGAGTATACATGACATGTCGAACACCCAAACTTAAGTTTGCTCTCAGATACATTACATATTCATTTATATTATGATCATAAAATATACTAGGAAAAGTATCAAATGCAAGTACATCTTTGGTTGACATAAATGTATGTCTTGCAGCAAAGAAAGCATCTGGATTATCTACTCCCATATTCGGTGGCATCTTTTTATTACTTTCTACACACTCTGTAAAAATACTTGCAATTGGTTTGTCGTGATATACTTCCCAATCTATTCCATCTGCGGATTTAAAAACATATAATCCATTTGCATGTCTTGGATGATGAAAGTCATCATTGAAAATTAACCTAGTAAATTGTGGCCATACTGGATCAGGAAAAGGAACCACTTCCAAATCTTTACTTATTGGACAATCAATCAGTTCTTTATATAACATCGCCTGATGTAATCCAAGTTCGTGTGGGGTTTCTTGTGCTGCTCTTCCAACATGATAGCCACCAACTGCTTTATACCTTTCATCTTCTGGTATATTTGGATTTGTATCAATGAAAACACTAAAATTATGTGATGCTAATGATTTCTTTATGATATTATTATAAAGTGGTTTTTTATATTTTTCTCCATTCCACTTTGCATAATGAATCTCTTTAGGATCCTCCATTTGATAATAGATTTTATCTTCAACAATATGTGGATATTGACCAGCAAGAGTTCCCCTCTGTTCTCTTAAAGATTCCCGTAAATTTAAAACTACTTTATCTCTTTTTAATGTTTTCATGTTTTGTAAACCTTGTAAACAACAATTGCACCACTTGATTCGTTTGTATCAAAATAAAGTCTTGCTTGATCCAACCACTCTAAAAGATCATCAACTTTACTATTATCCATATCTGCATCACGCAAAGCATTTCTTAACCTCTTATTAAAATCATGAATCATTGTTTTTCCAGAACCCCAATCTTGATGAATTGATTTATATTCTAAATCATAACCCCTATCAGCACAAAAGTCTAGCATATCAAATGGGGATATAAAATGTAAATCTGTAAGAGACATAGGAACATCAAAAAGTTTAGCAAGAGTCATCCATACATATCCTCTAGGATTTAAAAACGAAGGAGAACTTGTAATCAAACAACCATCAGAAACACTTTTATGAGGCAGATTATTTTCTAATATATTTTCTAATTCATCCCACGGGTTATCAAGATGTTCCATTACACCCTGCATAGTAATTACATCAAAAGTATTATTAATGTCTCTATAGTCCTTTACAGCAAATTCTACATTTGGAATGTTGAACTTATTGTTTGCATTTTTGATGGCTTCTTTACTATAATCAATACCAAGAACACTTGATGCACCAGCATGACCAATCATTGCTGGAAGCATTCCCTCTCCGCAACCAATATCCATTACCCTTTTCCCTTTCCAATCTTCCATTCCAGCAATTGTCCATGCTTCGTGAAACACATTACATGTAAAGAAATTTTCCGACCCTTCTTTGAACACTTCATCATATTTTTCTTTAAGATCTAAATTATTCATATCCTTGGTTCATCTCCTGTGTATTTTGGTCTTAGATGTCTAACTACAGAATGTGGATTCATAACGTATTTTGCTTTACCTCGTATTCGTAAAGACCATTCTAAGTCTTCTGAATCTCCATATACCAAATCCTCATTGAGAGGATTTTCTTCCATAAACTTCTTCTTTGCTACCCAATATGATCCAGAGATGTATGAATGTTTTGAAGCATCTTTATCTTGTATGTCCATTAATCCTCTCTTTGGATAATTAGGGTGATCCCATGAAATCCAATCACGAAATCTATGACCCCAAATATCTTGTATGATGTTCATACAAACATCCCAATCATCTCCAAACTTCAAGTATCCTTCATACCAACCAGGCATAAATGCATGATAATCATGAAAGTAAACTATGTTTTCATAGTTTGCTTGTTGAGTAATAATGTTTTTCTTCTTAGTGATCCATCCTCCTTGGTTAATCATATTTTCATCACACCATTGTTTTCCTTTTCCTACTATACCTGTTTCTTCATCAAAAGGAATATGAACAATATCTGATCTATTATGAAGAGAATGTGTGTGTCTACCTTCAGTGACAACAGGTCCACCAACAATAATAATTTCATATTCAGGTATATTCTGCTTTCGTATAGATTCTACCATACAACGCATTCTATCTTGCCATGCAAAACAAGATTGAGAAGAAGGAGCAGTAATTGTTGCAAAGGTAAATTTCATCTCATAATACCATTTACGTTCTTATAAATTGTTTCAGAAATCATGAAATCTAATTCGGTATCAATGTCTACCGCTTCATATTCTGAAACCTCATAAAAGCAAGGTTTCCTTCCAATTAAATCACCGTTCTTCATTATCTCCACGCTGGTAACAATACCACCCCAACATACACTTACTACTTCTGGAAGTTCCTGACTATTTGGTTGACTTCCTGGCTCATAATTTAGAGGTTCATAACCATACTCACCATTAATCCACATATGATGTTTTATTGAATGACAAGAAACAACACTTTCATGTTTTCCTGTATTGAATAATTCTACAATACTATTGTAAGAATCTACAGTCATCATAGGATAGCAAACACTTGCAGATAAAATATATGGTGTTGGAATATGTTCTGCAACATGTTTATACAAATCTCTAGGATGAGTTTCTGATAATGCAAACTCTGGATCTCTTTTAATTGCAATTGCTCCAAACTTTTCTGCAATTTTGAGCATAGTTGGACAATCAGAATTTACTACAACATTACTTAAGCCATCAACTTCTTTTAATGTTTTTATCTTATTTTCCAAAAGGTTTGTGTTTGCAAATCTTCTAATGTTCTTATTCTTGCAACGAATAGAACCACTTCTGACCATTATTAATCCACTTATATCAGACATGCTTTTCTCCTATCACTCCATATTTTCTATCATTTTCTGCTGCAATTGTAGGACACATATTTCCTGTCCCGTGAATTAACTCATAGAAAGACATAATAGATAAAATTTCATGAGCATGAAAGTATTTGTTATGAAAACAAACTTCATTTAAAGATAGATTTGCTCTGGTAGATTTTACTCCAGAAATTAGAGTAGTATGAAATCCATGATCCTCTGCCCAATATAAACCATTCAAAACATTAGCAGAATTACCAGAACCAGAAAACCCAATCACAAGAGTTTTCTTATCTAAATCTGCATAACTTTCTAACCATATTTCAAAGATTTTATCATAACCATAATCATTTGCTATAGAAGTTAGGTGAGATTGACTATCCAAACAATGAACTTTTTTATCAGTAAGACGAGTAGCATCAGCAGCACCATGACTTGCAACTGCCATGTTACCACCATTGCCTATCATGTAAATAATTTCGGACACATTAAACATTGATTGTAATCTTTTCCATTCAATAGTTTCTATTGCTGTGTCTATTTTTTTCTGAAGACATTCAAAATTTGTAAGTGACATTTATTACTCCTATTATAAAATCACAACATTTTCTTTGGATTCAAATTTTTGAAATGATATTACATAAAAAATCTTGTCCTGAAATTTGTCAAACATAGCGTTAAGATACTCAAACATCAATTCTGTTTTATGTCCACTTACGATAGTTAATCTTCCTTCTTCATCATATGTTCCATCTTCCCATAACCACTGAACTGCTGGATCAAACTCTTCATTTTTATGATAATACATTTTACCACCTGTTACAAATAAGTCAAAACCTATTACAGCAATTTCGTCATATTCTGGATGGTTAACAAAATGATCAAATGCAAGAATACCAGTAGAAGGATCTAACTCACCATAACTAAATTTTTCTCTCAAAGGAGTTCCATCTCCTGTATCAACATGAGTCTTAATTCCAAGCCTCTCAATCTCTTCTGAAGAATAGGGTGTTGATGTTCTATTTGCAAAATCATGATGCGCTCTTTCTCCAATATATTCTTCATATCCAAGAAAAACTGGACGGCCACAAGCAACAACTTCATCAAAAGAATCAATAAACTCTCTGGTACATCTTTTTACACTTGGACCTTTTCCAAGAATTATTACTGATTTCTTAGACATTTTGGAATCACCTCATCATTTAAATCTAATTCTCGAATACGAAAATCAACACTAGGATCAAATGGATATTCTTTATTCTCTATAGCATTCTCTAACAATTCCTCATCCGCACAAAAACGATATCTTGGATGACTATATGTGTGTAATTTATAAACCATTTCCTCTGGAGTCATACACCAAGAAAAATGACATCCAACTTTTTCAGAGACAACTGGACCAACATCTCTCCAATTACATGGGTAGTCATGTTTAAAAACTTTATACTTTGCTGCAATAGGAGAAGTAAAATCTTTTCCTTCCCATAAGTAATTTGTCTTATAAAAGAACTGATATAAATTTAAACGAACACAATCTTTATCCTCTACCTCTGAAAAAATATAGGGATATGAATCTCGATAAATTATTTCATCTGCATCAATAGAAATAATCACATCTTCATCATCAATATCCAAACTTCTCATAAATGCACTTCTCATCACAGGCTCGTTGATAGCGTGAATCGCATCTTCATTTTCATATGCTTCTACTGCTTCTTGACTAATATCTTGAGGAAGGTAAAGAACTTTGTCCATAAGTTCTTGGGGGAACTCGTGTTTGTGATTTTCAAAAATGAATTCTCTGGGTTGTCCTGTATGTGTTCTGTTGTGTTCACATATAATGAACCAATCAATATGATCGTATGCTTCAATGAGATTCATAATAAGAAACTTAATCTCATGTTCGACATAAAAATATGTTTTAAGGTATTTCACATTAACTTCCATATTGAATAATCTTCATTACCACCATTATATAAATCAACCCAAAACTTATCTTCTAAGTCACATCTCTCTTTTATCCATTTCTCTGAATGAATAATCTTCTTGTGCTTACCAATAAATCCAGCACATATATTATATGTAGACGGTGAAGATATGATATAATCACATGAACACATTTTACTAAAATCATTAATATAATATTTTCTATCTTTACTATTCTCTCCAAAACTATAAGGTAATTTACATCCAGAAAGATAATCTATCATTTCATTATAAGAAGGTAAAGAATCATCATCAGTAAATAATATATAATGACTTGCTCCATCACTCCATGTCTCGTCTATTGCTCCATAATAATATTCAGGAGCCAATACGGCTTTAGGGTTCCATCCAAAAAAATCTCCTCCCCTAAAATGAATTGCTACGGTTTTTGGTGGTACTGATACTTCTTCTTTTAACTTAAATATTTCTCTGGTAGATATGCTATTCCATTCAAAAAATCTTTCACCCAAACATGGAGGAACCTGTAAGTTTCCCATCTGACTTCCCGCCAACAAATCACCGACAAAATATTGATAACCCTCCCACGGAATAGAAGACCAAGATTCTTCTTTTTTTTCAGAGAGTTGCCTCATATTATTATAGTACATTAGACGATTTCCAAATCCCCAATCTGGTGGCATCATGTCTATTGAAATCATTAAATTACTCCCAACCCTTATCTATCCAATAATCATAAAGAGAATTTCTTAAACGATTATGGTTTGATTTTCTCCATGTAGCATGTTCATCAACTCCAAGATTAGATTTTATATCTCCCCATTTATCTTGTTCTTCATATATTTGTGGTGGGAGATATGCATCTATACCACCATGAATTTTACAAGAAGCACAAAAATGAATATCTTCTCCGTTTTCAAACGTGGGTGCTGGTTCTCTCCACATATAATGAATCCATTTTGTTTTAAAGAACCAACAATGTCCTACTATATCACATTTCATAGGATGATAATTAAACTTTCCATCACACAAACCACAACCAAAACCATCACGATTTCTACAATTTGCTCCAACAATACAATTTTTTTCTTCACACAATTCAATACAATGAGTTAGCCAATTTGGATTTGGTATAGTATCATCATCAAAAATTGCAGTATATTCTGTATTAAAAAGAAGAGGAAGAGTAAAACGTCCATGAAATTTAAAGTTTACATCCTTAGAATGTATATGATTGAAATCATACTTCTCTTTAAGATAATCTATATCTACATGAGATTCGTTTTGGTAAATATAAATTTGATCTATATCAGCAGTTTGATTTTGAATTGCTTCCAACTGCTCCTCTAGATTATTTCTTTTCCATACTGTAATTATTACACTAGTACTCACAAGCAATTCCCTCTAAAATTTGTTGTGTTGTTTTGAAAGATCCTTCCCGTGAACAGTTCTTATCATACCATTCTCTACCGTTTGCAGAAAGTTCTTCCCATTGATCTTCATCAACTCCATTAATAACTTCTTTAAGATGAACTGGATTTTTTGCAAAGAGATAATGAACTCCCTCTTCAAGAGGATTAAAATAATCAAGACCACATCCTTCAGTAAAAATAGGAACAGTTCCTAATCCCATATATTCAATTTCACGATTACATTTAGGTCCATAACCAGTTAACACCAAACCAAATTTAGAACTTTTGATTTTATTAAGGTACTCTTCTTGAGTGTATGGATATTCATGAACATTGCCCATTGCTACTGGCATACTAAATTCTTCTATATTCATTCTCCAATCAAATTTCATTCTATTATCAAACTGTATTTGATTTTCAATTTTACCCAAAAATATAGATTCTATCTCTCTATCTTCGTATGATAAAATTCCTTCTTCTATTGATTTTTCTAATTGCCTTGGATGTCTTGCCCAGAAAATCCAAGGAGAACAATTCTCTTCATTTTTTTGCATATTTGCAAAAAGAGCATAATTCCAAGATGAAGGTACAAAATCAAATCTAGCATATTCATATAATAATATGTCACCCACATCTCCAACCCAACAAAACCTATCATTGCTTTCTTCTATAGTACAACAACCAGATTCAACCCACATGTCTAATAATTCACGAAATGTGTCACCCTTAGCATGACCAGATTTACTCATGTAGATTTTCATTATAAAATTCCTTTAGTAATTTATTCTTACTTAAAATATTTCTAACCAGTTCACTATGATCATTATCTAACATCAAAAATTTCTTTAAAGATTCTCCTCTAACTTCACATGGTTGTCCCGCCCAACTACTAATTTTTAATTCTTCTATTATACTCAAAACTTCTTGTTTATCTCCTGAAATTTTTATATTTTTCATATCTTCTTTTTTCATTGGTGTATGAAGAAAGACGGCTTTTCTGTTTTGATCATCTATAGGACAATCTAAAAACTTCTTCTCAAGAAAAAATCTAGGTTGTTTAACAATAAACGTATCAACCATAAGTAATTGATCTTGAGCCCAAGGTAGAGAAGATCTCATATTATAATATTCATCAAAAGAATCAGGTAAATTTTCTATCCGTTTTGGTTTAAACCCAGAGAGGCCACCCAACATATCACAACCCATTTCGTGATAATGATTTTCATGAGATCTAATAGTCTGTATTGCAAAATCAGAATTCTTAAAAAACTCTGTACAACAAAATTCGTTTTTGTTTGGGAGAGAATCAACATCTCTACTAAAAACACAATCATAATTTTCCCAAAGAGGAATTAATCTCCATAACATGGGTTCTGATGTTTTTGTAAATGGAGTGTTTACCTCTTTAATGTTAATATCTAACTCATCTATTATTGAATATAATGGATGATATCTCAAATTCTCATTTATGTGAAATAGCATTTCATAATCTGGATACAATATCTTATTGGTAATATACAATGCTGGTATGTTATACCAATACCTTTTTCTATCTAACCTATGTTCATCCCATGTTCTGTGTGGATGAACGGTTATGGGTTCAAATAAACAATATGAAAGAACTGTTTTCATGACTACTCACACATAGAAATTATTAATTCTATTCTTATTAAAAATTTCACCATCTTTTTGATACATTTCAAGATTTTCATTTCTTGCATGTAATTCATCAAAAGGTTCTGGTGTCCATTCATGCTTTACTAAAAAGAGATCATTAACTGCTAACTTACCCATACGATATAAAACTTCTGTTTGTTCTGTATCACAATAAACTGATGTATATTCTGGATTATAGATATAACCAAGTTTTTCATAAAACTTCCATCCAATAACAGGTAGAGTCATTAATATATCCTGTCTAAGACCATCAAAATATTTAATTCCTCCGTCATAATCAGGGAAAGCGACTTGAAAGTTTTCAAAAACAATATCATCATAGTTTTTCTTCTGAAGAACCATATCATCAGAAATAAGCATTAGGACATCTGCTTTTTCTTCTTCTAAATTTGCATTACATGCTTCTACTTTTGTTTTTGAATCTCCATAATAATACACAAGATCCACACCATCTTTGATGTATGAATCTAGATAATCTCTAATCTCTTTTGTGTTCATTGATGAATCATCTTCATCCATTGTAATCACAAAACGGATATCATGTTTACCAGATTTCCAATCAATATATTTGTTTAATATCGATTGAAATTTTTCTGGTCTATTTCTAGAAGGAAATTTCACTAACAACTTGAACATAACTCATTTTTTCCTACTTCCAATATGATATTTTGGAATTAACTCCCAATCTTCTTTATCCTTAAAAGGCAAAATTTTAAGTTGACCCAAACTAATTTGAGGATCTTCTACTTTATCCTCCTCCACAATTTCTAATAATCCCCATTCTTCCAATAGGCAAGTAATAGTATTTCTTCTTCCAATATCATTTGTTGAGAAATCTGCTTCTAAACCATCTAAAATAAATAGTTCTTTGAAATGCATAATGGCATATCTTCCTTGTTTATGTAAAATATGACAAGACTGATATAACTTATTTTCTCTTCTTGATGAAATTCCAATTCGGGTGAGAGTTTCTTTAACTTTTAAAAAGTCATCATCTTCTTTTAATTTTATTTCAACACCCAGTCCTCTAAATATATTTTCTTCACCATTATTCATGTGTTATTCCTCATTAATAAATCACAACACTATATTTATGTGATTCTATGATTTAACACCACCAACGTCTAAAAACTCATGAATCTTTTCTAATTGTTCAGATGTCAAAATTCTCAAAGCATCTTTGGCTTGTCTGTTCGAATAATTGTAATATTTCTTTACTGCTTCTAGATTATTAGATTGTTCTTCTTTTAACCACTTACTAAATCTCTTTCTTTTACGCAAAGACAATCGATAATAATCATATTGCATTTTGTTATCTAGATGCGAATTTTTATTCATCTCATTTGCATGAAGAATTGTATCAGGAAAATATGATAAGCATCGATTTACTATAAAAGGTAAATATGATTTACTTGCATATTCTGGATCCTGTTCAAATACATCATCCTTAGTATAGTTTATTGAATTTAAAAAGTTACCTAACTTCATTTATACTTCTACCACATTCCCTTTCCATGTCCAAGATATAATGTATCTAGATTGTACCATATTTTTCAAAGAGTCAATAGTTTCTTTCCAGTCTCTAGTTTTTAAACCACAATCTGGATTAACCCAAAAGTTTTCTATTGGAAAGATCTTCAATGCTCTTTCTATAATTTCATTCATTTCTTCGACAGATGGTACAGCAGGTGAATGGATATCCCAAACACCAATTCCTATCTGTCTCTCAAAATTAATATTTTCAAAACACTCAATAACCTCACCTTTACTTCTTGTTGCTTCAATTGCAAGCACATCAAAATCAAGTTGATTTATTCTATCCACAATCTCATTGAATTCTGAATAACACATATGACAATGTATTTGAGTAGATGGTTTAGTATTGGTTGTCAAATTATAAGCATCGATTGACCAATTAAAATAATCATCATGATATTTTGATTTGATTGGAACTAATTCTCTAAAAGCAGGTTCATCAACTTGAACAATATTTATTCCAGCATCTTCATAATCTCTAATTTCATCTTGTAGTGCTAGTGCTATTTGATAAGCAACTTCATCTTCTGGAATATCTTCTCTAACATAATCCCAAGCCATAATTGTTGTTGGACCTGTTAGCATTCCTTTTACTGGTTTGTCTGTTAATGATTGTGCATATGATATTTCTTTAATTGTCGTAGGTTTTGGTCTGTGAATATCACTATGAATTATTGCTG
>Ga0114899_1002158_pt1 | contig 10769 bp, 5 predicted proteins | sample MalvireepMed_215_FD_83497 | JGI IMG/M metagenome (GOLD analysis project Ga0114899, IMG submission 83497) | Marine viral communities from the Global Malaspina Expedition - Malaspina viral metaG DeepMed_215 | ecosystem: Environmental > Aquatic > Marine > Oceanic | place: Mediterranean Sea... | reverse complement strand
GGTGTAGTCGGGGAAGTTAAGAATGAAATCTCTATTAGCTGCGTCGAGGGCTTTCTGGCGCTCACGAAGCCAAGAGAAACCAGGACGACCTTCAGTAACTCCCTCTTGAGAGAATCTATGTCTCCAAGCTGCTTCCTCGTCATTGAGCTTAATACCGGCGGCGCTCTGCCGTTCCCGTAGTCTGCGTAAGTCGTCTGACAGATTAGTAATATCATTTACAAGCTGGTTTCTAAGCTCAGGTGATACATCTTGAAGTCCCATACGACTTTTGATACCTTGTAGCTCTTCTCTAATGACATCCTCGCCTGCTACTAGATCATCTATCTCTTGGCGAAACGGAGCCAGCTCTCGACGCATCTGAGCCATACTCTCTGGTGTCATTTGTCGAGGGCCTTGAGCTGCTATGATGCCTTCTATAGTGTCAGGCTCATTCACTAACACTCGACCAGCCAGTGTATCGTCCTCCACTGATTCCAGCACTCGGTTACTGAACCGGTTGATAGCTTCAGTCTGCTTAGGGGTGAATAGGGAGTTTTTCCTCACTGCATAGTTAACCAGATCATTATGCAAACCCCGGACTTGTTGAAGTCTGGGCTCTACAATGCTGGCAACAGCAGGGCTGCCAGTCATCTCCTTAATAATATCATCATAGACCATGCCGATTGCTTCCCGACTAAACCCAATGTCATCAGCTATCCGACCGCCAGTACTGGCTACATCCTGAGCCTGAGCGAAGATTCTAGATACCCACCGAACCTTATCGGTCAGCACGCCCAGCTCGGGTATAAACAGCGCTCGGGTGAGGTCAGCCGGCACACTGTTAAACAGGCGGGAGATATCTGATACTGTAAGTGCGCGACCGGAGGCATCAACCATCTTGGGCATAGCAGTGCCGTCCAGTCTGACACCCAGCTGGAGCACACCAGCATCGGCCTCGTATATAGCCTCTCGGGCCACATCCCAGAAGGATGACCGCTCGTTGTTGAACTTGTCCCACCAGCTTCTCAATCTAGGTGCATCGAAGCCAGTCTTCTCCCCTGCAGACCTAAGCTCAGCCATGATAATGTCGCGTTCAGCAATTAAGTCTTGGGTCAGGGTTCTGTACCGCTCCCATACGTCACGGACAAGTGCTGAGCGTTCTGTATTTCTATCCAACAGCCGGTTGAACATAGCTCGCTGGTCATCTGCCAGCCCTATGGCAGGGTTATCTAAGGCGCTGCGTAGCTGGGTTATATAGGTTTGTAGCTGTTCTTCCGACTCTCTAATAAACGGGATGAGTACATTATCCCACATCTCAGTATAGATAATGTCCTTCTGGGTTGCGGTCAGTGCGTGGTCTAGGCCACTGGCATATTCACGGGTGGCTATGGTTTGAGCGCCTATGACTCCAGACATGTCAGAGCCCAGGTATTGCAGGGTCTGCACCCGCATGCGAAGGTCCTCTAAAACCTTGGCAGTCGAAGGAACAGACTCAACAGGAGCCCTCCTTAACTCCATTAGAGCGTTTCGCATACGCGGTACAGACCTGTCCAACATAGCGTCGATCAACTTTTTAGCTGCTTGAGACCTGGGTGCGACAAAGTCCATCTGGCTGACCAGATCCTTTATACGGCCACGTAAGTTTTCATCCTGAGAGCTTAACACTGATCTCCACTCAGAGTCGCCCAAGGACCTCTCAATGCGGACTATCTTTTCGTCGATGTAGTCAAGCGCCCCACGGCCTTTAAGCTCACGTATTATATCCCCAGCATTCTCAAGACGAAATCCTAAATTACGATCAGCCATCTGTTTTGGAAGCCTCTCAAGATTGCTATCCCAGAACGCCCTCCCAATCTCATCAGTATCACGAATTAGGGTGCCTGGAGGGTTGGCTAGCAGCTCGTCCAGGAGGGTTTTCATCTGCACCCGGGCCAGTTCAGGACTCCTCATCACATCCTGATAGATCAACTCCGGCAGGTCGTCGGTCATGACTTTGGTCAACTGCGGGAACAGCTGGTCAGTATCAGCCATGTTGATGATATGATTAACACCGATTGGGCCTATTTCAGTGTAGTTCTGAAGCAGCTTCTGCACATGAGCAGCTTGAATCTTGTCCAGGGTGAAGTCCTCGCCCATCTTGAACAAGGACTTGGCATTAGTCAGGACTCTAGATTCAGCCTCGGCTGAGATCTGCCGGATCGTGTTATCATCCATACCAGCTGTGCGAAGAATGGCAGCAGCTTCCCGGTCTATGATGCCGCTGACAGCATCTATAATCTCGGGATGGTTACGGCTGAGCCATCTGCTCATTCCCTGGTTAAGGAAATTGGCCTGCTGCTGCATACCTATTCGGGCGCCAGTGCCTATAAGTATATCTTGGAGTCCGTCGTAGTATTTCGTCCAACCCCGTTTGTTTTGACCCATAGCTCGGCGGAATCCTTTATCGCTCATCCCAGGGAGCTTACCCCGGGCAGTGCGTAGGGATTCACCCAACGGGCCAAGCTCTAGAGAAATGCCGGTAGCAGTGTCAAACATAGATGGCTTACCGACAAGGCCGATAGTTCTGCTGTTTAGCAGCTTGACAGCATCTCCACGATAAAACGGATTCATTCCTGCATAGACAGTTTTAACTCCAGCCTCCAATATATTGTATGGGGCGTAGAAGGCAAACAGCAGGTACAGCCGGGCAAACCCTCGGTTGAATCTGTCTATGGAGTTCATAAACGCTAGTTTACTCACCACATCCAGATGAGCCAACCCAGCTCCCATAGCCCCTATCTTGTAGCCAGCGCCACGGAGTTTAGTCTGGGTCTCAGCTCTGACCAGTGTATCTATGTGGGAGAAGATACCGTCATGTAATGCTTTAACGGTTTTAGGGTTGTCTATGAGCTTCTCAGCTATCTCGTCAGACTTGGCAATCCTAGCGGCTACCCAGTTACGGACAATCTGAAACTCATTAGTTACAGCTGCTTCACCTGACGGCAGAACTAGACCGGAAGGAGGATTATCTACCTGACCCAAAATTCGCATAATAGCTTCAGCGGTTTCATCCACTGAGCTGACCCTGCCTCCATTGTTGATAGTGTAGCCCAGCTGACGGTTGATGTCGAGGAGCTGAGGACCTGCAGTCAAGTCCAGCTGGGTATTAACCAGTTTACCCAGGTCCAGCATCTCCTTCTCAGTCACTGGAGGCTGAGTTCGGAGCATCCTGCCCACTGTGGTTAGTTCAGACGCATCCAGGGGGTTATTTCTGGCTATGGTTACAGCTCTTCTCAGGGAGGATTGAATCTTCTCCAGCGGCAGGGACTTAAACGCCCTTCGTACAGGAGAACTGACCATTGTGTCAGCCTCGACAAAAGCCTTCATCACATTGAACATAGAGCGGGTCTCTTGCCGCACGATCTGGTTGGTGGTTTTTAGTGCAGCGTTTGCCAGTCCTGACTTGAGCCTCAGAAAGGCAGTGTCAACCGCTGCTATATAGCCTTCTTCCACGCCAGCTAGTGGAACACCTATCCCCTTGGGAAGAGTACGAGCCACCTTAGCATACATACCGAAGCCAAAGTAGCTGATCGGGTCGAACCAGACTTCATGGAAGAACTTAATAAATGCGGGGATATTGCTGTTCTCAAACGCATATCCAAGCGCTCGCCAGTCCCCCATAGATTCACGATTGAGCTGGAAGATCTGTTCAATGTCAGGTGCTTCTCTCTGAGGATACACATGATGACCAAGGAGGATACCGCGGAGAGAAACGCCACCAAAAGCTACCCCCTCAGGAATCCTACCAACAGCTATGTTGTACGCACCTGCCAGCGGCTGGCCAATACTCCTCCTCCACCAGTCGACGGGAAGCATCAAGGCAACCAGCGGTCGGCTGACCAGTCCTTCTATAGCTCGTTTTTCTAGTTCAGCTTTGAAGTCATCCAGTTCCAGTGACGCCAGGTTACTGAGCAGCACACCATACCGGGTTGAGGTTTCGATTAGCGATTCAGTCAACATAGAGATAGGGGACTGCATCTCCTCAACAATAAGTGCGACTTCTGGGGATTCGAAGCCAGCTGCCCCAACTATATCACGGAGGTCTTCATTTGAAGTGCCTTCACGATGTTTCGGTTGACTGATGTCAATGAGAGCCTCAACCATGTCATCGCTTTGAAATGCCAGCATACCGTAGATTGAGACCGACCGCTGCCTAGTGACTTGGGCTATGATGTTTCGGCTGGCTTCAAGGCTGAGAGGTTCTATCTCTTTAATGTTCATAGCTCGAAGCGATCGCTCGAGTATATCAGCTGCAAATGCTATGTCTTCAGTGCTTATCCAGGCTCTAGCATCAGCTGGAAGAGTGTCTATGAACCGGGAGATGAGCTCATCTGTGGTTCGGAGGGGATTGTTGAGGTTATCTCCTTGCACTGCCCAGGGTATGACCTCTAGTATGTGAGCACGCCAGTTTAGCTTATGCTCACTGCGGGCAATATCCATACCCTCATCGCTGATGAACTGGAGCTGGGCCACGGTTTGTGAGATGAATTCAGGCGTCTTGATGGTGGGAGTGAATATAGGAACACCCTCAGAGCTAATGGAAGCAGGGCCGCTAAGAGGGCCTCCTACAGGTACAGTTATTTTCCGACCAAATAAGTTGAACTCTGGGGTAAACAGCCTTTGGATACCAGCTAATGTAGTTTGGGCAGTGTCAACCAGTCCGAGGCCAGTACCCTTACTAATAGGAGCGGGAACAGCTGTCAAACCTTGTTGCTGGCGACGGAGCTGTAATCCTCTGGCGCTGAGCTCAGTAGATTGACGCCGGGTTTTCTCCTTCAGCTCATTGAACCCCTGGAATGGTTCGGGAGCTGATGGAACTGGTGCAGGTCTAGGATCAGTGATTTGATTATCAGTTACCATTAGCCACGCCCTGCTAAGACTTCTTGCACTTCTGGAGGTAGAGACTCAGGACCAGTGCCAGGAGGTAATGCTTGGTCGCCCCCAGGTTCGTTGGGTTCAAAAGTCTGGCCCTCCACTACAGCAATTGCACGATCAAGCCACTGGGCCATTTCCTGGTCATCGTTGTTACGAGCTTCCCGCGCTGCCCGGGTAAGTTCACGCATGACCAGTATCTGCCGGAACACTGGAGTTTGGGTTGCATCCTCAGTCCGGAGACGAGCTTGCTCCACTACAGTGTTCTGAACCTCGGGGAATAGAGTGTTGTGAATAGTTGCCGTGCTGAGCCTAAACATTGGATTAGCTACTCTAGCAGCTGATACCCGCTGGATAAAGTCCCCGGGTACCTCTATGTCGTAGCGGAAGTCTAAATCCAGATGCTCGGGGAGGCTGGGGAACTCTGTCCCGTCCATACTGTAGCCCCACTGACGCATGGTGCGGATGTTGCGGGTGGCTATCTCCCCGTAGACGTCAAGGATGCCTTGGTGGAAGGGATTGAGGGTTTGTTTGGCTGAGGAGGTTACTTGGCTCATCAGGAATCCGGACACCGCTTGAGTTATGTTCCCGAAGGAGATGTCACTGAACAACCCGCGCTGTACCTGGTTGTGTAGGTCGAATAGGTGGGTGCGTAGCTCCACTGGCAGCGGAGGGACACTCATGGAACCTACCTCTTCCTGCATGCCGATGCGGAAGATGGCTCCACGCTCCTGGAGTCGTTCGGGGGTTAGGATGGGTTCGCCGCCTTCCGACTTCTCCACCCAGCGTGGGTTGGCAGTGTCCCGCATCAGCTGCTGGACGAAGGTAAGCATTTTATCATAGTTCTTCTGAATGTCCATGATGGGAGCGATTACACTCTCTCCCACATGCTGACGCCAGGATTCACCTGTGATGATGGAGCCATCATCGGGAAGTCCAGCCACTGGTCCAGTGAGGACAGGAATGTGGTCTATTGGGACAAGAGTACTGGGCTTTGCAGCATGATTGTTGAAGGCTATGGCATGAGCTGCCCCGTAGGGAGTAAGGTTCCATAAAACACTTACATTGACAACGCGTCCAGTGAATGGCCTACTGGGTCTACGCCAACCTGGGTTTTGAGCAATACGCATATTAGCTTCAGAGGCTGATAATGTGTAGCTGCGGCCCAGCTTTACTAGTATACCTTCTGAATTGTACTCGGGATACACTTGGGCAGGGTTCCACACTTCCTGCACCCAGCCGTGTTGAGTGGGAATACTTGCAACAGCATACCAGCCCGTGGCTAACATCAAGCCTACAAGTCGTCTGGATGGGGAGCCGAATAGAGTACCTCGCTTCCTGCGATTGGTTAGTGTGTATTGTCGGTCAGCATATTGCTCAACCAGGGCTACCTGTGAAGACTGGTCCTCAGTGAACCCAGTTGAGTCGACTACAAATGCTGATGTCCTGGGGGTAAGCAGCCACTGAGCCATGTTGAATCCAGCTCGGGGGTCGTTCCCGATGACTGATTCCATTTGAGCTTGTTTCAAGTCATTCTTCAGGGAGATCATGTTATACCACTGAGTAAAGGCCCCCTGCCTACCCACCCAGGCGTGCTTGAGTCGGAGCACTTCCCGTACAATGTCTTGAGCCTGTTGTGTTACCATTTCCACCCCGTGCTTCCTTGATAACCCCGGCTTGCACCAGCTGATGTCCCCATGCCACCAATTAAGGCAAGACAGGCAGCATCGTGAAAGTCATCAGCGGAGATTGTGTCCACCTTACCCATACCGATGTCTCGGAAGCCGCGTATCTGCCTCACCAGCTCAGCGTCGTAAGTCTCTATGTGAGGCAGCTGAGCAACCAATTCTTGCATCATGTAGGGCTTGGTCTTGGCTGTGGTGAGATAGCCGTGCTGGAGAGTAGTAGTGCCTCGGAGTGGATCTCTCCGGTAGTAGATGCGAGGGTAGCTCTTTCGCATGTGTTCAATGAGACCTATCCCGTGGGAGTTGGCTTCCGGCACTGCAAGGGGAGTACCATAATAGTTGCCAAGAGCTATACACTTACGAGCCATCGGTTCCGGCTCATGATAACCAGCCAAGGTAGCCTCATGTCTGGGATGGTCGAGATCAAATCGCCAAACCTGGGCTACGGATTGAGATTGCTTCCCTTGGCCAGGGTCTATGCCCATGACATACACGCCTTCAGGCTCAGGCTCGAACCAGACCCGGGAGCCTTCGGGGCCGAAGTGAGGGGCAGGGTAGCACTTCTTGCTCAATATCAGTGTGATACCAGGATCATAGTGAGGTTCACCTACTGTGAGGAAGCATGTATCCAGGGACTCCAAATGTTCCTGGAAGAACATGGCCCCAACTTCCATGATCTTCCATCTACGCCAACGGATCTGATCCATGCGGAGATTGTGAGTGGCTACTAGGGCTCGCTCCTCCTCATTATAGTCAGGGTTATTTAGGCCCAAGGTTTCGGCTATGTCACTGGTTGATCGGAGGGAGTTATCAGGATTCTCCCACCACCAGAGGGTGTGGAGCTTAAATGCAGATTCACCAGCTACAGCAGCTTGTACCTCGTCGTGAAAGCTACCATCCTCACCATTTGGAGTTGACTCTCGCACAACCATACCATCTGGCGGCACCCGCTGCAAAGCTGGAAGTATGATACGGGTGTAAGCATCTCGCACATAGAAGGCTTCCTCACTGAACAGCAGTCTGTGTATGGGCTCGCCTCGGCCGAAGACCTGGCTACGGGCAGTGCCTATATACATTACTGAGTTAATGTCGGGCAGTCGTTTTTCGTAGCTGCTCTGGTGGTCCATTGCGGGCTTAAGTTTATCTGGCACTGAGTCGTAGAACACTTGGGCCCGGTGAAGTAGCCGTTGAGTTAGGAATTCCTCATGGGACACAATGACCGCAGTGGTATCCGGAGTGGTCATTACATCTTTCATAAACTTGGCTGTGATTATGGAAGTGCATCCTATCTGGGCGTCTTTGATTACTATGTCCCGCCCACTTAGACTGCGTAGGAGTTTAGCTTGCACCGGCCAGGGGATGAGTGGAACACGGACTCGTGACTTGTTGGGTATCTCCATAAGCTCGGAAATCCAAGCCACATCATCATTGATAAGGTTTCGGAGTGCATCCTCACCCTGAGATCGAGCTGTGAAGGCAGTGGTCATCTATTTATGCCTGCTTCGGCCGGGAAGCCAAAACTCTAGCTGCGGGTCAAAAGTCTCCCACTGGTCACATCTGAAGCAGAGTCGTTCCCGCCACTGGGGAAGTGGACGGAAGAATATCCTCCACTTATGAAAACTGAGCCAGCAAAGGAAAATCATCTAATCCTTCGTCTGTATCTCTGTCCTCTCAGCCCGACTCGGGATACCTGAGCCTTAAATATGTTACGACGAGCTGCTGCTCTGGTTCTAGCAGTGGTAGGTCTCCCTCCTCTGCGTTTGGGTTTTCTTAAACCGACCAGTCGTCTAATCCCCGCCATGTGCTTCTATCTCCAGTACTTCTTCAGTATCCCTGGTGCGCCGAGTCATTCGGAACAGGAAGTCATTGATGTCAAACTCATGTTCTGCCCGAGGGTCAATCATGCGGTCGATGACTTCCATCTGCTGTGGAGTGTAATGACCCCGAGCCTTATTTAGGTAGGCGGTGTCCTCCTTGGTCATCATTTTTGCTACGTGCTTGCCGTCTGGCATCTCAATGGTATCCAGGCCCAGCGCCCGTTTAAGAACTTCACCATCCTTGCGTAGGATCAGATGATAGTTGCGGGTGAAGAGGAGGGTGAGGACTTCCTTTCTGATTTGGTGGCGGTTCTCCCCGGTACAGGCGAGTTCCATCTCTGCAAATTCGGGGTCGTACCACTTGCGGTTAGGGTCACGCCAGCGAGTGACAGTCTTCTGACCTATGTTGGCCAGTACACAGGACTCCCGTACACTGAACCCGGTAAAGCGGTAGCTGAGATAATTGGCCTTAGTCTCACCGGTTTCGCCTTGGTTCAGGAAAGGCATTATGGACTTGACTGCTTCTACAGTGTGAGAAGCCTGTTCTATATCAGTGGTCATAATGCCTCCAAACAGTCGTGCCCATGTGGAGTTGCACCACTCTGACCGTAGGAGTTAGTTTCACCCGCGGCGTCTCGTTTAACGGCTTGGATATCGCCAAGCTGTGCGACGAAGACGCTACGATCTAACCCCAGGACTCGGCGAGGGGGATGGTAACAGGGTTTACACCTCACTACCATCCCCCCTCTACGTTACTGATTTCCCCCTCTATGATGGTCGAGCCGAAGATGGCGATCTCCAAGGCTACAATAAACCGTTTCCACCAAGGCTTAACCACGTAGGTAATAGTGACGCTGGAATCAGACATGGCGTGTCACCGGGGTTCCTGGGCCGAAATACTAAAGAAACTCCGCAGGGCTGACGGTATGGGATACGTACCCACTACATTGTCTACTATTAAGTGTTATTTGTCAACTAGGGTTGACGGGGAATCACTTGTGTGATACAATGTTCATGTGAATTAACTTCAACGGGTTATCAACTATATTATGTACTATACATAGTTTATTTTAAGGGAGACTCTTCTATGAATATATCTGCTACATATGCCGGTAAACTGATTCACCATTGCGGTGGGGAGAATAGAGGCTGTGGGGGTGCTATACTCAAAGGTGAACCAATTATGAGGGGAGTGTGGTACTACCGGAAGTTCCGTAACCAGATTAACTGGCACTTTGAATGTTACTACGACCAGGCGAAGGCTTACTTGGAGGCTAATCCATTTGTGGATAAGCATAGAGGTGGAGTCGGACCTCCTCGACTCGATTTAACACTAGCCCAAAGAAGGCGGCGCAAATCCATCCAGGTACAAGGGAGTACAATACGTCGGAGAATGAAAGAGGCTGTTAGTATGAAGCTGCCTGGATGGGAAGATAGATTGAAGACTCTCAATACCAGTTATAATAAATTGGCAGCTGAAATTAAGGAAATCGGTGGAGTGCCGAGGAAATGGTATAGCTGAACGGGCTGACCTATATATCTCCATACCCTACGTAGAATAGTTGAAAATCCACCGAAGGTAATTTCTGGAAAATGAGAATTTGCGCCTGGACATATAGTATATCTTTTTCATAGCAAACACTAGCTACCCTAGGTAGGGAGAACATAAGTGCTAATCGACCACTATCTCGGTAGAACATATGTGCGGCAGCTGGCGACGGTCGGGTTTAGAACTAATGTGCTTAAGAACATGTGTGCGCACGGGGGAGTAGAACTAATGTTCGCTTAACGAATATTGGAATTGTCAGAAACTAGTATTGGAAGTGTTTAGAACATGTGATCGCTTACGGATTCCGTCGATGTTGCGCTCAAAATGTAGTGAATAGTGCACACTAGGGGGTTGACATTTGCATCACACTAGTCTATGATACCTACTAGGTAGACCGGAACCGGGGCCACTAGGCACACCCGGTCATGGCTACCGGCCCGCACTTTAACAATTGAATATTCATGCTAGGTAGGACTAGCACCCGAGAATCACCTCCGGAGGTTAGTTCAATGGTAACACCACTATCGGATGCAACCGACACGTGCGAAATTGACTCATGTTGCGAGGGTGTATGTAGTGGGAACGTCGTCTCGTTTATTCGGGACGACGAATTTCCCGCCGAAATGTGCCCACCATGCATCATTGCATTCATGCGGGATAACACGCCCGTTTCGCTCCACTTTTCACCCCCTAGATAAATAGTCCACTCGGGTGCTAGTCCCGCCTAGCATGAAATGGAGGTTTGCTAATGACTACCGAAACCAAACCCAAAACCAAAGCGGAATTGCAAACCCAGCTGGATACGCTCTGGACGCGCCATGCCAATGT
>Ga0114899_1002157_pt1 | contig 10775 bp, 8 predicted proteins | sample MalvireepMed_215_FD_83497 | JGI IMG/M metagenome (GOLD analysis project Ga0114899, IMG submission 83497) | Marine viral communities from the Global Malaspina Expedition - Malaspina viral metaG DeepMed_215 | ecosystem: Environmental > Aquatic > Marine > Oceanic | place: Mediterranean Sea... | reverse complement strand
GAATTTGGAATTTGGTGCTTGATAATTTCGAGTTTGGTGCTTGAAAATTTGAAATTTAACCTCAAACTTTCTTCTGCATTTCGTAGTGATCTATGCCCACTTCATCGAACATCTCTCCTACTTTCTCAAAACCATAGCGTGAGTAAAGCCCCATCGCCTCTATCTGAGCATGCAGATAAATAAGGGTTCCTTCGGCTAAATTCTGCTGCTCCAAATAGCCCAATACGGTTTGAACAAGCCTTTTGCCAATCCCTTTGCCGCGGAATTTTTCCAATACGGCAAAGCGCTCCAGCTTAATGCCTTTTTGAGTGCTCCTATAACGGCAGGTTCCCGCAGGTTCACCACTCACATAAGCAATGAAATGGATAGATTCATCGTCAAAGCCATCGAATTCATCTTCAATAGGGCAATCCTGGCCTACAACGAAAACTACTCTTCTGATCTCAAAGGCTTCATCAAGCTCCTGCTGAGTCTCTATTTTCTTTACTCTTATCACTTTCTTTAGTTGGTTTATCGTATGCGTTTATAATCTCTTTAACCAGCTTGTGTCGGACAACATCCTTCGCATCCAACTCTACGGTCGCAATGCCCTTAACGTTTCTCAAAAGCCTGACTGCTTCTGCCAAACCCGAATGCTGATGCCTTGGTAAATCTACCTGAGATTTGTCACCTGTCACAATCACCTTCGAATTGGGGCCCATACGCGTAAGAAACATCTTCATTTGCATAGATGTGGTATTCTGGGCCTCATCGAGCAAAACGAAAGCATTGTTTAAAGTTCTACCCCTCATATAGGCTAAAGGTGCAATCTCAATGATATTGTTCTCCTGGTAAAACTTCAACTTCTCAGAAGGAATCATTTCACCCAAAGCATCATAAATAGGTCTCAGATACGGGTCGATCTTTTCTTTCAGGTCCCCCGGAAGAAAGCCCAGGTTTTCACCAGCTTCAACTGCCGGGCGCGTAATAATGATCTTCTGAACCTCTTTGTTCTTTAGAGCCCTTACCGCCATGGCCACTGAAATATAGGTTTTACCGGAACCTGCCGGACCAACAGCAAATACCAGGTCATGGTTGTGTACAGCATCCACCAGTTTGCGCTGGTTCTGGGTTTTTGGCTTAATAACATTACCGCGATTGCCATATACCAGGGTTTCATCCGAATTGTCTTTGTCCATATAGCTGATCTCACTGCGGACATAAGACTTCACACTTTCCTGAGTTATTTTACCGTATTTATGGTAATGCTTCACCAGTGACTGCACAATGTCATTGATCTGTATAATCTCAGAGGCACTACCCTTAATGAGCAGTTCATTCCCACGCGAAACAATCTTGCTTTTTGGAAATGCTGAAGCTACTTCTTTAATGTTCTCATTTCCCACACCGAGAAAATCGACCATTGTAATATTATCTAGAGTTATGAGTTTTTCTACCAAATTTCAGATGCTTGTATTTGATTGTCTAAGCCTAAATTTTCGATATTTTTGCTTTCACTAAATTATAGAATTAACGCCAAAAGTCACTTATGACCCTTATCAATTTCACTTCAGATTTCGGACTGAGTGACCATTATGTGGCGCAATTTAAGGCGAGAATTTTCTCAGCACATGCTGAGGCCAGAATAGTTGATATTTCTCACGAAGTTAAGGCCTTTAACCTGGCTCATCTTTCTTACACCATTGGATCGGTTTTTCGAGATTTCCCTAAGGGAACCATACACCTCATAGGTGGCAGTTCGGGAAATGATCAGAACAATGATTATCTGCTGGCCTCAATTGAGGAGCATTTTTTCGTAGCGCCAGACAATGGGGTGCTGAGCCTGATTTCAGACCAAAACATGCAGCAAGTTTACCGTTTGAAGGTGGAAAAAAATGCCTATCGCGAAGCTCCAGAAGCCGCAGCCAGATTGGCTCAAGGCCAAAGTCTTGAAAGCCTGGGAACCCCCACTACCGAATTCAAGCAGTACATGAAACGTAAATCCAGGGCTACCAAGCGCGAAATCTCGGGCCATGTGATTCATGTCGATCATTTTGGTAATCTGGTGACAAACATTGAAAAGGTAGATTTTGATATCCTCAGCCGGGACAGGAGATATACCATTTTCTTTGCGCGGGAAAAAGTGAATGGGGTGCAGAAGTATATCAATGAAGTAGAGCCTGGCGATGTGTTCGTGATGTTCAATGATGCGGAACAGATGATGATTGGCATTAACCAGGGCAGCGGAACGCAGCTGCTGGGGCTGGAATACGATAGCTCGGTGACCATACAATTTGAGGAATAAGCCAGAAGAGCAACTTTTTATCTCTTCACAAAAAGATTTCTGTCTTGGTGTGGACACCAAGACTGGCTATAAAAAGTAAAGCCAATGCTGATACGAATAGTAAGAATGACGTTTATTCCGGAAGAGGTAGATGCTTTCCTCGAACTCTTCCATTCCACTAAAGAAAAGATCAGAAATTTTGAAGGTTGTAAGCATTTGGAGCTACTGCAGGACTATAACCAACCCAATGTTTTCGTAACCTACAGCTATTGGGAATCTGAGGCACATTTGAACCAATACAGATTCTCTCCCCTCTTTGGTGAAGTATGGAAAGCCACCAAAGCCAAGTTTGCCGATAAACCGGTGGCATTCTCTTCTAAAAAGGTGGAAGAGGTGAAATAAGAGCCTCATACCGGAAAAATCACCCCACATTCAAGCAGGGACTATTTATCCCCTATCTCAAAAGAGATTCCGGATATTTTTCTTCTCTTTTTCGAATTTGAGAAGAAAAATTCCGGAATGATGAATTGATCAATTTTCCTTTACCTCAAGGTTGTTTAATAAAAAATCTTTACTCATTTTTGCACACCCAATTTCAAGCATGCCTATGGTGGCGGAATTGGTAGACCTGCCTTTGCCGGCAGGCAGGCGCGTTGCCAACGCGTTTGTAACGGCAACAGGAATACCAGCCAAAACTGAAAGCATAAATTTACCAGCCTAGGTGGCGGAATTGGTAGACGCGTTGGTCTCAAACACCAATGTCTTCGGACGTGCCGGTTCGACTCCGGCCCTAGGTACATTTAAGCCATAATTAACTGATAATCAGATAATTATGGCTTATTTTTTTGTGCCTGACACGGAGATTGACACCACTCAATTCTATGAGCAAACCAACCTGTGTTGACCTATATCCCATTAAATCTTCTAAAGATGCAACTGCTTCCATTCTATTGCTAACCTTTATCCGAATCTGACTAATTTTATAAGGCCAGTTACAGACAACTTTTATAAAAAATGGAAAAGATTTACACTTCTGCAGTAATTGAATTTCAGGAAGGTTGGGATATCCTTCAAAATTCCTACCCTAATGAATACCAGGAGTTGTTAGATTTTCTCAACGAGGCGCGTAGCACCACAGATGGGAATTTCGAACCCAGTAAACCTACTATTTTTAACTCTTTAAGTGAGTTTGTCACTAAGGGTAAATGGAGTGTACCTAGTGACGTGGATAATGTGAAGTTATTTGATAATACCATTTTTAAAAATGGTCTTGAAATACGATTTGGCTTTTTGTACGATCAAAACGTCTTTTCATGGATACATACTAACAGAAGCGCTAAACCTAAACTAAAAGTGCTCTTTGTCGAAATGGAAGATGAAACAGTTTCTCCCTTGGGTGGTGGTATATTTCATGAAAGTGACCTAATCTTAATTACAAAAATAGAGCACTCCTTATCCATCACCCCCTTTGCAATATGTATTCTCCGATTAAGTAATTCTATCACTACATCGCCTAAGAAAATCACCAAACTTCTGGCTGAGAAAAAGGATTCAGATATTATGACGAAAGTCTTAGTGTTTCCTCCTGAACTTTATGAAGCGGGTCGAGGCATTCTAACTTATTTCGGGACATACTTAGAAGAACAGTATGGAAATCAAAAAGCCACAGTTACCATTCGACAAGATGACAGAAATAAAACCTTGACAATGACCGTAGAGTCTGAGAATGGAACCAAAGAGGTGATAGAAAAAGCCTATGAAGAATTTAGTTTAATCATCAGCGGGCAGGAACCTCCTGAAAAATTTGTCAGCAAAGACAATGTGATTCTTGGACTGCGCAGCGAATTACGCTTGCGTGGGCCAGATACGAGGATGCTAAGGATTCAAAACTACTTTTGGAACGTAACTTGGAGGACATGAAGAAACTTCTTGGCCAAAGTCTACAACAACCAAAAGACATATCAATAATAAATCAGATTAGTGCTGCTGCAACTGCATCAGCAAGAACGACCATAACCCAAAACTTTTCAATGGCATTAAGTGCAATTGGAGAACTTCAGGGACTTCTTCCTGTGAATAGCCCAGAAAGCGAAACAGTCAAGGAAATTGAAAAAGGTCTGACAGAGTTGAGGCAATATGGTGACAAGGATGACGTAAGTTCCGCACCTATAATGAACAAATTTAGAAGAATGATTGAAAAGGTTAAATCAGGACAAGGTGCAATAGCTGAAGCAGTAAAAACGGCAGAAGATGGTTATGAAATCTTTAATGATGTCGCTAAACAATATAATGCCATCGCTGATTGGTGCGGCCTCCCACAGGTGCCAAAAATACTTCTAAAAAAGTAGCTTACTAAAATCAAGAGAAGTCCAAAATGGAGCGCTAAAATCCTTTTTGTAAAGACCTAATTCGATAATTTTAGAAATCTAAATCTGACAGTCTATGATAAAATAGCTCAATATTAGATTATAGACAGTTTTGACACGAAATAGTGTTGACACAGTGAAACGAAGCCGATTTCAGACTGAAAAATAGCCTCATACTCTCTGATAGAGCACTTTGTAACAATGGACGAGAGTCCGGCCCTAGGTACAATCAGATCAAAGGCTCCCGAAAGGAGCCTTTTTGTTTAAGATCATTTGGCCGGAGGAGAAGCCTGTCCCGAAGTAGCGCAGCGGATTCGGGAACTCGGCCCTAGGTACAAAAGCCTCGACAGTGTCGGGGCTTTTTCTTTTTCATCCCGACCGTGGCGGAGGGATCTACCTAGTAATAATCACTTGTTCACAGATTTTTAGCATGGCTGATCCTTCGGCTTCGCTCAGGATGGAAAAAGAATGCCGCTTCTACGAAGCTCAGGGTTCCATCAGAGCATTTTAGTTATGACATTGGGCTACGCTGTAGCCAAAACCCTGTTCCTCAGCCCATTGCTCCCTAGCTCCGTAGGAGCTAAATGTCATAACAACCAAACATCGAGATACCTAAGAGCTCCAGAGGAGCGAGATATTTCTAAGGCCCAGGAGAGGTAATAGCATACCTTAATGCTTCCTCTTCCTCTCAAAAAACCTTCTGATCAGACCAAAAGGTGACAAACTCAAGTAAGAGATTATTAATAAGAGGATTCCCATAACAATAAAGTACTCCCCTCCTGCACCAGTCTCTTGCTCAACGTAATGGTCATAGCCTTTGGAGTATTTTCCATTATAGACCATATAGACACCCCAAACAATAAGAAAAAGAGAGTAGACTCCTGCTCCTATTGAGCCAAGGATATAATCTTTGTCTTTTTACATGCTGTGATTACCTAATAATCACAATCTTACCGAAGTCATTATTGAAAGCGCGGTCTTTACCGGTGCCGCGATGGCCGAGGTTTTGGCCATTGGCTTTGACTTGTACGCGGTAAATGTAAGTTCCGTTGGCGAGCTGATCACCGAATTCATCCCGGCCATCCCAGGCATATTCGGTGATGTTATTACCCACACGGATCGGCCCGATTTCATCCTGAGTAATTTCCCTCACCAGCTTACCTGATACGGTAAAAATCTGAATCTTAATCTGATCGGGAATCTGGTCACCCGTAAGTGTAAACACAAATCGGGTACTGGTAGAGAACGGATTCGGATATGGATAGAAGTGGGTAATAGTAGATTCGCTGACTACCTCAAAAGTAATTTCGTAAGGCCCTACTCCTGCAGGGTTTCCAGATGCATCTGTAGCATTCACATGCAGCAGGTATTCACCGTCCTCCAATGCATCTGGCTGATATTGCACTTTGAAATTTTGACTTTCAGAAGCCGGGGTAAAGGTCAATTTCTCGTCTGAAAAGTTGATTCTTTTCTCCACACAGCCTTCACACAGTTGTTGCAGGAACATTTCAAGCCCTAGTGTGTCTGACTTAAACAGATAAGGATTATTGTCCCTGAGCTCAATTTCCACTAAAGGTGTTGGCGACACTATATCTCCATCTACAATATAGACGCCATCGAAGGTCACATCCATGGCCGGGTTCACTTCATCGCGTTTCACATTCAGAAAGTCATCCAGCCTGATGACATTGTTGGTGTAATATTGCTCAATCTCATCGCCCGGATTGGCAAAAATCTCGAAGTTATTCAGCCCCAGCTGCCCTTCTGTTTCTATCGGCACGGAGAAATCAACTGACTCTCTTGCCGCAACGGCCGGAATCTGTATGGTATTCGTTACTGCATTGCCTGATGTCTGATTGGTAAGGGTATAGCGCACACTCAACTGCCCCTGAAAGCTGTAAGACGAAATGTTCGTAAATCTGAATTGGGCCTCGAAAGGCTCACCATTTTGTAGCTCAATTTGCTCATTCTGGTCGTTTTGAAGGGTTAAAACACCTTCCGGTACCCCATTGTAGGTGACAAACCAATTCTTGAGCTGAGGGGGAGTGGCTGAAACCCTGTCCTTCGCACTAAGAAACAAACGTATGTAGGGATATTGCTGCGGATCGATACTGCTCAAATCCAATTCATCAATGTTGTTCAGGGTGAAAAGAACTGTCTCTGTTCCGTCAACTGTTCTACCTCTTACTTCGAACACGAGTTCATCTTCTACATCGTTGGTCACAAACCTTTTGGAAAGCTGCCCCCATTGACTCACCGGACCAATGGTTGGCGAAAATACTGAGCCGCTATCTGTGCTGGCAAAAATGGAGGTTTCGAAAGAAATCTGAGTTCTTGTAGCATCTTGCTGTGAACCAGCAGGAACACCTTCAACCAGGGTGGAGGTACCCACTGTGGCACCTTTGGTTCCAAATATGATAATAGGGTCTCCGGTTTGATTGTCTTGTAAGTCATTGGCACGAATTCCTACCCTGGCAAACTGATTGTTGTTCAGATCACTCCAGCTACCATAGGTTAGTTCACCTATGCTAAACATGAGCACATAGTCTCCATTATCAACGCCATCCAGATAGTTCTTGAGGTTGGAAGAGGCATTATCTATAGATGTAATCAGGTTTGAATCTGATATTCTGTTAATGACCTGCGGGGTGACTCCACAGTTCAGCGGATCTTGTGTTTCAAACTCAGCGCCAGGTGTTCTGAGGATCAGATACGGCCGTCCGCTGTCTTTGTCGAAGGCTATAAGATTGAGCGACTCCGGTGCACAGGACCTGTTATCACCGGTACTAAATAAGGATTGCCCATCTACCTCAATGGTCATCTGCAAGGGTTGCCCACCAAGAGGGTGTTGTTCACCGTAAGTCACTACATTGATGTTGGTTTCATTGCCCGCGAATATCCATCGGTCAGGGTTTTGGGCCTTATCTATTGAGCTCAGTGCCAAATCCCTGAACTGATCGAATTCCGTTTGTGCCCAGCCTTCCACTCCATTCTGGATTCTGGTGAAGGTAGTTACCACCCAGGGCTGAGGGTCTTCCAAAAGCTCTTCCTGGAAAATGGTTCTCCAATAGTACTGGATGGTGTCATTCACCGTTGTGGGAATCAGTTGAACAGACCAGGTGGCCAGTCCCTTGCCGGTAAGGGTATTAGTCTGTTTCCAACTGCTGTTGAAAGTATCTACGGTATCTATTTCTATTACAAAGGTCTGGTCATTGGACTTGAGATTGGCAGACTGCACGACTAAATCTACGGTCTCAGCATCCAGCGTGGCAAAATTAGTGGGTGCCGTGTTGAAAGTTCCTGAGGCTCCAAGGAAGATGGTTGCTTCAGCAGAGTTATTGAGCTCACTCCCTTCCTCCACCTCATTTTGAAGGTCCAGGAAGACTTCAAACTTGTTATCTCCGAAGACATCGAGTCCCTGATTGGAGACTTCATAAAACACAGTGTCCCTGTTTCTCACCGGAGGCACTTCAATTTCAGGCAACTCAATCACAGTTCCTCCGGGCAAAGTTCTTCTAACCACAACCTTCACCGGTTTATCTGTTGTGCGGCCTGCATTATTTACTACCACCGCCAGATTGAAGAACTGGCTGGATGCAGTAACGGGTAAATCATTGATTGACTGAACACTGATATCTTCCTCTCGAACGATATAATCTACCTTGTCATGCCCGAATACCTGAAGGGCCGGATCTCCCTGCATATTGGTTTGTTCTACCACGGCAAAGTCAAGTTCATCCGGAGAAAAACCAGCCAGTTGTTTCAGAATGGCTTGCTGTTGAATATGACCTACCGAGGCTGTCATCCAAAGCGTATCGGAAAGAACCTCATACACATTTTCAGTAAACTCCTGAAGTACATTGGGGATACCTACATCACTATGTGCCAAAAAGTTGATAGCGCCTTTGTCTTTGGCCGCCATCCAGTTCTCTCCGAAGGAATTATAATAGAATATTTCTCCGCCCCGACAGCCGTTTACAATCATGAAGGGATATCTGCCCTGATTTTCATAGCCATTGGCCGGGTCTGTTACATAGCCCACATCAATGTCGGTGTAATTGGTAGAGGAGTGACCGAAGAAGGTTAGCACCCCTACCCCGTTATTCACTTCCTGAGAGATATTGATATTCTGAACAGCGTTGTTATTCGTTTTGGAAATGTTCTTGATGGCTGCACCGAGATAATCCTGTGCGGCAATATCTCCAAAGCCTTCAATAAATTCCTTGAACCTGAACAGCTGATCTGTAGTAAGGCCTCCGCTAAGTTGAAGAAAGTTCTTAGTCCATGGAGAATCTTTCAACGTATTTTCCTTTTCCTTCACCTTATCCAGATAGTTGGCCACTCCTGTGGCATTGGTTACAGAGAGTCTTCCTACGGGGAATGCGGGGTAATGAGCCCTTCCATCCAAACCAACCGTGAACATATTGTCTGAACCTGGTGCACCCAGAGTTGGCACCAATTCTCTCGACCCTATAGCCAGCGGATCTGGCAATCGCTGTGTTCTTACATCTACCCTTCTGGACTTACCAATAATGAACAGATACTCAGGATTTGCCTCTTCATAAGCCTTAACCATAAACCTTCTCAGGGCTAGTGGAGTGTATTCACCATAAGAAAACTCGTTGAACAAGTCCTTGATATCGGCATAAAGCACATTCCAGCTTCCTCCTTCTACAGAAGACCTATAGTCTACATAGGCCTGCACCGGATCGTCATAAGAACCATCTACCGCCTGCTTGAGGTAAGAGTGAGAAACAATGAAATAGTTACTTGCTGAAATATCGTCAAACTTGAACTCTACAGGCTCCACCCGTGCGGATACATAGTTATTCTTATTCATGACATAGAGTTTCTTCTCTATCGTGGAATTAGCTATCCCTGCCACATAATTGGTTCCACTTGTTTGCCCTGTAACTACCGTAGGGTTCTGATAATCGGTTACATCAAAAAGCTCTGCATTGGCAGGTGGTTGGGCAATAGAAAGCTGTCGATTGCTACCTGAGGGCTCAATGTAGAAGTACTTTTCAGCTCCGAAAGCATTGACCTCTCTGGGGTATCTGAGTTTGAGGAAGCCAACTGAAACGTGGTCTACAGGATATACGTCTGAGCCTTTGTTCTCCACCCTGAGAATCAATCGGCCTTCATCAGAAACCCTGTCCCAGTTGATCTGTAGATTATCTCTTGTACCAGCCCTGTTGAGCGGAATCACAATATCCTGAATCAAAGGCTGAAGTCCGTCCTGACTTGGCCCTACATAAGTATTGATGCTATGCTGGGCTATATTATTGAAACCTACCAACTGAAAGGTAAGCTCTGGCTTTGAAATACCCGGTATTTGATTGCTGATGCCATCGAAGATGAAATCCCGGTGATTTGTACCTTCTGCCACGGTTTTGGCCGTTCGGGTGATAACGTTGCTCATAAACATCTGACCCACATCATAGAGACTTCGTTTCACCTCACCGGTTGGGTTTCCTATTGGGTAATACTGACCAAAGCTGAACACCTCCGTTCTCACCTGAAGGTTTGTTTCTTTATGATATTCAATGGTTGAAAGACCGCTTGGGTTGATGTTCTCAACTGTCATTCTCTTTCCGGGAACTTCTCCGATTGTCAGGAAGAATGCTGTTGTGTCTGAAAACATGTTGTAGTACTTGTGAATCTGATCCTGAGCACGGTAAAACAGCTCTGTGTCCTGCGTACCATCATTCTTTCTACCCCAGAACTCAATGTAATCGCCTGCATCGAAGGAAGAATCATCTGTGCCTACCGTTCTGATGGCCACTTCCTGACCGCGATGATAGAGCTGAAAAAGGTTGGGATTTGTGTTATTGGAGTCGAAACCGGCTTCAACCAAAGACTGATAGGTAATGCGGTGAATATCGTCCTTACCGGTTTTTATTTTGAAGTAAGTCTGGCCGTAGTTTATCCACTCATTTCCATGCTGCTGGGCCCATGAGAGTTGAACCAGTAAAAAGAAAACTACAAGAAGCCTATTTCTCATCTTTACCCTCCTTCTTCACAACTCTTCTTTTGTTTCTGGAATAGATTCCAGGCAGTTTCTCCATCGAATAAGTGATTGAAAAAACATGTGAATAAGGCGATTCTGCCACATTCCCAATATCAGTCAGCGCATAGTCTATGGT
>Ga0114899_1002156_pt1 | contig 10775 bp, 10 predicted proteins | sample MalvireepMed_215_FD_83497 | JGI IMG/M metagenome (GOLD analysis project Ga0114899, IMG submission 83497) | Marine viral communities from the Global Malaspina Expedition - Malaspina viral metaG DeepMed_215 | ecosystem: Environmental > Aquatic > Marine > Oceanic | place: Mediterranean Sea... | reverse complement strand
GGCTTAAATTTTCTTTTCTCTGGGTTATCAGGTATTGCCTACCACCTGCATGGACTTCAGTGTCGGATTTTCACTTCCTCCTCTTGGTTCAATAGTTACTGCAAAGGCCGCTGATTTAGCAATGTTTTTCATCCTCACAAGACCTTCAGCATTCCAGTCGAATACTCCGGCATCTACCGGCTGACCATCTACAATTGCCCATAACTGATATTGCTGATCCTGTGCCAATTGCTTCAGGTTGGTAATATCCAGGTAGAGCTCTTCGCTTATCTGGTTCCAGTAAACACTTGCGAAGGCATCTTTGGCATTATCGGTACCTGCCATTTCAATTCTTCTGAAGGCGGGGTTTGTCAATACTGTCAGATCGTTTTCAAGATCTCCCAGTTTCTGATTTACCTGATTGTATTGTTGTGCCATTTGCGAATTACTGGCAAGCAATTGAGCATAGGCATCGCTTGAATTCTTCCACTTGGCTCTGTAGTCGAAGGCCAGATAGCCTGAAACAAGCGCAAGGGTTACGGAAGCTGCTACTGCATATTTCAAAACAGGAGATGGCTGCATTTGCACAACTCTTGTCTCTGATTTGGGAGCTGAAGCTTCGGCTTTTACTTCAGGCTTTACCTCTTCTTCACCTAAAATGGAAGAAAGGATTGTATCCTTTAACTCAGACTTAGGTTTCACTGCCATAGCCATAGCCATATCTTCCAGGCCAAGCTCAATGGTATTGAGCTCCTCACGGAGTTCTGGATACTTCTCAAGCATCACTTCAACTTCTCTCATTTCTTTCTCTGAGAGTTCGTTGAAGACATATGCTTCAAGTATTCCGGACGATATGTATTCTTCTATATTCACTATGCCAACTTCTGTCTCATGTGTTTCAGAGCGGAGCGCAGGCGCGATTTAACAGTACCTAAAGGTATGTCATATTCATCTGCTATTTCCGTATGAGTGAACCCTTCAAAATAAACCTTTTGAAGAATAAACTTCTGATCTTCAACCAAATCGTTCATTAAGGACTTGACTCCGATCGCGTCAGTACTCATTTCTGTACTATTCTCGCGATCGAATGAATATACGTAGTCATCTAAGGAGTCGGTTTTAGAAGATCTTGAAATTTCCTTTGACCTGAGTTTGTCAATAGATGCATTACGGGTAAGGTTCATCATCCAGGTAAAGAACCGACCTTTTGATGCATCGTACATTTCAATCTTATTCCAGATTTTGATGAAGACGTCCTGAATGACCTCTTCTGTTACATCATCATTCTTGATGATTCTTGAAGCCACACCATATAGAGCTGCGCTGTAGTTATCGTAGAGATAAGTAAGCGCTGCCTTGTCCCGACTTTTCAGTCTCTGGACAAGGTCGCTTTCTTCTATATGTCTTGTGGTTGGAGAGATATTATTTTCTTATAAATGAATCACTTCATCATATGCTGCCGCTGCTGCTTCCATTACAGCTTCAGACATTGTTGGATGAGGGTGAACCGTTTTAATGATTTCATGACCAGTAGTTTCCAGTTTTCTGGCAGCCACTACTTCTGCAATCATTTCGGTTACATTGGCACCAATCATATGGGCACCAAGCCACTCACCGTATTTGGCATCGAAAATCACCTTCACAAATCCATCACTTGCTCCTCCGGCCTTTGCCTTACCGGAAGCAGAGAATGGGAATTTACCCACCTTAATTTCATAACCTGCTTCTTTGGCTGCCTTTTCAGTATAACCTACCGAAGCGATTTCCGGCTGACAATAGGTACAACCTGGAATGTTATTATAGTCTAATGGCTCAACATGCTGGCCTGCAATTTTCTCAACACAAATAATACCTTCTGCTGAAGCTACGTGTGCCAGTGCCGGTCCGTGAACGATATCGCCAATTGCGTAGATACCCGGAATGTTGGTTTTGTAGTAGTCATCTACAATCACCTTACCTCTGTCGGTTGCAACTCCAACATCTTCCAGACCTATGCCTTCAATGTTAGTAGAAACTCCTACAGCAGAAAGAACTACATCGCACTCCAGTACTTCTTCACCTTTCTTGGTCTTCACAGTTACTTTGCAGGTCTTTCCTTTAGTATCCACAGCAGTAACTTCGGAACTGGTCATAATGTTCATGCCAGCTTTCTTATAAATTCTTTCCAGTTGTTTAGATACTTCTTCGTCTTCAACCGGAACAATTCTGTCCATGAACTCAACAATGGTTACCTGAGTACCAATTGAGTTGTAGAAATAGGCGAATTCCACTCCAATGGCGCCTGAACCAACTACTACCATAGACTTAGGTTGCTTCTCCAGAACCATGGCCTGACGGTAGCCTATAATTTTCTTACCATCGATTGGCATGTGAGGCAATTCTCTTGAACGACCTCCTGTAGCCACTATAATATGATCAGCTGAATAGTCGGTTTTTGAACCGTCTTCGGCTGTTACTTCTACTTTTTTACCAGCTTTCAGTTTACCGAAACCAACGATTTGGTCAATCTTATTTTTCTTGAAAAGGAATTGAACACCTTTGCTCATTCCATTGGCAACATCCCGGCTTCTCTGAACCATGGCTCCGAAATCTGCTGAAGAATTATCAACCTTCACACCATAGTCTGCCGCATGCTGGATATACTCAAATACCTGTGCACTTTTCAATAAAGCTTTGGTAGGAATACAGCCCCAATTGAGACAAATTCCACCTAACTCCGCTTTTTCTACCACTCCTACCTTCATGCCGAGTTGTGAGGCTCTGATTGCCGCCACATAACCACCCGGTCCACTACCAATTACAATTAAGTCGTATTTAGTTGCCATATTTTTACTTTACCTGTTTTTGGGAAGGGCAAAGTTAAGCCAAATACGATCACATCAAAACACGGAAATTGGAGGAGTTGCGGGTTTTGGTTTTATTTGAATCGTCAAAGCCAAATGGGCTGATTAACCTTAAAAAGATAAATAACTGAATATGGGTTTATTAACTGGAAAAACCGCTCTTGTAACGGGGGCATCAAAAGGAATAGGAAAAGCTATTGCAACGAAATTTGCTGAGCAAGGCGCTAATGTGGCTTTCACTTATCTCTCAAGTGTAGAGAAAGGTCAGGCGTTGGAAGCTGAGCTGGCGCAGTTCGGAACAAAAGTAAAAGGTTACCGCTCGAATGCCGCTGAATTTGCCGCTGCTGAGCAACTGGTAAACGATGTTGTAGCTGAATTTGGAAGCCTGGATGTGATTGTTAACAATGCAGGAATTACTAGGGACAATCTTTTGATGAGAATGACCGAAGAGATGTGGGATGAGGTAATGAATGTAAACCTAAAATCATGCTTCAACACAGTAAAAGCTGCCACCAGAACCATGATGAAACAGAGAGCCGGCTCTATTATTAATATCACTTCAGTTGTTGGGATTAAAGGCAACGCGGGCCAGGCGAATTATGCGGCATCTAAGGCCGGAATCATTGGCTTTACCAAGTCGGTTGCACTTGAGTTGGGTTCAAGGGGAATCAGATCTAATGCAGTAGCTCCTGGCTTCATTGAAACTGAAATGACAGATGCACTGGATGAAAAAACTGTTCAGGGCTGGAGAGATGCTATTCCTTTGAAAAGAGGTGGAACTCCTGATGATGTGGCTGATGCTTGTGTTTACCTGGCTTCGGATATGTCTTCTTATGTAACCGGCCAAACCATTGTGGTTGACGGGGGTATGCTTACCTAAGCACCGCTCATCAAAACATTACAATTTTCAGCATCGGTTGATGTCCAACTTTCGTAGTAATGCGTTAATATGGCATCAACCGATTTTCATTTCAGATTGAAAACAATTGCGTAGCCTACCAGCACTACTTGCGAAAATCTCACTTCAAACAGACTTCTCACCATGGTTCATTCCATTGTGTCTGGTTGTGGGAATTGGCTATGCTCTCATTCTGTATTCAAAGAAATCTCCCTGGAATAAAAACTTCAACCGGATTCTGTTTGCCCTAAGGGCCGTTGCCGTTGCTCTGCTTTGTTTCTTTTTGTTGGGTCCGCTTTTGAATCAGCTTAATTTCTTTGAGGAAGAACCTATTGTTGTGCTGGCAATTGACGATTCGGCTTCGATTAAGGATGCTTATGATTCTGTGCGATTCGAACAGATCAAAGCTACTTTGGCTCAACTAGAGTCTCAATTGGAAAATGAAGACTACGAACTGAGAATCAGAGGCATTGATGGCTATTACAATAGCCTGGATGAAATTCGCTTCGAGTCTCAGTCGACAGACCTGCACAAAGTGCTTCAGAGTGTTCGACAGGATTTTGAGCAGCAGAATCTTGCTGCTACCATTCTGGCCAGTGATGGAATTGATAACTATGGCAGTTCTCCCCAGTTTCTCACCTTAAACTATCCGGTTTACAGTTTGGGCATGGGCGATACAATTCCTGCTCAGGATCTGAGCATTTCGAAAATCAACTATAACAAGATTGTATACGAAGGCAATCAGTTTCCTCTTGTGGTGGACATTCTTAACAATGGCTATGTTGGTGAAGATGTATTTGTGGATGTGCTGAAAAACGGCACTGTAGTAAAGTCTCAATCTGTGAATTTGAGTGGAGATCAGCAGATCAATTCGTTTGAATTTATATTGGATGCGGAAAACATTGGTATCGATACCTATCAGGTCTCGATCCGCCAGAAACCAGATGAGAGTTCCACCAACAATAATACAAGAACGGCTTTTATTGAAGTAGTTGACAGCAAACAGAAAATTCTGATCGCTGCTGCTGCTCCACACCCGGACATCAAAGCTTTACGGGAGGTAATTGAAAGCAAAGACGGTGTAGAAGTGGGGCTGTATCTGGATGGAATCACAGAAGAGGCTCCTGAGGGTCCCTTCGACCTTATCATTTTACACCAGCTTCCTCAGCTTACTGATCTACCGGCCTGGTTGAATTCAGGCATTGAGAACACCAATACATGGTTCATCAGTGGGGTTGAAGACCTGAACAGCATAAATAGAATCAATCCGGTTATAAGCTATAATAACTTTGGGCAGTCTGACGCGGTAATCCCTAACGTAAACCCAAATTTTGAGCTCTTTCAAATTGATGAAGACTTAAAATACAGAGCTATTAATTATCCGCCAGTTCGGGCGCCTTACGGCAATTTCGAACTCAAGAATAGTGCATCAATTTACCTGTATCAGAAAATAGGAAGTGCTGAAACCAATCGGCCTTTGCTTACCATTTACAATGGTGATGAAAGAAAATCGGCTGTGTTCTCGGGAGCGGGCTTCTGGAAATGGCGCCTTCAGGAAAGCGGTCAGTATGACGATGCCAAACTCTTCGATGAGATTTTCGGAAAGCTTATTCAGTATCTCGCTACCAAAGATGACAAAAGGAATTTCAGGGTAAACACCACCAATGAAAGCTATTTCGACAGTGAGTCCGTAGAGTTCATCACTGAGGTTTACAATGAGCTTTACGAAAAGGTATATGATTACAATATAGATCTGACCATTACCAACTCTCAGGGTGAAACGGAGGAGTACAACTACGTGAATTCGCCTACCGAAAACTTTAAAATAAGTAGTTTAAAGCCGGGCGTTTATAATTACCGTGCTTCGACCAGCCTGGCCGGGAAAAGAGAAATTGCTGAAGGCAGCTTTTCGGTTGAAGAACTGGCACTGGAAGACATTAACTTAACTGCCAATCATCAATTGCTCAGGAACATCTCCGGCAATTCAGGAGGTGATTTCTTCCTTCTTGAAGATTATGGGCAAGCCTTAGCCAAAATTAAGGAGCTCAACCCTCGCCCAATTACCCGATCCAATGAGCGTCTGAGCCCAATCATCAACAACCCTCTCTGGCTCTTTGTGCTCCTTGTTTTGCTCTCAACCGAATGGTTCCTAAGAAAATATCACGGTAGTTACTAGAAATCACCTAAAATACTTGCATATTAAACTAATCAATTAGTTTATTTGTCTATGCACACTCGTTTTACGATGCTTTTACTGGCTCTTACCATCTTCATCTCTTCGTGCGACATGTCGGCCACCAGAGAAGAGGGCGATGAATTTCTTAAAAATGGAGAATATGAGGCAGCGGTTGCTGCCTATGACCGGGTAATTAAAATGGAGCCAGACGATGCCTTCTCTCTTTACAATAGGGCAACGGCCAAAGAAAAACTTGAGCTTTATGACGAAGCTTATGAAGATTACGATAAACTGGTGAAGCTTCAGCAGAATTCGAGGTTGGCCATGCTCGGCAGGTCCAGATGCCTCTTTGCCCAGGAAAAATATGACTATGTTATTCTCGATATGAACACCCTCCTTAGGGCTGACCCTGATAATTTTGAGGCCCTGGATTGGAGAGGCCGTTCTACACCAAAATAGGAAAAAACAACAAAGCCATTGACGATCTGACCAGGGTGATTGATAAGGATCCACAAAACGTTCAGGCATTAATTAGCAGAGGTGCCGCTTATGCCAGAGGTAGTGCGGGATCCTGGGCCATCCACGATTTTGACAGGGCCCTGAAAATAGAGCCAAATCTTCCTGTAGCACACTTCAACAAGGGGATGGTCTACTTCGTGTATAACAATTTTACTGAGGCGGCAGAGACCTTTGACAAGGCCATAAATCTAAATTCTGAGTATGCGGAAGCTTACACCCGAAGAGGAATGGCCAGAATGAAATCCAAATGGTATAGCTTAGATCAAGCATGTTCTGATTTCAAAAAGGCAGAAGACCTTGATGACGAATTAGCTGCCGAATATGTAAAAAAGTATTGCAAATAGCAGTTATGCCCGTTAAATAGGGGAAAACCTTAGTAATGCTAAAAAAACTACTCAAAACCGGCAATTACCCCACCAATGTCAACGTGGCGCTTTTCTTGTTCAGAATAGGTGTTGCAGCCATGATGATTACCCATGGCTGGGGAAAATTTCAGAAAGTTCTTGATGGAAACTTTAGTTTCGGAGACCCGCTGGGAATTGGTGTAGAAGCTTCACTTATTCTGGCAGCATTCGCTGAATTCATTTGCTCCTGCCTTATTATTCTTGGCCTGATGACCCGTTATGCGGCTATTCCATTAATGACTACCATGCTGGTGGCCTGGCAAATTTCTCATGCCGATGATCCTTTTGGAACGCAGGAAAAAGCAGTATTTTATCTGTTGTCATTTCTGACCATCTTCATCACCGGACCAGGAAAGTACTCTATTGATCAGAAACTTTTCGGGAAGTAGACAGTTCGTCATCAATCATGGAAATGATTTCCCTGATTTCCTCTAATCTCCTTTCGAAGATATAACTGGTACTGGCCTTATAGGAAATACCGAACTGTATTAAGTGGAGGAACTGATCTGACTTCACCTGTCTGACAAATTCCTTTTGCACCGCATTGTTGGCTGCACTGTATTGCAGCCCCAGGGTAAAGGGAAAGTTCTGCTCCACATAGGGTATCATTTTAAGGCGAACGTGCTCTGAGTCAATAAGCGTCCAAGTAGTAAGAATTTCAAAGCCATTTTCATAGAGCCCTATCAGTTGATCGGCAAGCGAATCGTTTTGAATAAGCCCGGTCTTGCCTGAGCTTTTCATTTGCTGGTAGGTAATATCATTCGTATTAAAGGGCACGTAATTGAGCAATGAAACGCTGTATGCCACAAGGCTATCCAATTCGAGGCTTCCATTGTCTGTGAGCAGCTTTTCTCCGGATTTTAGCTGAACCTTGAGCTGTTTCAAACCATTATGAATGGCCAAACTGTCTGCTGCCAGGTTCCCTTTAAAGCTCTGGAGTAACTGCTCTTCCTGATTTCGCTCTTGTTGACTCACCCTCCATTCATTCAGGGCAAAAGAGGCAGATATACCTAAAATCAGAATGAATATTTCAGCCAAAAAATAGCCCAGGTTTCTTGATTTCTTTTCACGTGTCATTCTTATCCAGTTAGAATAAAGCTAGCAAACATAAACGAAACTTGCTTATTTTAGTGATGGTCAAAGATTTAGCATTTGACTTTTTAATTTGATCAAGACCAAAATAACTCAACAATGTACCTTTCTCGTCCATGGACAGTAAGTCAGAAGATTGGCTTTAGATTCACCTTCATTTTTTTCGGATTCATGATTTTACCCTTCCCACTATCTACAGTGCTCGGGGTATTCAATGTCTATTTTTTAGATACTGCATTTGCCAATTTCTGGAACTGGTGTGCAGAATTAGTAGCCACCGGTTTGCTGGGTATGGAAGAATTGGCTGTCAACCCCACCGGTAGTGGAGACAAGACAGTGGACTGGATTCATTACGGGCTGGGTTTGTTTCTGGCGATTTTTGGAACCGTAATTTGGTCTGCGCTAGACAGTAAAAGAAGCAGTTATTACAGGCTCTGGAGAGTGTTCGTGATGATACTCGTTTATTATCTGGTGTACTATATGGCCATTTATGGCTTCATTAAAGTGTTCTGGCTGCAAATGCCTGAGCTGAGAATCGACAGGCTTTTGAAGACTTACGGCCAATCTTCACCTATGGGTTTGTTGTGGACCTTCATGGGTGCCTCCAAGACTTATTCGATCTATGCCGGATTGAGCGAGGTAATCGCAGGCACCTTACTCATCTTCAAAAGAACAAGAACACTTGGGGGGCTGGTAACTTTTGGGGTGATGTTCAATGTATTTATGTTGAATATGGCTTATGACGTTCCGGTGAAGTTATTCTCTGCTCAATTGATGATTATGGGGCTCTATGTTGCCATGATAGATTACAAAGCGATTTTAGGTCTGTTACTTTTTAGAAAATCTCACCAACCTGTTCCCTGGCCTCCCTTCTTTAAATCGGCCAAAGCCAATTACTTTCTGCTTTTTGCGGAAATCCTCTTTATCGGATACATCTATTTTCAGAGAATAGACCAAGGGCTTTCCGGAAGAAAACAATACGGTGAATTGAGAGAAAAATCACCACTTTATGGCCTTTATGATGTAGAGCATTTTGTCAGGAATGGAGATACCATCCCTCCTTTATTGACAGATGATGAGCGTTGGCAAAGGCTTATTCTGGAAGATCCGGGAAGGTCGATTGTCATTGGAATGGATGATCAGCTGAAATATTATACCAGCGAAACTGATACCGCTCAACAGCTTCTCACCATAAAAGTTGGCAGAGATTCTCTAGAAAAATCATATCCTCTACACTATGAGAAACTGGAGGATGGCCTGGCTATTTCAGGTGTATTGGAAGGTGACACCTTGAACCTGAAACTCAAGACTTACGATCTGTCCAGGTTCTATCTGACCAACCGTGGTTTCCATTGGCTCAATGAGGTACCCTGGCATAGATATGATCCGGCACCGAAGAGTAATTGGTAGGGAGACCGAAGTTCGAACTGACTTGGGTCAAGTCTGTTTCTTATTTCCCTAAAATGGAAGACCTGCAGAATGCTTAATTTCTGACATTACAAAGGAACTTTGAACGTTTCCGATGTTATCCAGTTCGGCCAATTTCTTGGAAACAAAGGTGCGATAGGTATCCATGTCTTTGACAATTACTTTCAGAAGATAATCGAAACGGCCACCTATATGATAACACTCCATTACCTCTTCAAGAGCGACCACATCCTGTTCAAACTGTTCAATGAATTCTCTTTGATGATCTTTCAAAGAAACGCTGCAAAAAACCTGTAAACCCAAATCGACTTTCTGTGGATTAATTACGGCAGCATAATGTGAGATATAACCTTCTTTTTCCAGCTTTTTAATTCTCTCATAAACCGGAGTTATGGTTAGCCCCAACATTCCGGCAAGTTCCTTATTAGTCAGCTTGGCATTTTCCTGTAATGCCCTTAACAGTTCCTTATCTATTTTATCCATCAGATTAATTTTCTTTTGGTCTATCATATTAAACACTTTTAAAGATATTTATTCTAACCATCAGTCCATATAAAGTTTCATTTTCTATTAAATTGACTTTGTCCAGTTACATGATCTAACTTGAATTAAACTCACAGAAATGGAAGACAAAAAGAATTTTATGAAACCGGAAAGTCTGATGATGTCCTACGGTTATAAACCGGAGCTATCTGAAGGAGCTGTAAAATGTCCAATATTTCAGACCAGCACTTTCGTATTCAAAACTGCAGAAGAAGGTAAGGCTTTCTTTGAAGTTGCGTATGGACTTCGCGAAAAGCAGGAGTCTGAAGAACTAGGACTGATTTACAGTAGACTGAATAATCCGGATTTAGAAATTCTGGAAAACAGGCTAACGCTTTGGGACGGAGCTGAAGAATGTGCCGTTTTTGAAAGCGGTATGTCTGCCATTACTACGGTTTTGATGGAATTTCTGAACCCCGGAGAAGTGCTTTTGTACAGTCAGCCAGTTTATGGAGGAACCAGCCATTTTATCGAACAAATCCTGACCAGATTTGGCATTCAGGTAATAGACTTTGATGCCAACGACAATGCTGAGGCTATTCAGGACAGACTTAAGGCCGCGGGAGCCATTGATAAAGTAGCCATGGTTTATGTTGAAACCCCTGCAAACCCCACCAATGCCTTAATAGACTTAAGAATGTGCAGAGATCTGGCAGATAAATTAAGTACCAAGGACAGGAGAACTTTGATAGCTGTGGACAACACCTACATGGGTCCGCTATGGCAACACCCTCTTAAACATGGTGTCGACCTGATTCTTTATTCGGCCACCAAATATATCGGGGGCCATAGCGATGTAATTGCCGGTGCATGCCTGGGCTCTAAAGATCTGATGACCAGGGTAAAAGGCATGAGAACTTTTCTCGGTAATATGGCCGGCCCATGGACAGGTT
>Ga0114899_1002153_pt1 | contig 10788 bp, 9 predicted proteins | sample MalvireepMed_215_FD_83497 | JGI IMG/M metagenome (GOLD analysis project Ga0114899, IMG submission 83497) | Marine viral communities from the Global Malaspina Expedition - Malaspina viral metaG DeepMed_215 | ecosystem: Environmental > Aquatic > Marine > Oceanic | place: Mediterranean Sea... | reverse complement strand
GGTAACAAAATAGCCGCTGCCGCCACCACGGTGACGACTAGTGCTGTGGCCAAATAAATGCTTAAATCAAGTGGATTAGTTTCAAATAGTATATTGCCAAGCAACGGCGATAAAAATGCCATTACCAATGCGCCAATCACGATCCCAGTAGCGGCTAGAGACAGTCCTTGAATAGCAAATAAATTACGAATTCGTTTTGGATCGGCGCCTAATGCTACTCGAATACCAATTTCTTTTTTTCGTAAGCTAACATTATAAGCAACGACCCCAATCACCCCACTTAAGGTGATCAAAAACGCTAACAAGGCAAACAACGACACCAATAAACTCACCAAGGTGGACGGCGCTAGTTTAGCGTCTCTAATTAAACTTAAACTCTTTACATTGGCCACAGGCTGACGAGGATTAACCTGATGAATTATTGAAGAAATAATTGGCTTGACTAAATTGGTAGAGAGACTGGTGTTAACTAACAAACGCAATTCATATTGCCAACCTTCCATATAAGGATAATAAATGGTTGGCTCTGGCTCGATGTCTACATTCATTTCACGAACATTGGCTACCACACCGCGTATTGTCAACCAGCTCTTGCCTTCGTTTTGTGAAATACGTTGACCGACAGGATTTTGATTAGAAAAAAATTGCTCAGCAAAACTTTGGTTGATCACAATTGAGCCAGGATTACTTTTATGCTCGCTATTTTTAGCGTCGTTATTTTCATCGATGCTAGCGTCTAGATAGCGGCCCTGCTGTAAAGGAATATTAAGCACCTGATGGTAATTTGCCGACACCGCAATTTTTAAAGCTTCTGGGCGTTGGTCTCTATGCACTGGAGGAACACCTTCAATTTGGAAAAATGGTCGTACATGCATACCGTCAACTAGTGGAACAACCGAAGCATAAGCAACACTTTTAATTTCGGCAGTCGCCTCTAATTGTGAAACTGTTTCGCGCACAAACTGACGCCTGTCCTCAGCGCTTTTAGATAAACCAACGGTGATAATATTGTCGCTTTCAAATCCAGTATTTTGAATATTCAATCGATACAAACTTAAACTCACAAGTGCGGCACTGGTTAAAACAATAAACGCCAAACTAAATTGAACAATCAGCAGAAGCTGTCTGAATTTTTTACTGGTCGCGCTGGCGGTAATATTACCACTACCTTCTTTGAGTGATTCATTGATATTACGTTTTTGAAAAGCCGCTGTGGCTCCGCTTAAAAAACCTGTCAATAAAGACACCATCAAACAAAAAACTAACACACTGCCATTGATTTCAACCTCACTGGCAAGCGGAGTATAAAGTGCAGCAAATCCTGCCAACAAATCGATACTGACAAGCGCGATTAAAAATCCAAGCGCTCCGCCAGCCAGAGACAAGATAATACTCTCTGTGAAAACTTGCCTGGCAATGCGTCGCGGGTTGGCCCCAAGCGCTTCTCTTATTGCAAATTCCTGTTTACGGCTAGCTGTTCGTGCCAGATTTAAATTGGCAACATTGGCACAAGCTATCAATAAAACCAGCGTAGTGATCCCCATCAACAAATAAAATGTACTGGTTGAATTGCCATTCATATCTTGCCGCATGGGCGTTAGCGTATTGTTTAAACCCTGGCTGACAGGATATGTATCTGGGTACTGTGTGGCCAAACGATTTGAGATAGCATTGATATCTAAGCTAGCATTTTGCAGGCTAATGTTTGACTTTATTTTACCGTAGAGTTTCGAAATAGGTTTATCACGTTGACCAATAAACATATCACTCCCTCGACCATCACATGACGAAGATCCCATCCAAATATCATTTTTAAAAGGATACTCAGGTAGCGGGGGCAATACTCCGACAATTTGAATTACCTTGTCACTCATTTCCAAAAGGGTGCCGATGATATCAGGATCACCAGCAAACTTTTCTAGCCAATAGTGATGCGACAAAACAATCACTGATTTTGCACCGGGTTCGTCTTCACCGGGTAAAAATGTTCTGCCTAATATTGGCTTTATGCCGAACATCTCGAAAAAGTTCCAGCTCACTACCCCCCCTTCAACATTGGCAGAATCGCCATAACCGAACAGAGTAAAGGGCATTTGGTGGTATTCAACCAGATGTGAAAAAGTTTGGTTTTTATTAATATAATCGAGCGCAGTGGGCACAGATACAGTCACGTCAAAACGATCAATCTCAGGGTTGTTGGTTTTTAATTTAACCAACCGTTCACCTTCAGCAAATGGCAAAGGTGCTAATAGGACATTATGTACCACGCTGAACATTGCCGCATTGGCTCCTATGCCTAATGCCAGAGTGATCACAATTAAACTGCTAACGGCAGGAGTTTTAAAAAATCCTCGGACTGCAAATTGTATGTCTTCTAAAAGTGATTGCATTTAAGTTTATCCTAGGACGTGTTGCTCTTTTAGACTTCAACACACCCTACTTTTCTCCAAAGAATTCCATTGATACCTATCTATTATATAAGTTTTAGTATATTCGTTTTTATAGAAAATCGTCATTTATCCTAACAATCTATTTTAGTTGCTTGTCTTTAACGCCCATAATCAAGAGCCACAAGCAAATGCCAATCTCTCCAATTGAGTGTGCATACCCGATAAAACTGGGGATTTCAGCATCAGGATAAAGCTGAACACCAAAGAAACGAATTAAATATTCAATACAACCCAACATTAAGCAAATCCCTAAAAGTTTTGGTAGAAAGCCTGATTTAAAAACAAGATAACCAAAAGGAAATAACCAAAGCCCCCAAAATATCTGAACAAGGGATATGCCATTATTATAAGACTTTAATAGCAGCATCACCTGGCTGTGCAACTGTTCAACTTCAAACACAGTTAAATATTGAGCACCGCTTAACAGCGTCAGTACATCAATCTTATTAATCATATTAAAAAGAGAAACAGGCACACTAACAACCGACAGTACTATCATCCATACTGCGACAGTTTTGTTAACTGACTTTAAAAGCTCGTACAAAACAAAAGGTAATATCAAAAAGCAAATAGAACTGATAACACCCGCGACAATACTAGAGCGAAATAGAAATTTAGACCCCATGATATTACTGGCAGTAAATTCCGCGCTTCCCCAGTCGATAAGTTGAGATGGGACATAGACGAGATAAAATATTCCGGTTATCACTAGCAGTAAGTAAATAAAACCAGCTAATCTAGCGGTGTTATTCTTTGTCATCAGTTAATTCCTAAAATAAATCGGTAAAGTTTTGATACGCATATTTCTAGGTTGATTCGGTTTCTTTCGGCCAATTCCAAGCGTTCCAAACGATTAACAAAGTTAAAATTGCTTCAACCACTGCGTACATTTTATAAAAATACCATCCAGCGATATAGCTAATATAGACCATCATCAATGTCATTATAAAACCAACAAGTATATTTAATACCCTGTTAACCCTCGCCGGCAATAATATAGATAGACAAATCATTAGACTAGTTACAAGCATTATTGAAGATAAGCCAAGTAAAGCACTTTGATCACCTGCTCCAAAAATAGTAGTGCCATTGATCATATGTTCTAATTTGTCTGGGATATATAAATCAAAATAGTCACAGTAGATGTACAAAGACATCACAGAACCCCATATCGCACTAAGTTTGATTTTTATATTTACTTTATATTCTGATAATTTTGACATTATTAATCCTCTGGATTTTTATAAAAAAGTGATAATTTATGATTCTGAATGCTACCCGATTGCGCTTAATTAGTGGGCAGGTCAAGTTTTACGGTTTAACTAAAGATTTGGTATCCAAAACATCAGCGCTGCCTGATAAATACCAATCGCAGTTGCCAAACTCAATCCAAAAAGGCTGCCGGCCATATAAAACTGCTCTCGCTCACTCCCATTCTTTTTAACCCGAAAATAGACTTCCAGAATAAGTAGCGGCACCAGATAACCTGCAAAATTTAAAACTAAATCAAAAGGGCCAGTGAGGTTAGCGTTTGTTCCAGGAGATGTACCATCATTGATAAAAACCCAGAAACCACGAATGATCCTGAAAAACCAAACGCCACTCACCACGATAAATAAGCGAAGTGCCCATTGACGGTGAATACTAATTTTTCTTGCCATTGCATACTGCACAGCTTTAATGGCGCACAATATAATCAGCAATCCATCTAGTGATGTACCAATTTGACCGACTAATCCACTAATCACCGCTTCACGGCTCCAAATAGAATAAATCGCCGCGACGCTGATCAATAGTGCCGTCGCAATGTAAACCCGACCATTAATACGGTGAAAAGCAGGAAAAGAATTACGAATTGGTGGCATGAGCTGTAAAGGGCCGCAAACTAAGATCACAAATGCCAGTGAAATATGGATGATAACCGCGATATTGCCAATCAAATCGCCCTCAATGATCCCGTGAATCATTCGTTTTGACCAAGCAGCCCAATTACCCTGTAAAGCATTTCCACCATAATAAGACATGATGTAATAAGCAAAAAACCACTGACCAAAGACGGCAACAAGAAACCAAGTTGTTGCACTTAAATTTAAAATATTTTTACCTGTCTGTGACAGAAATCTTGATTGATTAATACTAATGCTTGTCATTTTATTACCTCGAATTTTAAGCTCGCTTGTATGTCTTTGTTAAAAAAGTTTTAACTAACCAGAAAATAGTAAATAGCATTACGGCTACTACCGGAACTGCAAGAATTTCAATTTTTCGAATAGATTCAGGGAATACTTGAGGCTGTCCCATAAAGAGAGAAACCGTTGCCATAAACATGGCAAAACACATACGCCAAAGATGTCTAATAAGGCGTTGTACTCGAGAAAGCGATCCTTGATAAATCATTCGCATATCAAATAATGCGGCAAAAGAAGTTATCCCACCAAACACAAAAAAAGCAGCTGCAGGCAGCCCATCCTTACTTAGCCCCGTTTCAGTGTTAGCGGTTTCTATTCCAAAGAAAAAATAGGCCGCTGCAACCATTACTGCCCAAATTAATGCAGCATACTCTAGTCGCCCGCTTTCCCCTTTTTTCCGCCGCGTAGTCATCCATGAAGTGGCGATCATATAAATAGTCATAAGGCCACCTAAAACGGAAAGTAAAATGAGTTTTGTTAATGCAAGATAAGCTGCGCTTGAAGACATTATTAGCATTGATAGGACGAATATATTTCCTGACTTACGATGTGCTCGAGAACCTTTTTTAAAAATCATTGCTGCAACGCCAGACAATAAGGCAATCACACCTGCGCTGATGTGAAAAGTTAGTAAAGCAGAAAAAAACATTCTATATATCCTATTTATAAATTAGATACGAGGCAGCCACATTGCGTTAGCCGCTACAAAAATTCCGATCCCCATTGCTACGGTCAGACCAACCAACAAAGTAGCAAATGACAACTTAGCTAAAGCACTGACTTTACCTTGAGTGCGAAAATAGAGCTCTAATACGGCGAGTGGAATTAAGTATTGGGCATAATTTAAGAAAGTAAGAAAAGGACCTTTAAAAGTTGCAGGGTCAAATCCAAAGGGACCACCATTTAAAAACAACGAAAACATTAAACCTACTCGAAAAAACCAGACTCCATTAACGACTAAAAATAAACGTAGCGCCCAGCGTTTATGCGCCACAATATTCCTGGCTATTGCACAACGTAAGGCAACAATAGAAAAGAGCATAATAAATACAGCATTAATGCTAATTCCCATGGTACGTATAAAACCGTCATCACCCCGCGCCCAAACCATATATAGTCCACTGAGACTAACCAGGAATACAGTCGGCATGTATATTCGTCCGTTCCATCGATGAAAAGTAGGAAATCGACTCCTAATTTGAGGGAGAAGCTGTAGGGGGCCGCCTAAAATGATTACTGCAGCGAGGAGAATATGGATAATTACGGTGATATTTCCGAGCGTGTCGCCGGCAATATAACCATGAGGAAGTACCTTGTTCCACGCTTCCAAATTTCCCTGTGCGGCTGAGCTACCATAAAAAGATAAAACATAAAATGCAAAAAACCATTGACCCAAGACTGCGACTAGAAACCAAAATTGCACCGATATTTTCAAGCATTTATTGCCTAAGGTCTTAAGTTTGAACGTGCCAACTGAATCCGAATTAAATTGATCTATGGATGTATTTGTTGTCATTAAAACCTCTTTTTTACTGATTTGATGCAAGCAATCATTAGCGTCGTATTACCTGCGCTAGTAACTGCAAACTTGAAATCATTTTGCGAATAAGAACTGTTAGGGCTGTAATTTAGACTTTTATTAGGCGCTACAAAAGGCCTAATGTGTGTCAATTTAAGTTGAAAAAGAAATGTTTTACAGGCGTAACATACTGTTTTTAATGTGTTTTATTGCTTTTAGGCAAAATTGACAATCTGAAAGGGATATCTGTAGTAATTACAAGTTAGCGTTGTTCTGTAGAATTGATAGTGGCGATATAAGCTGTAACCCGTGCCATGAGTTTAGCGTTTTTGTTTGGTTCTGAAGCTAATATTTCTTGAGCTATTTCAAAATGCAGTAAGGCCGCAGCGTTATTTGAGCGATTTAACTCGCTTCTACCGAGCTCAATATTCAACTTTACTTTTTCCTCAAGTCTTCTTTGCTCAAGATGCTTTGATAAGAATAATATGTACTCTTTAGCTGCTGCATTAGTAGAATTTGGTTGCAGCTTACCCTCATTGCTGGTTTTCAATTGCTCTAGCGCATTATGAAATAGTTTACCGTAGTGACAGGGGTCGCTCTTATCGTCTTCTTCGAAACGTCCCAGTGACTCAGAGTAACCCGTCCAACAGTTTAATTTAGTTACGCCTGAGTTAATTTGTTCACTCTCAGTAGAGTTCGTCCACCACCAACCTGCACCGACTAAAAGTATGCTTGCTACTATATAGAGATTAACGCTAGTTTTCTTGGAGGTCGATGTAACCGGTAAAGTTAACTTACGCTGTATGATATTTTCATGCCTCAGCGCTTGTTTCGCCTCATTACTGATTTCTGCTCGTTGTAATGCAATTTCAAAGCAATGCTGACGAAATTTATCATCTTCCAGTGTTAAGCAGTCCGGCTCTAAGTTAAATGCTTGTAAAATATTAGCAACGTGTCTGTCGGGAACAACAGGGTATCTAGGGTTCCCCAAACGATCACGGCTGGCAAACCAACGAGTCAGTGAGGTTGGGTCTAATCCCAAGCGAGCGGCGAGTTGTTTTCGGGTTTTAATTTCAGGGTCTAAACCGCTGCGCAATAGTGTATTGAGTTTGGCTCTGTCTATTTTCACTGAGTATTACCGAAGATGCATCGATTATTTTCGGAGGGCTAAATAATTAACTATTTCCCTATCATGGGTAAGTTTAGCAAATGCGATAGGTTGAGTCTCAGAAGAACGAGATAGTTTAATATGAATAAGGGCTTAAGTTAGCACTAAGCCATTTCAGCCGCATCGTTAATGCGTTGCAGTCTTGCTTGCTCTTCTTCATAGGCGGCTTTTATTTCGAGCAAAATATTGTCCACGTCGGCACTTTCCGCGCTTTGTGTAAACTGACCGGTTAATTCGACATCTGGATTTAAATCGCCTTCTTCATATAAAGCCCAAATTTCTTCGGCGTATTGACTACTGGCGAGTTCTGGTGCGAATTGGGCGTAAAATGTAGTCATATTATTCACATCACGCTCTAACATGGCTTTGGCGTTATTATTGCCCGCAGCGTCCACGGCTTGAGGTAAGTCGATAATAACTGGACCGTAATCGTCTAATAACACGTTAAATTCAGAAAGGTCACCGTGAACCACACCAGCACATAGCATACGCATCACGTATTTCATCACCATAGCGTGGTCTTCCAGTGCTTGTTCTTTGGTGAGAAATACATCGTTTAATCTGGGGGCAACTTGACCTTGATCGTCGGTGATCAGCTCCATTAACAATACCCCGTCAAAACAACCGTAGGGTTTGGGCACTCTGACTCCGGCGTCGGATAATTTATACAAAGCGTCAACTTCGGCATTTTGCCAGGCTTCTTCTTGCTGTTTACGGCCAAAGCTGGATTTTTTCTCCATCGCTCGATTACGACGACTATTGCGGCCTTTACGCCCTTCTTGATAAGTGACGGCTTTTTTGAAGCTACGTTTGTTAGCTTCTTTATAGATCTTGGCGCAGCGTATTTCATTGCCACAGCGCACTACATATACGGTGGCTTCTTTGCCGCTCATTAACTGGCGTAGCACTTCGTCGACTAAACCGTCGTCTACTAGTGGTTGGATTCTTTTGGGAAATTTCATAAGCCGCGCATTATACCTAAATCGCGCTGAATTAGAACATTAATTGTTCGATTTTTAACCAATAGAATAGATTTGAGTGATTTGCCTTAAATTTTGATCAAAGCAATTACTTTTTGAAGCGATTAATCGCCTGATGAAATTGTGCCGATAGTTCCTGCGCGGCCTCGCCTTCGGTTTCTGCAATCAACTTAAATGCGCCTGAAATTGTGACGACTTTGCCACGGTTGCCTAAATTCTTTTGCGCAAGCTGTATAGGATCGGTGCCCAGCTCAAGACTAATGCCCAACTTACCTAAAACGTGTCTGGCCAGTTTATCTAAGTTGGCAAATGTTTCTACCGTTTGCACTTGATCAAATCTATCGATAAAAAAGAACATGCTTTATTTTCCGAGCCAATAAATAAGTATGCTCCCAGTATAGTAAATTTATTGATGCTTGCTAACTTCTAGCTGATTAATACCTGCTTATAAATATCAACAGCGTTAAATCTTGGCCTGATATCTTGGCGTGAAATCAACGTAGTGCTACTCTTGGTCTCTTTTTCAATTAAAGCAAAGAATCCTATGATGAAATTAACCAGTCTTGGAATCGCATTATCACTGATACTGATAGGTTGTGGACAAGAAAGTCAAAATGACAAGCAAGAAGTAAGCGCTAACACTCTAGAAGCTAAAGCGGACAAAAATAAAGAGAACATTGGTATAACCCTTAGCGGTTTAACTGACAGTATTAAAACGCTGGCGTCTGATGAGTTTGGCGGGCGAGCACCTGGAACTCAAGGTGAAGTACTAACGGTTAATTACCTGATCAATCAATTTAAAGCTATGGGGTTGGCGCCCGCAAATGGCGATAAATACACCCAAGCGGTGCCTTTAACTTCGGTTGAAGCCACAAATCAGCCATTGTTAACTTTTAGCGATGGGGTGGGAGCTGATTTAATCCTTAGTTACCCGGCACAACAAGTGGTATGGACCAGACAGCAGGTTGAGCAAAGCTCGATAATTGATAGTGAATTAGTATTTGTCGGTTACGGTATTAACGCACCTGAGAGAAACTGGAACGATTACGCAGAAGTCGACGTCAAAGGAAAAACGGTGGTGATGTTGGTCAACGACCCGGGCTACGCAACCCAAAATCCTGAGTTATTTAATGGCAATGCGATGACTTATTATGGTCGTTGGGACTATAAATTTGACGAAGCAGCGCGACAAGGCGCTGCTGGTGCGATCATCATTCACGACACCAAGCCGGCGGCATATCCTTGGTCTACGGTAAGTGCCAGCTGGACTGGCGCTCAGTTCGATTTGGTCCGTCCTGACAAAGGAGAAAACCTTTCTGCTGTGGAAGGTTGGATCCACAAAGAGCAAGCGGCAGAATTATTTAGTAAAGCCGGTATGGATTTGAAAGCGATGTACTTAGCCGCGCAAACACCAGGATTTAAAGCCAGACCGATGAAGTTGACTGCTTCAACTGAAATTAACAATAAAATTTCGACGGTTAATTCTCAAAATGTCGCGGCGATGGTCAAAGGAAGTGAGTCACCGGATGATGTATTTATTTACATGGCGCACTGGGATCATATTGGCACCGACCCTTCGATTGAAGGCGATGGCATTTATAACGGCGCTAAGGATAATGCCACAGGTACTGCTGGCTTATTAGAAATTGCCAAGGCCTATGCTAATTTACCGCAGCCGCCAAAGCGTAGCGTAATGTTTTTGGCGGTAACTGCAGAAGAACAAGGTTTATTAGGTTCAGCTTATTACGCGGCTAACCCTATTTATCCATTAGCAAAAACCATTGCCGGTTTAAATATGGATGGCTTGACTAATTTTGGCCGCGCCCGTGATGTGACTTTGATTGGAAAAGGCAATAGTCAATTGGACGCTTATTTAATCAAACAAGCAAAAAATCAAGACCGAGTGATAGTCGCCGATCCAAAACCAGAAAAAGGATCTTTTTATCGCTCTGATCATTTTGAATTATCAAAACAAGGTGTGCCGATGCTATACCCTAAGCCTGGCTACGACCACCGAGAAAAAGGGTTTGAATATGGTCTAAAAAAAGCTGCTGAGTATGTTTCAACTAATTATCATCGACCGAGTGATGAGTACAACTCATCTTGGGATCTAACAGGTGCGGTTGAAGATTTAGAACTTTATTTTGCAACCGGGTTAGATATTGTTAATAGTGGCGACTGGCCTGAGTGGACTGAAGGGACTGAATTTAAAGCGGCTAGAGAGAAGCAAAGAAAAAACTAAAACTTTTAATTAAATCATTCAGCCATTAACAACTCGGTTTCTGCCGTTGTTTTTGGCTGAATAAATTGCCTCATCGCTCATTGATAAAGCCAATTAAAAACTGTCGACATTGTTATATTTGCTCACGTCGATGCCGGCGTTCACTTTGATGGTATTTTCATCCTAAGTAATTTGAGCATTTTCAGTTGAACTCCTTATTTTTCAGCAATGACATTAGCTTCTGAGCTTGACGTCTCAAGT
>Ga0114899_1002146_pt1 | contig 10798 bp, 6 predicted proteins | sample MalvireepMed_215_FD_83497 | JGI IMG/M metagenome (GOLD analysis project Ga0114899, IMG submission 83497) | Marine viral communities from the Global Malaspina Expedition - Malaspina viral metaG DeepMed_215 | ecosystem: Environmental > Aquatic > Marine > Oceanic | place: Mediterranean Sea... | reverse complement strand
GGAAACGCCGGACCGTGGCGAGATTGCAATCGAAGGCCAGCGCCTGCGCGGACGCTCGCTGCTCAAAGCGCGCCACCGCATCGGCTACGTGATTCAGGACGGCGGCCTGTTTCCGCACCTGAGCGTGCGCGACAACCTCGCGCTGCTGCCGCGCCATCTGGGCTGGCACAAGGACCGCATCCTGGCGCGCGCCGAAGTCCTGCTGGACCAGGTGCAACTCCCGAACGCGCTGCTGGCGCGACGCCCGCAAGCGCTGTCGGGTGGGCAGCGCCAACGTGTGGCGCTGGTCCGCGCCCTGATGTGCGACCCACCAGCACTGCTGCTTGACGAACCGCTGGGCGCACTCGACCCAATCGTGCGACATGAACTCCAGGCTCAGCTACGGCAGATGTTCGGTTCGCTGGGCAAGACCGTGGTGCTGGTCACGCACGATCTGGCGGAAGCCGCCTATCTGGCGCCGCGACTGGTACTGATGGCGCACGGCCGCGTGGTGCAGGATGGCAGCTTCGAGACGCTGCGTACCCAGCCCGCGGCGCCGTTCGTCACGCAATTTCTCGATGCACGCCGCGAGCTGCCGTCAACATGAAGCGGCGCTCGCTACTGCTGGCGCCCCTGCTGGCCCTGTGCGTCTACTCGATCACGCAGGCGCAGCAAGCCGCGCTGCAGGTGGGCTCCAAGAATTTCACGGAATCGGTGATTCTGGGTGAACTCGTGCAGCACCAGGCGCGGGCGCTGGGCCTGTCCGTGCAACACCGGCCGGCACTCGGCGGCAGCGCGATCCTGTGGCGGGCGCTGCAAGACGGCAGCATCGATCTGTATCCCGAATACACGGGCACACTGACCCAGGAATTGCTGCCGGACGCCAAGCGTCTCGATCGCAAGGCACTGACCGCCAGGCTGGCATCGCTCGGCATCGGTCTTTCCGAGCCTCTGGGGTTCGACAACGGCTACGCTCTGGGCATGCGCCGCGAGCAGGCGGAAGCGCTCGGGATCGCAAGGCTCAGCGATTTGCGCGCGCATCCCCGGTTGCGTTTCGGACTTTCGAACGAATTCATGAACCGCGGCGATGGCTGGCCCGGACTGCGCACACGCTACCAATTGGATGCACGGCAAGTGCGCGGCATGGATCACGATCTGGCCTATCGCGCGATCGAATCCGGCGACATCGACGTGATCGACCTCTACACCACGGACGCCGAGATCGCCTACTACGATCTGCGGGCGCTGCAGGATGATCGCACTTATTTCCCGCGCTACGACGCGGTGCTGCTGTATCGAACCGAAGCCTACGACCACACGCCGGCCTTGCGCCGACTGCTGGATTCGCTGGCGGGACGCATCGACCGTCAGCAGATGCGCGCGATGAATGCGGCGGTGAAGATCGAGGGCCGCACAGAAGCCGAGGTCGCCCGTGAATTCCTGGGCCAGGATGCAGCAGCGGGCAAGGGAGCCTCCGCCGGGCGTCTGCTGCGGAGCCTCTGGCAACGCACGCTGGAGCACCTGGCGCTGGTCGGACTGTCTCTGCTGCTGGCGCTGATGATCGGACTGCCGCTGGGCATCCTCGCGGCACAGCGGCCGCGTCTGTCACAGGCCGTGCTGTCCGCCACTTCCGTGCTGCAGACCATCCCGGCGCTGGCGATGCTGGTATTCCTGATTCCGCTGCTGGGCATCGGGGCGCAGCCGGCGATCGCGGCGCTGCTGTTCTACAGCCTGCTGCCGATCGTACGGAATACCGTGGCCGGCCTCGACGGGATCGCGCAGGGCCTGCGCGAATCCGCCGCCGCGCTGGGCCTGCCCGCCATGGTGCGCTTGCTGCGTATCGATTTGCCACTGGCCTTGCCGATGATACTGGCCGGCATCAGCACCGCCGCGGTGATCAATATCGGGACGGCGACACTGGGGGCATTGATCGGCGCCGGCGGCTACGGCCAGCCGATACTCACCGGCATCCGTCTCGATAACATCACGTTGATCCTCGAAGGCGCCGTTCCCGCGGCCGCGATGGCGCTGCTGACGCAGCAGCTGTTCCGCGTGCTGGAACGGCACCTGTCACGCTGAGCCGGGCTACTTCTTTTTGCTGCGCGGCTTCTGCACTTCGCTGGCCGGCTTGGGGTCCGCCACCTTGAGTTCTTCGAGCAGGGAGCTGAGGTCTTCGGCGTGCTCCTCCTCCTGCGCGAGTATCTGCTCGATGATGCGGCGCGTGGTGATGTCGTCGTTTCCGAGATACTCGATGACCTCGCGATAGCTGTCGATCGCGATGCGTTCCGCCACGAGGTCTTCCTGGATCATCTCGACGAGATTCTCGCCTTCCACATATTCGGCGTGGCTGCGGGTGTGCAGACCGTCCGGATTGAGATTGGGCTTGCCGTCGAGCTGGGTGATGCGCTCGCAGATCATGTCGGCGTGGGCCTGTTCTTCCTGCGCGTGTTCGAGGAACTCGGCAGCCACGGCCTTGGCGTTGATGCCGTCGGCCATGAAGTAGTGGTACTTGTAGCGCAGCACGCAGACCAGCTCGGTGGCCAGCACTTCGTTGAGAATCTTGAGCACCGTTTCCCGGTCGGCCTTGTAGCCCGCGGTCACGGCGCCGCGCTCCATGTGCTCGCGGGCGCGCGCCCGGATGTTCTTGATGTCGGTTACAAACGGCTTTTTGACTGCCATGATCCCTCCAGCTCTTGTTCGTGGATCGCAACCGTTTCACGGCTGCGTGTCTGCGTAAGCTTCGCTGCCTGTCCGGCGCCAGCTCGCGCCGCGTCGTCGTACCGGCAAGCACACTGTTGTGCCAAACCCACCCCTAGCGCGCGCTGAACGCGGTCTCGAACGCGGGGTCGCGATAGGGCGCGTACTGGTAGTACTTCGGCTCATGATCGAGCCGCAGATGCAGCCAGGCCACGCCGAGGCCGGAGGTACTGAGCCACAGCGTTCTGTAGTCGATCCGCGCCAGCAGCTCGCGCGCGAGCGCCACTAGCAGCTCGTGCTTGCAGGCCGCGGGCGCGGCCCGCGCGAACGCGGCGAAGTGGGCGAATGCGGCCGGTTCGAGACCGGCCTGCGGTCGCGGAACGATCAGGTCCGCGTCCCGCGACAGGTTCTCGAAAACTGCGGGCTGCTCGGGTGTGGGCACCGGCACCAGCATCGATGCGAACGGCTCCGGATCGGCAGGCCTCAGTGCCAACTGCGGGGCATCCACCAGCACGAATTCGCTGGGCCGATCGAGCCGGTCCCGATGCAGCGGCGGATATTCCCAGAAGAATGCCGGGCCGGACCAGGCCGCCAGCAATTCCAGATAGAACTCACGAAACGCCGCCGAATCCGACCAGGCCGCGATCACTTCGCGGTGACTCATCGGCCGGCCTTCGACTCGCAGTCGGTGCACGACCGCACCGGCATCCTCGCTGCGTTCGGCATGCCACCGTGCACTCATTTCGGCGATCCGTGTCGGGGGCCGATCGGCCGGGGTGAGTCTTCGTCTGCGGACTTGGCGTCGGTCGCTTCGGGGACGCCGTCTTCTTCGGCTGCGGGTTCGGCGTCGGCTTCAGAGGCTTCGGATGAACCATCCTGATCTTCGAAATTGGGGCGCATGGCCTCGACGAAGGCGTTGCGGACAATCGAGATCAAGGCCGGCAACACTTGGCCGTGCACGGCATCCACCGCGCCGCGAATCGGCACTCGCGTCGCGAACTGATCGTTCGGCTGGTTCGACAGCAGCACCATCACGCCGGCGACCAGGCTTTCCCAGGCCACGCTGAAAGGATTGTCCCTGTCGACCTGCACATCCTGCTTCCAGCTCACGATGTCCAGCTCACGCAACAACAGCTTGGCGTAGCCATCGACCTGCTTGCGGTCGGCATTCAGCTCCAGCACCAGATCGGCGGTTCCGGACTCCGCATCGATACCGCCATAGGCACGCATGAAATCGTCGAGCTGCGGCAGAGCCACGTTCAAGGCTCTAATTTCCAGATCGAAATCGGTGAGCTCGCCCAGGGGATCGAACTGCATCGAGGCTTCGAACGGCGCGCCGCCGAGCACCAGGGCCGTCGCATCGAGTCGAGCCACCTGCGCAGCCTCGTCGCGGTTCGCATTGGTGAGGTTGCTGGCCGTGGCGTCCAGTTCGCTCATGTAGACATCGACTTTCGGTGTGGACTGGAAGTTGCGCAGATGGATGGCGCCGTCGCGCACCACCACTTCGTTGAGCTGGATCGGCAGCAAACCCTGTAGGGTGTCGCGCCAGTCGACGCCCTGGCCGGCCTGATCGTCCTTGTCGCTGGCGCCGTCGACGAAATTCAGTTCCGGATTCACGAATTCAATGCGTCCGACGATCGCGCCCTTGAACAGGGCGCGCCAAGACACGGATATGTCCGTGAGGGGTGCGTCGAGGAACGGGATGAACTCTTTTTCGGCCGCATCGCGTTTGCGGATCTCGAACTGCTTGATCCGGTAGGCACCGCGCCACAGCGCCAGATCGACGCTCTGCAGATGGCCGCGATAGTCGCCCATGTGCGCCAACTTGTCGTTCAGATAGTGAGCCACCCAGAACGGCAGCAGGGCCCGCACGACCAGCAAGGCGCCAAGCACGATCAACAACGCCAGCAGGCTCTTGTGTGTTCGCTTCAAGGCATTCCGCCCATCGGAATGAATGCCGATCGAGCATAGCGCGCATAGCTGAATGCAAGACGCAGCCACGGCCACCGGATGCGACCATGTGGACGATTGGTGCATCCTAGACGTTTGATTCCGGGGAAATCCATGAAAGCATTGATCGCGATGCTGGCCGCCGGTGGCCTGCTCGCCGCCGCCTGTACGCCCATGCCTGAAAAGCCCACCAAGGACGCCATGACCACGACCGTCAGCACCGGACCGTTCGCCGCGCCGAGCACGCTGCCCTACGGCCTGCCGCCGTTCGACAAAATCAGCGACGCCGATTTCCGTCCTGGCTTCGAAGCCGGCATGCGCGAACAGCGTGAAGAGATCGATGCCATCGCCCACAACAGCGAACCGGCGAACTTCGACAACACGATCCTGGCCATGGAGCGCTCGGGCCGCATGCTCAGCCGCGTCGCCACCGTGTTCTTCAATCTTTCGTCGTCCAATTCGAACGATGAAATCGACGCGATCGAAGCCGAGATGGCGCCGAAGCTTTCCGCGCATCAGGATGCAATCTATCTCGACGCGGACCTGTTCGCGCGAATCAAGACGCTTTACGACAGCCGCGACACCCTGGGCCTGGACGCCGAAGGCCTGCGCCTGGTGGAGCGCTACTACATCGACTTCGTGCACGCCGGCGCGGAACTTTCCGATGCCGACAAGGAAACGCTCAAGGACTACAACAGCCAGCTTTCCACGCTGACCACGCAGTTCCAGCAGAACCTGCTGAAGGCGACCAATGCCGGCGCCGTGGTCGTGGATGACCTCGCCGAACTCAAGGGCCTGACCGACGCCAAGATCGCCGCAGCTGCAGCCGCGGCCGAATCGCGCGAACTGCCGGGCAAGTGGGTGATCACGCTGCAGAACACCACGGGCCAGCCGCCCCTGTCCCAGCTTGAAAACCGCAGCCTGCGCGAACGGATCTTCAAGGCCTCGACGGGCCGCGCCCAGAGCGGTGAATTCGACAACACCGGCCTGATCGCGAAGATGGTGAAGCTGCGCGCGCAGCGTGCCGCGCTGCTGGGCTTCCCGAACCACGCCGCCTATGTGCTCGAAAACGAGACCGCTGGCACCCCCGCCGCCGTCAACCGCATCCTCGGCGAACTGGCGCCGGCCGCCGTGGCCAACGCGCGCAGCGAGGCCGCCGAGCTGCAGAAGCAGATCGACGCCGAAGCCAAGGCCAATGGCAGCAAGGGCTTCAAGCTGCAGCCCTGGGACTGGGACTACTACGCCGAGAAGCTGCGCAAGGCCAAGTACGACTACGACGCCTCCGAGGTTCGCCCCTACTTCGAGATGGAGCATGTGCTCAAGGACGGCGTGTTCTTCGCCGCGCACAAGCTCTATGGCCTGAGCTTCAAGGAACGCACCGACCTGCCGGTCTATCAGCCGGACGTGCGCGTGTTCGAAGTCTTCAACGAGGACGGCAGCCCGCTCGGCCTGTTCCTGATGGACTACTTCGCGCGCAGCACCAAGCAGGGCGGAGCCTGGATGAACAGCATGGTCGACCAGTCCGCGCTGTTCGGCACGATGCCGGTGGTCACCAACAACCTCAACATCCCCAAGCCCCCCGAGGGCGAGCCGGTGCTGATGACCTTCGACGAAGTGGACACCGCGTTCCACGAGTTCGGCCACGCCCTGCACGGCCTGTTCTCGCAAGTGGAATATCCGTACTTCTCGGGCACCAACGTGCCGCGCGACTTCGTGGAATACCCCTCGCAGTACAACGAAATGTGGGCCACCGAGCCCGCGGTGTTCGCCAACTACGCCAAGCACTACAAGACCGGCGAACCCATGCCGCAGGCGCTGATGGACAAGGTGCTGGCGGCGAAGAAGTTCAATCAGGGCTACGCCACCACCGAGTACCTGGCGGCGGCGATGCTCGACCAGAACTGGCACCAGATCTCCGCGGACGAAGCCCCGACCGCCGATGCGGTGATGGATTTCGAATCCGCCGCCTTGAAATCCGACGGTGTCGATTTCTACGCCGTGCCGCCGCGCTACCGCTCGCCCTACTTCGCGCACGTCTTCGCCGGCGGCTATTCGGCCGGCTACTACGCCTACATCTGGAGCGAAGTGCTGGCGGCCGATACCGAGCACTGGTTCCGCACCCACGGCGGCCTGCGACGTGCCAACGGCGACTACCTGCGGGCCAAGCTGCTGTCGCGCGGCGGCAGCGTGGACGCCTCCGAACTGTTCGAACAGTTCTACGGCAGCGAGCCCGAGATCGGACCGCTGCTGGAGCGTCGCGGCCTCAACGCGAAGTCCGAGTAAGCCCGTTTCGAGAAGGCCCGCCGCCCACACGCGGCGGGCCTTTTTCGTGGCGGTCCGGTTCACACCAGAATGACGTAGCCCGGATGCAGCGCAGCGAAATCCGGGGCAAACTCGGCGCATGGTGCTCTATCGCAGAACTCGCCAACCCGGAGGCACGTATTTCTTCACGTTGACCCTGCGCAATCGCCAGACGCATTGGCTGACGCACCATATTGACGATTTGCGGGACGCCTACCGCAAGACCCTGAACAAACGGCCCTTCACGACCGTCGCCATCGTTGTTCTGCCCGACCACCTTCATGCGGTCTGGACGCTGCCCGACGCCGACTATTCCGGGCGGTGGCGATCCATCAAGGCCGAGTTCACGCGAACGCAAACCCGAGCGGACCGAATCCGCCGCGCAACCGACTCCGGCGGATACGACTTGTGGCAATCCAGATTTGGGAGCACAGCGTCCGTGACGAGTCGATCTGCAACGACATGTCGATTACATCTACTTCAACCCGGTGGAGCACGGCTGGGCTGAGCGGGTTTCCGACTGGCTGCATTCGTCGTTTCATCGCTACGTGCGGCACGGTTGTTACCGAACGACTGGGGAGGACACCGGGCCCGTTGGTTCCGAACTTGGCGAATTCGGAGAGTGATCTCCGGATTTCGCTGCGCTACATCCGGGCTACGCTTGCTGAATGCCGTACCGGAGGCATACCCCACCCACCGCGACATCGCAGCCACCGTAGATACGGTGATCCCCGTCAGGCATTCCCGGATATTGGGATTGAAGGGCTGACCGGATTTTACAACGCCGAAGGCGATGTGAAGAAGCTTTCGCATGACGGCGGCGAAGTGCACTTCCTAAATCCCTAGTGGAAAAAAGAGGCTTCTCAGCTCAATGCGATTTGCTTCTCAAATGCGACTCCACACGTCTGAACGAAGGCTCTCCCACCGCCCGCAACTGTGTCCAATCGAAGTACGGTAGGGGCTTCATTGCATTCCAAACGTCGTCGAGATAGCAGCGAAACGCGTCGGCTCTCTGAAATCGGGCAGGCAAACGATTGTCATCAAGCGCCGACGTTAGGTCCGTTCTGATCGCTGAGTCGAAGATCGGCGTGTCGAAGCACATCGCCTCCATGAATCCGAAGTCCGATGCCCATTTCTTAACGTGATAGGCGCCAAGAGAAGTTACGCGATAGGAGTCCGGCATGCCTTGCTCCTTCATGTCGCCTTCAGACTCAAACACGCGACGCTCAGATGTTTCGACCAGCTTTTTTCTAACGAGTATCACAAGATGCGCTTCGATCTGCTCCGGCCGAAATCCCTGACCTTGCATCTCAAGCAGTACTGCACTGGCCGATACGAATCCTTCAGAGCTACTTCGGATGGCGCCATCCCAACACATGAACCCGAGAATTAGCAGCGAAAGAAAGTGCTCTCGCGAGTCCGGGAAGAAAACGCTGTAAATATTTGAGGCAACCGATGCCTCCTCCTGAAAATGTGCGTAGTCTCCCAGCAAAGCAGCTTTTGCAAACTCATGGATCGGCACATGATAGCTTCCGCTTTCTTCATAGATTTTGAGTATTTTGTCAGACTCTACATTTGGGTTTCCAAAATAGTGGGAGATAAGTTCAATTGCTTGACGGACGTTTCCCGAGCTCACATTGACAATGAACTCGTGGAGTTCCTTGTTTCTTGAGAGCGACTCCCTCAATATCTTTATCAGACTTCCGAGTGACTCAATATGCAGAGTTAAGCCTTGAATTTCGTTCAGCCCCTCCCTTCCGGAAACAAGCCTTTGCGCGAATGCCAGCCGCTTTTCTATAGCATCTTCAAGCTTAGGCGGAGGGATAACAAACACCTTTGGAGGGTAGGCTGAAACGGCACCACTTCGTTTCGAGCTATGAAAGGTTTGCGGCCTTAACGCAAGAAAAACCAGTGCACTCCAATTCGCGCATAGCTCTTGCGCAATAACAAAAGCTTCTTGCTGAACCGCCGGACTGCGCTGGTCGGCGTTGTCGATGACGATAACAACCTGAGCATGTCGAATTCGCGCCACGTCGCCAATTACAAGACGAAGGTGCTCTTCGCGCTTTTGAATTAGTGAAGACAGAAACTCCACTCTCCGCTGGATAAATAATTCTGGCGCAGAACTTCGCAACTGACCAAACACTCCGCTATCGAAGTCCGCGAGCTGGTCTGCGTAAATTCTCGATAACAAGGCGCTATCCTGAAGATTTGTATCGAATTCTTTCCGCAGCGTCTTCTCTATCTGATCCAGCAATGAGTCACGCGCAGTACGTGATAGGGCACCTTTTGATCCGAGGTCAAAGTAAATGCAGACCGCGGATCGGAATATTTCATCTGCGCTAATTTGTATCAAATGCTTCAGAAAAGAAGTCTTGCCGACGCCAACGTCGCCTACGAGAACTATGGGCCGTCGGGCCATTGCTTCTGCAATAGCCTGAGACGAGAAATTCTCCGGATCTTGCTTTCTAGGATTTACCGAATTTATTTGGCTTCCCGCAACAGCTGATCCGAAAAGTGCGGCGTAGCGGGCACTCAAAATGTTCCGCCCTAGCAGGGAATACTGTGTTAGTGGGCCACTTTCACAATAGCAGTCGCGTAGGAACTCTTTTTCAAGGTCTGAGGTCCTGCCAATATCTTCAATAACGAGAGACGCTGCGTTTCTGAGATGCTGTTGGAAGTTGTTGCTGTATTTGTAGTCAAAATAATTTAGGCATGTCGAAGAAAGCTTTGGTGGCAACGCTGCGGGGGATCGACCTTCGAGCATTCCATCAAGGCGTTTTTCCGAAACACCAGCAGGGCTAGCGGTCTCAAAGACAACACTGAAGCCCTTTACTAACTCATCATATCCATCAAAAACGAGGGCTTTTCCATCCAACGGAGCTACCCCATCGACCCTTGTAGCAAGAAACAGCACGAGTTGCGACGCCGTAGATAGAGCGGCGTATTGCACCCCCCGCGTCTGGCAATAACCCTGGACTTGCATCAGGGCGTTCTTTACCACATCGTCAAATTCAGAAAGCGAGCGAATCGATACCGGCGCTGACGTCCGAGTGCCTCGTGGAGGAAACCGGAGTGGGGTTGAAGATCGTTTTGCCTCAACAATGAACCGACGGGGCACTCCGCATTCATAGTCGGTCCGATCTCCGTCCTCGTAGACCTCGACATGGATCGCGTCTTTCGACCATCCGAGACATTCCTGAAGAAACGCATCAATAAACGAAAAGCGGGTCTGTGCCTCATTCGAAAGCTCCCCGAGAGGGGAGTACTCTGCAATCAGCCTTTTTAGGTTTGCCTTACCGACGCTGAATTCGAGGGTCATGCGCGTTATCCCATATTTCGCGGTTTAGGTTACGTCATCGGAAGCGGTTCTGTCGTATGGGTTACGGTGACAGCATGCGATTTACTATTGTAGACCGTCCGCTCCGGGCTGATCGCCGTCAACCGTAGCCCAGATCCTGCAACGCTAAACACTAACCGCCGGAGCCTGGATCGGTAGCATCCCTTCTTGCGGCATGGGCCTTCGATTCACTCCGTACTGATGGCCGCTATTGCGGCATCGAATAATCCCAGAGTCGCGCGTCGAGATTTCGCGGCGTTGAGGACAACACTCTGATCTCGGAAAATTCCGGATGTTGTGGGTTGATCAGCAAGTTGCTGTCCTCTGGAGACACTGCCGACGGCACCAGCATGCCAAGTGAGGCACCAGAGCTTACCCATTGGTCGCCGAGCGGCGGCGTCAAGGCCGGATCGTGCGGCTTGGCATCCCAATTGGCCGGTAGCGCGAACCCGAGCTGGGCGAGGGTCTGAATTCGGTCGTCGGGAACTTCGATCACGTGGACTAGGCGCTGGTTCGGGTGGGGCGCCGGTG
>Ga0114899_1002141_pt1 | contig 10816 bp, 7 predicted proteins | sample MalvireepMed_215_FD_83497 | JGI IMG/M metagenome (GOLD analysis project Ga0114899, IMG submission 83497) | Marine viral communities from the Global Malaspina Expedition - Malaspina viral metaG DeepMed_215 | ecosystem: Environmental > Aquatic > Marine > Oceanic | place: Mediterranean Sea... | reverse complement strand
TATCTAATGGCAGCATAGGTTTCAACCCGGGTTCTTTCGTCAGCAGTCAGGTCATCTGCATAAATGATCACCTCTGGAATATCTCCGGCAAATTGAGCACTGGTAATCGGGTCGGTATGGTTTCCAATACCAATAGAGGCAGGGTCATCCAATACTACATTGTCAGAAGTTCCGGAAGCTACATTTTCGGAGTTAACGTAAAGTCTCAAGGCTCCACTGGCCGCCTGAACCCTCGTTGCTGTCGCAATTCTGGCTTGCCCGTCTGAGTAGGTCGGAGAAGAAGGGCTTCTGGTTCCCAAACCATCACCAGCGGCTATTTTGGCATGAACGCGGCCACCTGAGAGGCCCAGGGCAAAGTCGTCTCCTGTTCCACCGGATTCAGCACCGATCAGGGCAGGTGAAGACCAAAATTCTGTTGTGCCCTCGTTCTGAGTTGTAGCAAAAACAGAGATTAATGTCATGTCCCCGGTAATTGGGTTAGAGGCTGTTTCCAGATAAGAGTTGCTGCTGTTTCCCGGGTCAGTAAAACGGACAGTGGGGTTAAAGTTGATGGCATTGGTCACAAAGGTTGGTTCCTGGGGTGTTCCTCCCTGGTTCACTTCCGTGGCATCATTGGTGAATTGCGTTTGGTTGCCCCAGAAGGTAACATCTGCACCATTTGTGGTTGTGTTGGTTCCTTTGTCTGCCCTGAACCAAATCAAAAGGTCCGTTTCCACACCACCTGGTGAACACCTTTTATAGTCTGTGCCTAGGGTGAAGTATTGACCATTGGAAAGGTCTACGTTGGAAAATGTAATGAAGGTTCTGCCGTCTATGGTGCTGATAGATCCTCCGGTAACAAGGGAAGCATTGGTAAAGTCTCCTGCTGAAGAATTGCTGCCAATCAGCAAGCTTAAATTATTGGGGTTAGTGCTTATCCCAAGGTCTGTAATATCAAATGCAACGTCCACAACGCCAATGTTTTTTGCTTCAGATAAGCGCCAAACCCTGGTTAATCTGAGATCTACTGTGTCTGGGGTACCCGTTGCGGTTTCTGTAAGAGCTCCACCATCGTTTCCCCAGATCATCCACGAGTTGTCAACCCCTATATCTGAATTACGTCTGATGCGCACCAGGCTTCCCGCGTTTTCGCTTTGCGATTGTAACTGAATGAACTCCGAAGCATCATCTCTTCCTATACCCGCTATGTCTTTGTTATATTCCAGGAATCCTCCGGAAGCTGCTGTGTTGGTTGCGTTGAAAATGACAGTTCCATCAGAGTTGAAATAGTTGATGGGGGTGGCCTGGTTTAAGGTTACGCCATACTTTAATGCCAGATAGCTTTCAATTCTCCTCCTTTGGGAGGTGCTGAAAGCAGCTGGCTCATTACAGTAGATAATCTCAGGAATACTTCCATAGAATGAGGCTGCCGGAGAAGTTCCATCGTCATAAAGAGATGATCCCGCTACGTCACCGATACCTATGTCATCTCCATGGGCATAAAGCAGTCCGACATTAGAAATAGTACCAACCGACTGCCCATTCACATAAACCCTCATGGTTCCTGTAGTCGTGTTATTTCCATCGAATTCGATGGAGATGATATACTCGGTGTCAGTTGTAACACCTGTGGAAACGGAGTTGAAAGACCATGGAGAGCCCGCACCATCAGAGGCTTCGTTCCAAGCTCCCACATAGAGACTCCCGCCTCTCAGATATACATTAAGCCCGCGTGTTGCTCCTCCCTGCTCATAAATTTGTTGCTTGGTTGAAACATCGTTGCCGGTCCTGATGGCAATGTTAATGCTCTTTCTTTGGTAAGAAGTCTCTGTATTGAAGTCGGTGTTGTCTGCAATTTGCATCCCCGTTTCAGTAGCAGTAATGAAATCGATAGTCGGGTTGAAGTTGATGTCCTGAAGGCCACTCGCAGAACCATTGCGGTAGGTTGGGGCTGTACCCAGGTTGCTGGCATCATGATTACCTAAAAACTGATCTTGCCAATCTGTAACAGATGAAGCATCGGTAGCAGTCGTTACGCCTACATTGGCTTTGAGCCAGGTGTTCAAAGCTGGCTTGTAGCCTCCTGGCCCTGTAGCTTTTCGCAGGTTTTGATCGCTGGCAACTGCGGTAGAAATACCGGCAATAAGGTCGAGGCCAGAGGTTTCGCTGGTATTGGTAGGGAAATTGGTAGCATTTGTAAAATCTACCAGATTGCTTCCGGTTGCGGTTACGTCATCTCCAAAAATTGAATAGCCATATACAATTTCATCTGCTCCAACCCCAAATTCACTGAAAGCGATGGCCGTTCCATGTAAGACCTGGGAGCTTAGAATGGTTTGTGGCAGAGGGTCTGAGGTAGCACTCTGTCTTCTCATTACAATGGAGGTGTGATTCACCCCTAAACTTCCCCAGTCACCATCATCATCCCTAACCCTTACAACGGTTGGGTAGTAATCATTTGGATTTCCGCTAGCGTCCAGGCCACGGATAGCGGCCACACGAATATCATCATTACCATTTCTTTCAACTATTGGGAAAACAGCATTAGCAGGAGTAGAAGTTACTACTCCTGAATAATAGATCACGTCTATGCGCTCAACATTGGCAAAGTTGGTGGCGGAGTTAACCAATATATTGTCATAGCCGGCATTTGAAAGGCCACTTTGGTAAAGGGCATCTTCATTGGTTTGTTGCTCTGGCTGAATGTTGATCTCATCTGGGTTTGGCCCTGTATTGGTACTGCCGTATTCGTAGAAGATAATTAACTGGCGACCTGCATCAGTCCTTTGAATAATGAGTGTGTCTGGTAAAACAAAGTTATCGTAGAGTGTAGCGCCTAAAGTGTAATTGGTGATGAACTGATTCTGGGTGACACCATAATTAACCTGGTATAAAGTGTTTGGTGTTACTCCACCGCTGGCGTCTGAGGGTGCGGTGGCCAAATAATTCGAGGTGGTAAGGCCTGTGGTAACATTATTAATAGTGGCAGAAGTTATAGGCGTTTGCCCATAAACGGAAGGATATACAAATAAGGGAGAAAAGAGCACGAGGAACCGCAACTCAAGTCTCCAGAGTAGTCTGAATAGCACTGCCAGATGTTTAGGTGTTTAACTAATGTATATCTACATTGGTCGGGTGCGCAAAGATGCCAAACATGTCATTGAAATACAAGTAATTGTAGTTCAATACATATAAACTTTTTCTTTGTGTTTGATAGTAAGAGAGGTTTTTTGGGAGGCTTCGACATGACCAATAATTTTGGCATCAACATTAAAGCTTTTGCTCACCTGAATAATGTCGTTGGCATATATTTCATCAATATAGACTTCCATTCGGTGACCCATATTAAATACCTTGAACATTTCTTTCCAGTCCGTACCACTTTCCTCCTGAATGAGTTTAAAGAGGGGGGGTACATCGAATAAGTTGTCTTTGACGATGTGAACATTCCCTGCAAAGTGAAGCACTTTGGTCTGGGCTCCACCACTGCAATGAATCATTCCACCAATTTTGGAACGGAGTTCTTTTAGAATCTCAACAACTATAGGAGCGTAGGTTCTGGTAGGGGAAAGCACCAATTTGCCTGCATCCAGAGGGGATCCGTTAACAGGATCAGTGAGCTTTTTACTTCCTGAATACACTAGTTCTTTCGGAACGGAGGGATCGAAACTTTCAGGGTATTTCTCGGCAATGGAATGATGGAATACATCATGACGAGCTGAAGTTAGTCCGTTGGAACCCATGCCCCCATTGTATTCATTTTCATATGTGGCCTGGCCATAAGAGGCGAGTCCGACAATTACCTGTCCGGGCTTGATGTTTTCATTGGTGATGACTTCATCTCTTCTCATCCTGGCTGTTACCGTACTATCGACTATAATGGTTCTTACCAGATCACCGACATCGGCTGTTTCTCCTCCGGTGCTGATGATATTTACACCATTATCCCTCAGCATCTGAAGTATTTCCTCAGTACCATTGATGATGGCCGATATTACTTCTCCCGGAATCAGGTTCTTATTTCGGCCAATAGTCGATGAAAGAAGTATATTTTGGGTTGCTCCCACGCATAACAGATCATCAATGTTCATGATGATGGCGTCTTGAGCAATACCTTTCCAAACACCAAGATCACCGGTTTCTTTCCAATACAGATAGGCAAGCGATGATTTGGTACCGGCTCCATCGGCATGCATGATGTTGCAGAATTCCGGGTCTCCGGCTATCAGATCTGGAACGACCTTACAAAATGCGTTGGGGAAAATTCCTTTGTCCAGATTTTTGATCGCATTGTGAACATCTTCTTTTGAGGCAGAAACACCTCTTTGCATGTACCGGTCGCTCATATTCAAAGATTATTGCGCAAAAATAAGAAAGCCTTCTTAAAGGAAGGCTTTCCGGGGTTGATTACTTCTGAACTAGCTTAGTTCTTATTGTACTGTGTAACCTTAAATTCTGTTCTTCTGTTTTCCTGATGTTGCTCTTCGGTACATTCAACATCATTGGTACATCCGTTAATCAACTGAGTTTCGCCATAACCTTTGGCAATGAGCCTGTCTTTTGAAATACCTTTAGACGCAATATAGTCTACAGCCGCCTGAGCCCTTCTTTGTGATAGATTCAGGTTATACTCATCCGGTGCCCGGGAATCTGTATGTGAGCTTAACTCAATGCTGATGTTTGGATTGTCTTTTAGCAACTGAACCAGTTTGTCTAGCTCTAAGGCGGCATCGGAGCGAATTTCCGCTCTATCCAGATCATAATAGATGTTCGGAACAACTATCGCCTTTTCAAGCACTATAGGCTCAAGTGCCATATCTTCATTAAATACCTTCTCGGTAAATCTTTCAACAAGTTCTTCCTGGGGGATTCCCTGCCCTACAGTGGAGAAAATCTTTCTTGTGGTAAAGAAGTCCTGCTTTTCTGCAATGAGCACATAGTCTTTTTCCGGGTCGATAGGGAAACTGTACGAGCCCCCTCTACTGCTGAGTACATCATCAAGCAATTGCTCATTGGCATCGAAAAGCTTCACCCTCACATTGCCTAATATGGTTTGAGAGCTGTCTTCCTCCAATTTGTAGGTGGTACCCCTCAATACATAAGTAATTTTTTTGAGGTCAGCTGAATTATCCACAAAGCTGTAAAGATCGTCCCCACCTGTTCCTCCGTTACGGTTTGAAGTAAAGAAACCTTCGAATGGAAAATCGCTGAATACCAAACCAAAATCATCGGAGCTGGAATTGAAGGATGGTCCCATGTTTTTTACAGTAACTACTCCACCACTATTTTCGGCCACAAACAAGTCCAGCATTCCAAAACCAGCATGTCCGGTTGAGGCAAAGTACAGTTTGTTATCAGGAGCCACATAAGGAAATACTTCATCTTCAGGAGTATTAATTTGTGGCCCCATGTTGGTTACATCTGCCCAACGCCCTCGGGCATTCAAAGTAGCCCTGTAAATATCTGAGCCCCCAAAGCCTCCTGGTCTGTCTGAAGCAAAGTAAATGGTGGTTCCACTCTGATTAAAGGTAGGCGAGGTATCCCAGGCTGAGGGATTGTTGATAGGCATGGGCTGAGGTGAAGACCATTCTCCGTTTCTTTTTGTAGCGAAGAACAAATCCACACTTCTTCTCTCTTTTTTACCCTCCGGATTTCCCTTGGCGAATACAACAGTATTACCATCTGGCGAGAAAGCGATCGAGCCTTCATTTACATTGGGAGTATTGAATATAGGAGGAAGCTTGCTCAAGGTGTTTTCCTTTGGCGAAAGACCATCCAGGTCTACACTGTATAAGTCGCTGAAAGGCAGGTCATATCTCTGAAAGGTGCCTTCTTCCCTTGTACTGGCAAAGTAGAGCTTGTTCTCAAAAAAGAATGGGCTGTACTCTGATTTATCAGAATTGATGGCATCCAAAGGCTTTAAGTCCACATTTCTGACATTAAGGCTAATGCTGTCCAATTTGGCCAGGTTGGCCAACTCATTTTCAGCTCTCTTTTTATATATTTCCAGAGAAGCGTAAGTGAGATAGTTGGTAAGAACCTCTTTGGCCTGATCGTATTTTTCCTCTGCCTTTAAGGCTTTGGCATAATTCAGGTCCAATTCTTCATCTTCATAACCAGCAGAAATGGCCTTCTCATAGTAAGGAACCGAAGATCTTAAGTCGCCAAGTTTACGGTAAGATTCGGCTGTGTAGAAGTTAATATCAGGTGCATCAGGATTCTCTGCCAGCACCTCTTTAAATTCCTTTATGGCCTGAATATAATTCTGATCTTCAGCATAGGATTTCAGGATTTTAGGTGTGGTTTCCTCTACTTCCTTGGCTAAAACATCGGCTGCGTTTTGAGGAGTGCTGAGTGACGGATTGGAAGGTTGATTGACATTTTTAGGTTCTTCCTGTACTCCAAGAAAGTTCTGCTGAGAACCACAACTGTAAATAAGCCACAGATTAATGAGCAGTAAAAAGAAACCTGATTTCCTCATGGAGTGTAAATTATGCCAATTTTATCAAAAGCTACATTATAATACGCTTTTTGCGGACTGAAAGTATCTGCTCAGCCAACTTTCCTCAGGCTTAACGAGCCATTCTTTTCGAAGTTGGTCTTTCGTGTTGATATTGTTGTTGAAGAATAACATTTCGGAATCAAAATACCCTTGCGAAACCAGCTCTTTCATGCTTTTCATGTCAACCAATTCAACATTGCCTGATTTTAGGAATGCTAATTTACTTCTGTCGAATAGGTTGAGATTGAACTTTTGTGCCAACTCCTGAATAAAACGGGTCATGCTGTCTATGGAACATCCACTGGCCAGGTTGAAATCTTCATCGGTGGCTATAATCAGAAACTGATTGTATTCAATGGTAGAAGATGCCAGCAGAGCATTGCCATGAGCTGCCCACTTCTGCAGGAAATGATCCGTTTCTGTCAGGATTTTCTCTGATGTGCTATCATCAATTTTACTGTTCGATTGGAATATCCATATTCTGGATTTATCGCTCAATTCTTCAAATGCCTTCCTCATAATTATTCAAACTTATTGAAATAACTATCCAAATGTCGTTCGGTTGTCATTTCTAACCAATTCGTTGACACAAAAATTCCTGCTCGGTTGTATATGCTTATGTGAAACATCTCAAGACTCGATTCTTATTTCTGTCATACGTGGTTCTTCTTTCAGGATGCATTGGCGAAGATATTGTTGACCTGACATTGGTAGACGAGAAGCTGATCATCAACAACAGACTGGCAACCCTGGCAGTTGGAGACTCTTATCTGTTAATGGCTGATTACTTCAATAGTATGGGTAATGAAGAAATGGCAATGATCGACTGGACATCCAGTAACTCAGATGTTATATCGATAACAGATGAGGGGTTGGCCGAAGCTCATATGCCCGGAGTTGTAACAATCTCGGCCATGTTTATGGGGATTGAGGATCATATTATGGTTCGGGCCAGCGATGAAACTGCGCAGGTGACGAACAGAACCGGAAGGTTTATGGGAGCCAATAACTATAGTGTAACTGGCGGTTTTAATATGAAAGAGGAGGGTGGTCAATTGATCCTAACCTTTGAGTCCGACTTTGCCTCATCTACGGGGCCGGGTCTATTTATCTACTTGTCAAATAGTTCTACCGGAGTTACTGGCGGAGTAGAGATAGGAGCTATTCAGTCGAATAAGGGAGAACAGGTTTATACCCTCAATTTGGACGATGCGAGACTCTACACCTGTGACTATATAATTGTCTGGTGTAAGCCATTTGGGGTACTCTTTGGTGTGGGGGAGTTCGAAAATTAGGAAGCATGAAAAAATTAATAATACTCGTTAGCCTCACTGTTCTGAGTCATTCCTCCTGGGCCGGTGGAGGCTGGCCGGCTAAACGTGGTGGTGGATATTTTAAGTTGAGTGAATATTTCATCAGGTCAGGAAGTTACTATGCGCCCAATGGAGAAGTAATCGATATAGCTACTGCTGGAATTTACATAACCAGCCTCTATGGGGAATATGGGATAACCGACAAGTTCACCATTATAGGGTATGTCCCCTTCTTCTCCAGAGCTACACTGAACCGACAGGTGGATAGAAACGGTATGCTCATTGCGGAAGGAGATGCTGTCAACTCTTTTGGCGATACTGACATATCACTGAAGTATGGTCTAATTACAAATAAACCTATAGTGATGAGTGCCTCACTTACGTTTGGTCTTCCTCTGGGGAATAATATGGGAGGAGAAACAGGCGTGCTTCAGACGGGTGATGGTGAATTCAATACCATGCTTACTTTAGAAGCCAGCAAAGGAATAGATGGAGGTAAGGGTTGGGTGAATACCCTCTTAGCTTTTAACAATCGGTCCAATAATTTTAGCGATGAGTTGAGGTGGGGTGTAGAAGTGGGACACCGGTTCGGCAGTAAATGGATCGGAGGACTGAAGTTTTACAGTGTGAATTCACTAAACAACGGCAGTGACCTGGAAACTCCGGCCAATGGAATCTTCTCAAACAATATTGAATATCTGGCTATCACTCCGGAGTTGAATTATAATATCCGGGATAACTTTGGCTTGTCAGCCAGCGTTGGTTTTGCGGCCTCGGGGAAGAGAGTATTAGCCAGCCCCAGTTTTTCGCTGGGGCTCTTTATGACACTATAATCCTTCGTTTTTGGCAATAAGTTCGGCCAGATCCAGCACCTCCACAGAATCTTCTTTCTCCTTGCTTTTCACCCCATCCCGCATCATGGTCATACAGAAAGGGCAGGCAGCAGCTATAATGTTAGCTCCGGTGGCCAGTGCTTCTTCAGTGCGCTCAATGTTGATTTCCTTGTTGCCTTTCTCAGCATCTTTGAACATTTGTGCACCACCGGCTCCGCAGCAAAGACCTTTGGTACGGCACCTTTTCATTTCAACCAGCTCAGCATCCAAAGCCTGCAACACTTCTCTGGGAGCTTCATAAATATTGTTGGCTCTGCCCAGATAGCAGGAATCGTGATAAGTAATTTTCTTGCCCTTGAATTCGCCACCACCTTTCATGGTAACCTTGCCCTCATTAATCAATTGCTGAAGGAAGGTGGAATGGTGAATTACCTCATAGTTTCCTCCTAAATCAGGGTATTCATTTTTGAGCGTATTGAAGCAGTGCGGACAGGCGGTTACAATTTTCTTCACTCCGTAGCCATCCAAAACCTGAATGTTGGCCATAGCCTGCATCTGAAAGAGGAATTCATTGCCTGCTCTTCGGGCAGGGTCGCCAGTACAGGTCTCCTCTTCACCCAAAACGGCATAAGAAATACCTACTTTCTCCAGAATCTTAATGAAGGCGATGGTCACCTTTTTATATCTGTCATCGAATGAACCGGCACAGCCCACCCAGAAAAGGACTTCAGGATTTTCACCTTTGGCGGCCATTTCAGCCATGGTTGGAATATTAATATCTGTAATGCTCATCAGTTCTTATTTTTCGGTATTCTTCAATTCATCAGCCCATTTGAATCTGTCGGTTGGAGCAAATTTCCAGGGGGCAAAGTTGGTCTCAATATTCTGGAACATGCTATTCCAGCTGGCCGGAGATCCCGATTCTTCCATGGCGACATATCTTCTCATTTGAAGGATAATAGAAAGAGGGTCTATGTTTACCGGACAGGCCTCCACACAAGCATTGCAGCTTGTACAGGCATTAATTTCTTCTTTGCTAATGTAGTCGCCCAATAAAGATTTGCCGTCTTCCAGGCCTTTACCTCCTTTGGCAATACTGGCTCCAACTTCCTCCGCACGATCACGTGTGTCCATCATGATCTTTCTTGGCGATAGTTTTTTTCCTGTCTGGTTGGCAGGGCACTCCGAAGTACATCGGCCACACTCTGTACAGGCATAGGCATTCATAATGTTCACCCAACTCAAATCATTAACATCCTTAGCACCGAATCGGCCAACTTCTGTCGGTGGGTTTTCTCCGCCCTCTGCTGGCATGCCCAGCATCATCTTCACCTCATTGGTAACCACCGGCATATTGTCCATATGGCCTTTGGCTTTCAGGTTGGAATACCAGGTGTTTGGAAAGGCCATACCTATGTGTAAATGTTTAGAGTAGGTAACGTAGACTGCAAAAGCCAGAATACCAATAATGTGGAACCACCAGGCAAAACGCTCAATGATGATGAGGCTGGAAACCTCCATGCCTTCAAAAAGAGGAATCAAAAATGAGCTAAAGAAGAATTTACCGGTTTCGGCATAATGCTCATCGCTCCCTTGGATCAACTGGTCTGTTGCATTCATAGTTAGAATAGCGAACATGAGCACAATCTCGATCACCAGAATCAGGTTGGCATCGAGCGTTGGCCATTTCTTCATTTCTGCTGAATGAAAGCGTTTTACCTTTAGCACATTTCTGCGGATGAGGAAAACTACACAGGAGAAGAGTACGCCTACCGCCAGGAATTCAAAGACATTGATAAGTACAGTGTAAAAGTCGCCTAAGAACGGAGCGAATATTCTGTGTGTTCCGGCAATTCCGTCAATCACGAATTCGAGTACTTCCAGATTGATTACCAGAAAGCCCACATAAATCAACAGGTGCAGGAAGGCCGGAATGAGGCGTTTGAACATCTTCCTTTGACCAAATGCCACAAGCCACATGGTTTTCCAGCGCTCAGACTTATTGTCATTTCGGGCTTCTTTCCTTCCCAGTAAAATGTTTTTCCGAATCTGAGTAATGCGCTTGTAGAGCAGGAATGTGGCTGCTCCCATTACAATCAGAAAGGCTATTTGTGGTAAATAATGCATATTAAAATGGGCTTAAATGGCGTTTTAAAACGAATTCTGAATTTATTGAAAATGTTTTGCAC
>Ga0114899_1002137_pt1 | contig 10830 bp, 10 predicted proteins | sample MalvireepMed_215_FD_83497 | JGI IMG/M metagenome (GOLD analysis project Ga0114899, IMG submission 83497) | Marine viral communities from the Global Malaspina Expedition - Malaspina viral metaG DeepMed_215 | ecosystem: Environmental > Aquatic > Marine > Oceanic | place: Mediterranean Sea... | reverse complement strand
CCCTTGTCCTGGCCTCGCATGGCGTCGCGCCCCGCTTCGACCGCCATGGTGATGACGTCCTCGTCCCAGTTGCAGAGGCTTCTCTCGCCTTTGGCAAGTCCCTTCAAAGCAGGAAACGACCACGCATGTGCTTCCGCAATCGCGGACCGTATCAGGCGCCGGCGTGGGATATAGGCGCCGAACGATTTGATGCCAATGTCGGCAATTTCAGTCAAAACGGTCTCCATAGACGATTGACGCAGTTGAATGAGTCCCTGGGTCGAAGGACCTTTTCGTTTTCTTACCGATCACATATGAGGCTGGTCGAGCGCTAAGGCGAGCCCTGCGTCTCATCGGACGCCTACAAGCTCATCGCTTACCCGCCTCCCGCCAGTTCGAGTGCGACGCCGGCCTTGATCGACAGCGGCCATACCCGCGTAACCCCAGTTGCGTTCCTCACGTCGGTGAACCAAAAGTCGATATCCCTTGCGAACGAAATCGACGGTAAGTAACATACATGCAGGACGGTAGGTAAATCAACTAAAGCCTGACTCGATCTGATCGGACTCGCGTCCTAGGCCGGAGCTCGGCAGGCGCGAAGAAATGAATCGTTCTCGCGAGGAACGGGAAGTGCTTACGGCAGCCGACAAGCCTCAGAGGCAAAACGACACGAAGCTGCGGCGAACCCAGGCGGAGCGCCGGGCGCTGGCCCGCGCGTGCCTGATCGAATCGGCAATCGCATTGATTTTGAAAGATGGCTTCGCGAGAACGACGATGGCGGGCATTGCGCAGCGGGCGGGTTTGACGCGTGGTGCGATTCAGCACCATTTCTCGGGGCGAGTGGAATTGATCACCGAAATCATCAGCGAGGTGGAGCGTCGGGTGATCGAATCGTTCACCGCTGCGGCATCGGGGGATGCCTCCCTGGAAACGCGAATCGATGTTCTGATCGATGGCTTGGCGGAAGTTTCATTGTCGGCGCAATACATGGCCGCCATGGACATCTGGCTCACCAGCCGTTCGGATCCGGATTTGCTTGATGTCGTTCGCAATTCGGTGGCCCGCTATTCGAACCACTTCCGTGAACTCTGGCGAAGCACCTTCGGCGACACGTTGCCGGAAAGCCTAATTACGGAATGTCGCCTGATGATGGTTGCGGTCAGTCGCGGCGTGATCCTTTCGCGGCTGATTACGGGCGATTGTCGTCCGCGCACAAGCAGCGTCACGCTGCAAACGACGAAGAAATTGCTGAAGGCACATCTGCTTTCGTTCACAGAGCAGAACAAAGGGAGGAGCCGTGTACGAGTCGCTGAAAGTATCGATGGAAGGCCCCATCGCAAGCCTGGAACTTGGCCGAGGTGAAGTCGGCAACGGCTTCGATGAAACCCTGCACCGAGAATTCAGCGAGGCGCTGGTGGCGCTGCGTATGGCAGCTCATGTCCGTGTAGTGCTGTTGAGCGCGGCGGGTCCGATGTTCAGTGCGGGCGGTGACATCGAATATATCGAGAGGCTGAGCGTCGATCACGAACTGCGTGAGCGCACGCAGCGTGAGGGACTCAGCGCCTTCACTTCGTTGCTGGAAATGCCGGTCCCGATTGTCGCCGCCATTCAAGGTCATGCCGTCGGGTTTGGCGCGACGATCGCGACCGCCTGTGACGTCAGCGTCGCCTGGCGTGGAGCCAAGCTGGGTGATCCGCACGTGTTGGTTGGGTTGGTGGCCGGTGATGGCGGAGTGCTGAGCTGGACGGCCGCCGCTGGCTATAACCGCGCCCGGCGCATGCTGCTGACCGGTGAATCCATTACCGCCGAGGCGGCATACGACTTCGGGCTTATCACCGACTTGGTCGACAGCCCGGAGGCGGCGCTGCCGCAAGCGCGGCGTATCGCCGAGAGAATCGCTGCCCTGTCGCCGGTTGCCGTTCGCGGAACCAAACGCGCTTTCATCGCGGCTGCGAAGGCGCGAAACGGCTCAGCACTGGAAGTGTCACTGCTCGAAGAGATCGCTTCGCTCACGAGCCCGGAACTGCAGGCAGTGCTGTCTGCGATCAAGGGCAAGCGTCAATAACCCGAAACCAATAACAAAATGAATCTCAACCGACTTCTCAATGCGCCGATGCGCACAACGCGGCAGACCCTGACCCGGCGCGACACCATCCTTTACGCGGTAGGTGTTGGCGTCGGCCAAGACGATCCTTGTGACCCGGATTCACTGAACTTTGTCTATGAACGCCAGCTCAAGGCACTGCCGACGCTGGCGATCGTTCTGGCGCCACCTCCGTTCTGGCTGGACGAGCCTGAGTTCGGTATCGATTGGCGCAGGGCTGTCAACGCCGGTCAGGAGATGGTGCTGGAAAGCCCGATGCCGATTGAAGGGGAGGTCTACACCGAACTGAACATCGACGCCGTGTGGGACAAAGGGGTGGGCAAGGGTGCGCTGATGTGCTCGAGCCGTCAGCTGAAAGACGCCAGCGGTCGTCTCCTGGCGACAATTCACCAAACGCACTTACTGCGTGGCGACGGTGGCTTTGGTGGACAGAACCAGCCGACGACCGACGAGCTTGTGTTGCCAAACCGCGATCCGGACATCGTGGTCGACTTCGGTACGCGGCCCGAACAGGCCTTGGTGTATCGCTTGTCCGGCGATCTCAATCCCCTGCACATTGATCCGGACGTTAGCGAGGCTGCGGGATTTGGCAAGCCCATCCTGCACGGTTCCTGCACCTTCGGCATAGCCGCGCGCGCAGTGCTGAAGGCCGTCGCAGGCAACGATCCACGGCGTCTGAGGCGGTTCGGCGCGCGCTTTTCCAAACCGGTGTATCCCGGCGACACGATCCGCACTGAAATCTGGAACGAGAACGGCCAAGTGTTGTTTCGTGCCCGGTCAATGGAGCGGAATGTCGTCGTGCTGGACCGCGGCATCGCAGAAATTCTTTCGGAGAGTTCAAGCCTATGAGTGAAGCATCGGCCAATCCAGATCGCGTGATTGTGCTCGTGCGCGGACATCGTTACGAAGACTTTACCGAGGGCAAAGTCTTCGTGCATCCGCAGCGCAAGACCGTGCTCGAGGGCGATAACGCTTTGTTTACCACGCTGACCATGCACTACAACCCGTTGTATCTGGATCGGGAGCGTGCCAAGGCGGCGGGCGAACCGGACATCGTGGTCAATCCGCTGCTGGTCTTCAACCTGGTGTTCGGTCTGACGGTCGAGGATTTGAGTGAGGGTGGCGGGCCGTTCCTCGGTATCGAGCAGCTCGAATACGGAGTCCGCGTGCATGCCGGCGACACCCTGCGCGCGTCGAGCACCGTGATATCGGCGCGCCGGTCCAACAAGCATGAGCACTATGGAATCGTGATGTGGGAGACCGAAGGGATCAATCAAAACAACGAGCTGGTCATCCGATATCGCCGTAGCAATCTCGTCCGCAGAGGATAAGCATGGAAATCGAACAACAGGCCGGGCGTGGTCCGGCATTCATGACAGACGAGCGCCGTATGATTCAGGACGCCGCGCGCGACTTCACGATGCGCGAGGTATTGCCGCTGGCCAACAAGCTCGATCCGGTGCAGGGCGATATCCCGCAGTCGCTTTTCGAGCAGATGGCTGAAATGGGCTATTTCGGCATTCTGATTCCAGAGGCCTACGGAGGCCTCGGGCTTGGCGCCTTCGAATACTGTCTGGTGGCGGAGGAGTTGGCGCGCGGCTGGATGAGCGTCGCCAGCCTGATCGCACGCGGCAACGGCCTGTTCGGTCTAAGCACGATGACCGAGGCGCAGCGTCAGGACTATCTGCCCCGCGTGGCACGTGGCGAATGGCTGGGTGCGTACGCACTGTCGGAGCCAAATGCGGGCTCCGACATCGCCAATATCACTTGTCGTGCAAAGAAGGACGGTGACAGCTATCTGATCACCGGCACCAAGTACTGGTGCACGTTCGCCGACGGCGCCGACTACATTATGGTGTTAGCGCGCACCGGCGAACACGACCCGAAGCGCCCACACGTGGGTATATCCGCCTTTCAGGTCGAAAAGCCGCGCGGCAGCCTGCCGACGAACGTCAATGGCTCGCCGATTCCGAAGATCGGCTATTTCGGATGGAAGACCTGGGAGCTGGCATTCGACAACTGCCGTGTGTCTGCGGACAAGATGGTCGGCGAAGAGGGCAAGGCCTTCTACATGATCCAGAGCGGCCTGGAGACCGCGCGCGCGCATACCGCCGCCCGCTCGATCGGCCTGGCGCGTGGAGCGTTGGAAGATTCGATCAGCTACGCCAAGGAGCGGACCCAGTTCGGAAAATCGATTGGCGACTTCCAGGCCACGCGCTTCAAGATCGCCAACATGGCGACCGAGATCGAGGCCGCGCGTCAGCTGATGTACCACGTCTGTGATTCGATCGACACCGGCACTCGCTGTGACCTTGAAGCCGGAATGGTCAAGTACTACGCGGCCGAGATGTCCGAGCGCGTGACCAGCGAAGCGCTGCAGATTCATGGCGGCGCCGGCTACACCACCCATTGTGCGGTCGAGCGCTATTGGCGCGATGCCAAGCTGACCAAAATTTTCGAAGGAACCTCGGAAATCCAGCTACGCATCATTTCGGACAAGTTGATGGGCCGAGCGGCTGGAGATGGCCGGTGAACGAGACAGTGATCCGTGGTTTCCAGGGCTATTTCGAGGACTTCGAGTTGGGGGCGGTCTACCGCCATTCACGCGGCAAGACGGTTTCCGAACTCGACAATGTGCTGATCACGAACATGGTGATCAACACCGCGGAGCCGCACTTCAACGAGCACTTCGCGCAGGCCGATCCGATGTTCGGCACACGCACCGTGTTCGGCGGCATCAACATCTCGATGGTGATCGGTCTGGCTGCACAGGACACTGCGCAACACGCGCTGCGCGAGATCGGCATGGACAAGATGCGGCTGTTCACCCGCGTCGTTCACGGTGACACGCTGTACGCCTATACGGAGGTCCTGGCCAAGGAACTCGCGCCGGGCGGCGGCGTGGTGACCTTTCTTCACAAGGGCTACAACCAGAGCGATGTTCTGGTGTTCTCGGGCGAGCGCCGCGCGTTGATCGCGTCACGCCCGCCCCCCAATGATCAGGAGCAACAGCAATGACCGCATATGTTCGTAAGAAGCGCGCGCGGCGCGTGCAGCTGTCGGTACCGGGTTCCAGCGAAAAGATGATGGGAAAGGCCGCCGCGTCGAGGGCTGACCACGTTTTCCTCGACCTGGAAGATGCGGTCGCGCCGAATCAGAAGAAGGAGGCGCGAGGCAAGATTGTCCAGGCGCTGAAGACCTTGGACTGGAGTGGCAAGGTGCGTTGCGTGCGGATCAACGATCTGCGCACGCGCTATGCATATGACGACATTATCGAGGTCGTCAAAGGCGCCGGCGAGCATCTCGACACGTTCATGATTGCGAAGACGATGGATGCACGAGATGTGCACTTCGTCGAAACCCTGCTTGAGCAGTTGGAAGCCGATCTGGGGTTGAAGAACCGCATCGGCATCGAATGCCTGATCGAGGAGGTTCACGGCATGAAGAACGTCAATCGCATCGCCGAGTCCTCACTGCGGCTGGAGTCGCTGATCTTCGGCATGGGTGACTATTCTGCTTCGCAGAAGATGGATGCACGCTCGGTCGGTGGCACTACCGGCTACCCGGGTGATCTGTGGCACTACGCGCGTTACAAGATGATCATTGCCGCGCGCGCCAACGAGATCGACCCGATCGACGGACCGTTCAGTGATTTTCGCAATGATGCCGGGTATCGCGAAGAGTGCACGCGCGGACTGATTCTCGGCTGCGCCGGCAAGTGGGCGATCCATCCGAACCAGATTCCGATCGCCTTGGAGGTGTTCAAGCCGCCTGCGGAGCAGGTGGCGCATGCGCGCAAGATGATCGAAGCCTACAAGCAGGCCGAAGCGCAGGGTCTGGGTGCGATCCAGGTCGACGGCGAGATGGTCGATGCGGCTTCGGTGCGCATCCTGCAGAACACGCTTGATCGCGCTGATGTCGGGGCCTGACATGAGTTTTCGTCCACGCCGCTCCGTGCTGTATGTGCCGGCGTCCAACGCCAAGGCGCTGGACAAAGTGCGGTCTTTGCCGTGCGACAGCATCATCGTTGACCTCGAAGACGCGGTGGCTCCCGAGGCCAAGCTGGCAGCACGCCGCGCAGCCGTCGAATTTGTTGTCGGCGGTGGTGGCGGCGAGCGCGAACTGATTGTTCGTGTCAATGGGCTGGATACGTCCTGGGGTGAAGCTGACCTCGACGCGATCGCGCAGGCCGGACCGGATGCGATCCTGGTTCCCAAGGTCAATGACGGTGCGCAGGTGCGGCGCTATGACGCCGCGCTGCAGCAGGCGCCGGACAACACACAGCTCTGGGCAATGATCGAAACCGCACATTCGATCTTCAGGCTTGACGATATTGCCTCACAAGCCGGGTCGACGCGCTTGTCGTGCTGGGTCATGGGAACCAACGACCTGGCCAAGGAAATGCGTGCTGAGTTGGATGCGGTACGGGCGCCGTTTCTGGCAGCGCTCTCGCTGTCAGTGACTGCGGCCCGCGCGTACGGCCTGGATATCCTCGACGGTGTGTTCAACGAGATCGACAACGCCGCCGGCTTCGAATCTCAGTGTCGTCAGGGTCTCGCATTTGGCTTCGATGGCAAAACACTGGTTCACCCGAGTCAGATCGCGACGTGTAACCGATGCTTCACGCCGACGGATGCGCAGCTGCACTGGTCCAAGGCGGTGGTCGAGGCCTTTGGCTCGCCCGAAAATCAGGGAAAGGGAGCGCTGCGAGTCGATGGCAGGATGGTTGAGCGACTCCATCTAGACCATGCCAGGGGGGTGATCGCGGTGCGGCAGGTCATCGATGCCAGAGCGCCGGGATAACGGCGTCGTCGTCGTGAAAATACGTGTAACAAATAAAGAGGCCGGCGTGGCATGGGCTTGGTCAAGCCTGGATGCCGGGGCCGGTCTCCGCAATGCCTTTGCGTTCGTCCCGCGCCACGGCGTGCGGGCAATAACGAACGACTAAACAGCTCAATAGACAACTAAGGTGCCTGGATGAATATCGTCGAAAAAATTCGAAAACTGCATGAAGATCAGCATCGGCGCAACGCGCCGCCCGTCAGTGCCTCGGACATCCCGCTGTCGTTTGAAGCAATGAGCCCGCAATGGCTCAGCAAGGTGCTTTGCAAGGATGTGCCGGGGGCGCAAGTCATGTCGCGGCAGTTGGGGCCGGTCGACAACGGCAGCTCGAATCGCCGCAAGCTTCAGGTGACGTACAACGACGCCGGTCAACAGGCGGGATTGCCGTCCAAGTTGTTCTGCAAGGCATCCCACGACATTGCCAATCGCGTGACCCTCGGCGTTTCGGGTTCGTTGCTCGGCGAGACCACCTTCTACAACGAGGTTCGCCCGATTCTGGATATCGAGGCGCCGGTCAGCGTGTTCGCCAACTACGATGATGAATCGTTCAACTCGATTCTGATGTTGAAGGACATTAGCGACGATGTGGAATCGTTCTGTAGCCACGAGACGCCGATGAGCAAGCAGCGTGTCGAAAGTCAGATGGACGTGTTGGCGACCATGCACAGCCGATTTCTGCAGAGCCCCGAACTGGGGACGATCCTGTCGGTATTGCCAAGCTTCGCCGGGTATCTACGCAAGAGCATGACCTTCGGATTCGAGTCGGGTGCCAATCAGGGATTTCTTGATGCAGAGTCCGTGATTCCGCCAGCGCTCTTCAAGCGCTTCCCGGAAATCTGGAAAAAGACCGTTGAATCGACCGAACTCCAGGATCAACTGCCGCAGACCTTCGTGCACAACGATGTGCATGTGAAGAACTGGTACATCATGCCGGGCGATCGCATGGGGCTCAGCGATTGGCAGTGCTGTACGCGGGGCCACTGGTCGCGCGACCTGGCGTATGCCATCTCGACCGCCTGTACTGTCGAGGATCGTCGGGTCTGGGAACGTGACTTGATCCGCTACTATCTGGACAAGATGGAGCAGGCCGGAGCGCCGAAGGTGTCCTTCGACGATGCGTTCACCTACTACCGGCAGCAGATGTTCTCCGTCCTTGGTTTCTGGACGATCACCTTGGCGCCGCCGCCAGACCTTCCCGACATGCAGCCCAAGGACATCACACTCGAATTCGTCCGCCGTATCACGGTTGCGATGGACGACATCGACTCGATCGACTCTCTTTGAAGCGCGCGGGCGAGTGAGCGACATGGCGTGGCAAGCGACCCCTTGGACTGAAAGTAAAATTAGCAATTGCGAACTTGGAGAGCCGTGATGGCCATCGTTGAAGGTCCCGCACTTCCACCGCTGGAGTCCATGACCTGGGTGGGGGACTATGCACGTGCGGCGGCCGACCAGTTTCCCGAGCAGACTGCCTTTGTCGTCCCCGAGCTGGGTGTTTCGTATACCTATGCCGAACTCGATCGGCGTGTCGGCCGCGCGGCGGCGCTTCTGCGCAGCCGGGGGCTTGGTCGCGGCGACCGGATCGCGCACTACGGCCGGAATAACGATCATTACTATGTGTTGCTGCTCGCGGCGATTCGGCTGGGCCTCGTCGTGGTTCCGCTGAACTGGCGCTGTGTCGGCCCCGAGATCGCCTTTTTTCTCAGGGACTCGCAGAGTCGTCTGCTGTTCTGCGATGCTGAATTCCTGGGTATCGCCGAAGCTGCGGGCGAGGGGCTCGACCCTGCGCCTGCGATCATTCTCATGGAGAGGACCGATACGCTAGACGGACTGAGACAGTTCCTTGAAGCCGAAGGCGAAATCCATAATGAGGCGATCGCCTGGGACGCGGATACCGTCTGCTTGCAGCTGTACACCAGCGGGACCACCGGTCGCCCCAAGGGGGTGCTGATCCGACATCAGGGGCTTTCGATTTCGCGGTATCAGGAGCAGAGCTGGCCGGCATTTCCGAACTGGCAGGCGGGTACCATCGTCGCGGCGATGCCCAATTTCCACATTGGTGGCATTTCGTGGATTCTGATGGGGCTGCTGCGCCAATCCACCTGCGTGATGACGCAAGACCCATCGGCGACCAATATCACGCGGTTGTTGGTTGAGCACCGCGCCGAGAGGTTGTTCGCCGTGCCGACGGTGGTGCGCGGGGTCATCGACCGGATTCGCGCCGCCGGCACCCAAATGCCCTGGTTCGAAGGATTGTTCTATGGCGCGGCACCGATGAGTCCATCCTTGTTGGCCGATGTCATCGATACGCTGCGGTGTTCATTTGGGCAATTCTTCGGTATGACCGAGATCACCGGCATGATCACCTTTCTGCTGCCCACCGATCACGATCCGGCCAGGCCGCATCTGCTGGATTCGGTAGGCCGGCCGTATCCAGGGGTGGCCATGGAGATTCGAGATGCCCGGGGCGAGCCCGTCGCGCCCGAAACCCCAGGCGAAATTTGGGTGCGTACGCCGACCGTAATGCAGGGCTATTGGCAGCGGCCGGACGCGACGTCCGAAGTGCTCCGTGACGGCTGGTATCGATCCGGCGACGGTGGCTATGTCGATGCCGATGGCTATCTGTTTCTTACAGATCGCATCAAGGACGTTATCGTTTCCGGTGGGGAAAATGTCTATCCGAATGAGGTTGAAGAGGTTCTCAGACGGTTTCCGGACGTGCTGGAGGTGGCGATTGTCGGCATTCCACACCAGCGTTGGGGCGAAGCGGTGGCGGCTGTCGTCGAATGTCGGCCCGGTGCCACGATCGATCAGGCGGAGCTGATGGCGTACTGCCGCACGCAGATTGCGCCATTCAAGTGCCCGAAACACGTGAAGTTCGTTGACGCGTTACCCCGTACTGCTTCCGGAAAAGTGCAGCGGGCCATCGTGCGCAAGGAGCTGCTCGGCAGCGGGGTCTGACGCCACCGACTCACCACCGCTGTCGTTGACGACGGGGTGGGTTTGCAAGACAATAGAAAAAACAGTCGTGCGGGAATGTATGTTAATTTCAACCCGCCAGCCGACGCCATTGCGAGTCTGCCGTCGCGTCTTTTATGACTCCGCTTCAAACCGACTGGATCGGATGAAGCGAAATATTGGAGGAGCTGCAGAATGTTCAGGATCGACCCCAATTTCAGCCCGCATACCTTCGTGCTTCCGGACGGAGGCGGTGAGCAGTCTGCCGATCGCAAGGCTCCTCCCGCAGCGTCGATCTATCCGAATCTTGCCGACTATGCGCGCGTCGACGCGCAGTGCTATATCAGCCGGGAGCATAAGAATCTCGAATGGGATCGCCTCTGGACCAAGACATGGACTTGTGCGGGAATCGCTTCGGACATTCCGGCACCGGGCCAATTCTTTCGGTACGACCTGGGGGCGGAGTCCTTCATCATATCGCGGGGACGTGATGGGGAGATCCACGCGCTATTCAACGCCTGCCAGCATCGCGGCCGCCAACTGGTCGATCAGGATTTCGGGACGCGCACGCAGTTCGTCTGTCCATTCCACAGCTGGGCCTACGACCTGAGCGGCAAGAACCACCGAGTGACCGATCGCGAAGTATTTGCTGAATCGACTTTGTGCGGGTCGCTCGATCTGAAGGCAGCGCGCTGCGAAATCTGGGCAGGATTCGTCTTTGTTTCGATGAACCCGGATGCGCCGCCGCTGATGGAATTTCTGGCGGATGTGCCCGAGCTGATGGCCGCCTACAAGATGGACGGCATGCACGTGATCAAGGACACGGTGTTGGAAGTTGCCTGCAACTGGAAAGTGGGGCTCGAGGCATTCATCGAGTCCTACCACGTGCACGTCACGCATCCGCAGGCACTGCCGATGCTGGACGACGTCTACGAGCAGTATGACGT
>Ga0114899_1002133_pt1 | contig 10845 bp, 8 predicted proteins | sample MalvireepMed_215_FD_83497 | JGI IMG/M metagenome (GOLD analysis project Ga0114899, IMG submission 83497) | Marine viral communities from the Global Malaspina Expedition - Malaspina viral metaG DeepMed_215 | ecosystem: Environmental > Aquatic > Marine > Oceanic | place: Mediterranean Sea... | reverse complement strand
CTTCTGATTCAACCATAAGTACTGCGTTATCAGTACCAGCAACAACTAGGTCTAATTGGCTTTCTTCAAGCTCAGCTAGTGTTGGGTTAAGTACGTATTCACCGTTGATGAAACCAACACGTGCTGCACCGATAGGACCATTAAATGGAATACCAGAGATAGCAAGTGCTGCTGAAGTACCAATCATAGCAACCATGTCAGGTTGGATTTCTGGGTTAACAGAAACAACTGTCGCGATTACTTGTACTTCGTTTACGAAACCGTCTGGGAAAAGTGGACGAATCGGACGGTCGATTAGACGAGCGATAAGTGTTTCGCCATCGTTTGGACGACCTTCACGCTTAAGGAAACCACCAGGGATACGACCCGCAGCGTACATACGCTCTTGATAGTTAACTGTTAGTGGGAAGAAGTCTTGACCTGGTTGTGCATCACGCTTACCAACAACAGTAACTAATACTGAAGTGTCGCCAATGCTTGCTAGTACTGCGCCGTCAGCTTGACGAGCGATAGCACCTGTTTCTAGAGTCACAGTGTGTTGACCTAGTTGAAATTCTTTAATAATTGCTTGCACTTAAAAATGTCCTTTAAATGTAAAAGCAACTCAGAGCAGTGCTCCGAATTGGTAAAAAATAGTCCATCAAAGTACCAATTACAGTACTTAATTAAACTTAAGAAAAATTAATTAAGTACTACAATTGGCAATGATGTTTTTTCAATCACTTAGCAGATTTGCCTACTAAGATGTGCGCTAGTATACCTTTCATAAGCGCACAAAAAAAGGGGCTATATAGCCCCTTTTCTCGTAATCTAGTTCTTAGCGACGTAGGCCAAGCTCTTGGATTAACGCAGTGTAACGTGCAATGTCTTTACCTTTAAGGTAATCAAGCAGTTTACGGCGTTGGCTTACTTTGCGTAAAAGACCACGACGTGAGTGGAAGTCGTGCTTGTGATCAGCAAAGTGACCTTGAAGCTTGTTGATATCGAAAGTTAGAAGTGCAACTTGTACTTCAGGTGAACCAGTGTCGCCTTCAGCGCGTGCAAATTTAGCGATGATTTCAACTTTTTCTTGATTGCTTAGTGACATAGTAACTCCAAAAATTAATTTAAATTGTGTTTTAGCCGATCACTAATTCAGCCAAAACGATTGAGCGGGCGTATTCTACCAGCTTTAGTAATAACTACAAGGTAATCTTTACTCAGGCAATTGATTTGATAAACCGCGCTTTGATTTTAGGTGCCCATCTTTATGACGCTCACCAGTGCCAATAAACACGCCATCAGCCATAACTTTTACCACGCCATCAGGCACAGGTTTACCAATTACCACCGTTTGACCATGGCTAAACGCCACACCCTGCTCTTGTGTAATTTCAATCACAGGTAAATCAACCAGTGCGGTATCCATTGGCAAAAGTAGCTCATCTAGGTAGCTTGAAGGTGCCACATCATCTGCTTTTGCTTGCTGTAGCTTTTCTTCAAGTTGCTCAAGAGTGACCATTTTCTCACTAGGATAATGGCCCACAGCACTGCGATGTAACATGATAACATGTGCACCACAGCCTAGCTTTTCACCTAAGTCGTCAACAATTGTACGAATATAGGTACCTTTAGACACATGCGCCGTCATTTGCACTTCGTTGTTCGCTTCGTCAAACTCATCAAGCGTTAAACTAAATACATTAATTTTTCGACACTTGCGTGGCACTTCAATGCCCTCTCGCGCATATTTATACAAAGGCTGACCTTGATATTTAAGCGCTGAATACATTGAAGGATATTGATCCGACTCACCTATAAAACTGGCAATTTGCTCAGCTAATTGCTCACGCGTAACTGATACTTCACGCGTCTCAACGATTTCACCATCTGAATCAGAGGTGGTAGTTCGCTCGCCAAGTTTTGCGCGTACAACATAAGTTTTGTCTGTATCAAGCAAAAACTGGGTAAACTTAGTCGCTTCACCAAAACAAATTGGCAGCATACCCGTTGCAAGCGGATCAAGCGCACCTGTATGGCCTGCTTTTTGTGCAAAGTAAATACCCTTTGCCTGCTGCAATGCTTTGTTTGATGAAATACCTTGCGGCTTATTAAGTAATAAAATGCCGTCAATAGCACGACCTTTACTGCGTCTAGCCATTAGTCTTTAGTGCCTTCTTCGCTATCATCTTCGTTTACATGCTTGGCATTATCTTCACGAATAACTGAGTCAACCAAGTTTGAAATACGCATACCTTCCATTAGCGAGTTGTCGATTACAAATCGTAACTCAGGCATGATGCGCGCACGAATGCGTTTACCTAATAAAGAACGAATATAACCCGTTGCTTCATTTAAGATTTTAGCGCTTTGCTTGGCTTTATCTTCATCATCAGTATTAAACACTGTGATAAATACTTTTGCATAAGATAAGTCGCGAGATACCTCAACCGCAGACACTGTCACCATGCCTAAGCGTGGATCTTTGATTTCGCGTTGAAGAATAACAGCAATCTCTTTTTGAATTTGCTGAGCAACACGATCAGTGCGAGAAAATTCTCTCATTTCATTTCACTCTAAAATAATAACTTATTGATGTTAAACAATAAGTTAATTTAATTACGAATACACAAATGGGGGCTAGGCCCCCATTTAAAATAGTGACTTAAACGAAATTAAAGTGAACGTTGTACTTCAACCGTCTCGAATACCTCGATTTGGTCGCCAACTTTAACATCGTTGTAGTTCTTAACGCCGATACCACATTCCATACCGTTACGTACTTCTTGTACGTCATCTTTAAAGCGACGTAGTGACTCAAGTTCACCTTCATAGATAACCACGTTATCACGAAGTACACGGATAGGCGCGCTACGCTTAACGATACCTTCAGTAACCATACAACCTGCGATTGCACCAATCTTAGGTGACTTGAACACGTCACGAACTTCAGCAAGACCAATGATCTCTTGCTTAAATTCTGGAGCAAGCATACCTGACATCGCTTGTTTAACTTCTTCAATCAGGCTGTAGATTACGCTGTAGTAACGTAAGTCTAGGTTTTCTGACTCAATCACTTTACGAGCTGAAGCATCAGCACGTACGTTAAAGCCAACAACGATTGCGTTAGATGCCGCAGCAAGCGTTGCATCAGTTTCAGTGATACCACCTACACCTGAACCAACAATCTTCACTTTAACTTCATCAGTAGAAAGCTTAGTTAGTGAATCAGCAATCGCTTCAATCGAACCTTGTACGTCAGCTTTAAGTACGATGTTAACTTCTGAAACATCGCCTTCCGTCATGTTAGTAAACATGTTTTCAAGCTTCGCTTTTTGTTGACGAGCAAGCTTCACTTCACGGAATTTACCTTGACGATAAAGTGCTACTTCACGCGCTTTACGCTCATCTTTAACAACAGTAGCTTCATCACCCGCAGCAGGGATACCAGATAGACCTAAAATCTCAACTGGGATAGATGGACCTGCAGACTTGATGTCTTTACCGTTCTCATCTTTCATCGCACGTACACGGCCATATTCAAGACCACAAAGTACGATATCACCTTGGTTAAGCGTACCAGACTGAACTAGGATTGACGCAACTGGACCACGGCCTTTATCAAGACGTGACTCAATTACAACACCTGCCGCCATGCCTTCTGCTGGTGCAGTAAGTTCTAAGATCTCAGCTTGCATTAATACAGCTTCAAGTAAGTCATCGATACCTAAACCAGTTTTTGCAGAGATGTGTACAAATTGCGTATCACCGCCCCACTCTTCAGGGATAACGTCTAACTGAGCTAACTCGTTCTTAACGCGATCTGGGTCGATACCTTCTTTATCCATCTTGTTAACTGCGATGATTAAAGGAACGCCTGCAGCACGGGCGTGCTGAACCGCTTCTTTAGTTTGTGGCATTACACCATCATCCGCAGCAACAACTAGAATAACGATATCTGTTGCTTTCGCACCACGAGCACGCATTGATGTAAACGCGGCGTGGCCCGGAGTATCTAAGAATGTGATCATGTGACCATTTGTTTCAACGTGGTATGCACCAATGTGCTGAGTAATACCACCGGCTTCGCCAGAAGCAACTTTTGCTGAACGAATGTAATCAAGTGTTGACGTTTTACCGTGGTCAACGTGACCCATTACTGTCACAACCGGTGCACGAGGAATGGCTTTACCTTCTTCGCTACGGTCGCTTAGTACTTTCTCTTCTAATTCGTTTTCTTTAACGATGATAACCTTGTGGCCCATTTCTTCAGCAACTAGTTGTGCTGTTTCTTGGTCGATCACTTGGTTGATGGTAACCATGTCACCCATCTTCATCATTGTTTTAACAACTTCAGCACCTTTAACCGCCATACGTGATGCAAGCTCTGCAACAGTGATTGTTTCACTGATACGAACTTCGTTTTTCACGTCAGCCGTTGGTTTTTGGAAACCATGTTGTAAAGACGTTGGTGCTTTAAGCTTGCCTTTTTTGCCTTTAGGACCAACAGGCATTTTCTCTTTTTGAGGTCCTTTTTTCTTTTTCTTACGACGAGCGCTTTGCTCTTCACGTGCATCAGACTCATCTTCTGCTTCACGTGCGTAAGTTGAAGTTGTAAGGTGGTGATCAGCGTTTTCTTCACGCTGCTTACGCTCTTCTTCTTCCTTTTTCCAGCGAGCTTCATTTTCTTCAGCTAGCTTTCTTGCCTCTTCTGCTTGACGTTTCGCTTCTTCTTCAGCTTTTCTCAATGCGGCCTCTTCTGCTTCTTTTTGCAGACGCTCAGCTTCGGCGCGATCTTTTTCAGACTTAGCACTTTGCTCTGGGGTCATCTGCTTCTGTTTCGCTTTACGCTCAGCTTCAGCTTTGCGTTTAGCCTCTTCTTTGGCTTTACGGTCAGCTTCTTCTTTCGCTTTACGTTCTGCCTCTTGTTTCGCTTTAAGCTCCTCAGCTTCTTGCTGGGCTTTAAGCTCTGCTGCCTTACGGGCAGCTTCTTCTGCAGCTAAACGCTCTTCTTCTTGCTGTTGCTCAATGGCGCTTTTCTTAACATAAGTACGAGTTTTACGTACTTCAACTTGGACAGACTTTGCTTTACCTGTTGAGCCAGTCACGCTAAGCGTGCTTTTGCTTTTACGTTGCAAAGTCATGCGGGCTGGGCCTTCAGAACCCGTACCGCCATGCTGCTTGCTCAAGTGGTCAAGTAACGTCGACTTTTCAGACTCAGTTACCATATCACCTGCTTTTTTAGAAATACCGGCTTGCTCAAGCTGCTGTAGTAGTTTATCAACAGTTGTACCAATATCTCCGGCTAGTTTTTCAACATTTACTTCTGCCATAGTGTGTAATACCTCCGTTAATAAATTACTCTTCTGCGAACCAACAAATGTTACGCGCAGCCATAATTAGCTTGCCAGCTTCTTCTTCTGAAAGTTCAGTGATATCCACTAACTCATCAATACCTTGCTCTGCTAAATCTTCTAGTGTTACTACACCTTTACTTGCCATAACAAATGCAAGGTGACGCTCAAGACCTTCAAGTGCAAGTAAGTCCTCTGCAGGCTCTGCACCTTCAAGGCTTTCTTCTGTCTTAAGCGCTTTTGTTGTTAACGCGTCTTTTGCACGTGAACGTAAGATATCAACTGTTTCTTCATCTAAACCGTCGATTTCTAAGAATTCTGATGCTGGAACGTAAGCAACTTCTTCAAGTGTTGAGAAACCTTCGTTGATAAGTAATGTTGCAAACTCATCATCAATATCTAGGTACTCAGTGAATAAGTTGATTAGTTTATCAGACTCAGCTTCATTCTTTTCACGCATTTCATCAACTGTCATTACGTTTAATTCCCAGCCATTTAATTGGCTAGCAAGACGTACGTTCTGACCGTTACGACCGATTGCTTGCGCTAGGTTATCTGCTTCTACAGCGATATCCATTGAATGCGTGTCTTCGTCCATTACGATTGACGCAACTTCTGCTGGTGCCATCGCATTAATAACGAATTGAGCTGGGTTGTCATCGTAAAGAACGATATCAACACGCTCACCGCCAAGCTCTGTAGAAACAGCTTGTACACGTGCACCACGCATACCAACACACGCACCCACAGGGTCAATACGTTTGTCGTTTGATTTAACAGCGATCTTTGCACGAGAACCAGGATCACGCGCCGCAGCACGTAATTCAATCATTTCTTCGCCAATCTCTGGCACCTCAATGCGGAATAACTCCATTAGCATCTCAGGCTTAGAACGTGTAACGAACAATTGTGCTCCACGTGCTTCTGGTTTTACTTCGTAAAGTAAACCACGAATACGGTCACCCGGACGGAAGTTTTCACGCGGTAGCATGTCGTCACGGTAAATAACCGCTTCAGCATTGTTACCTAGGTCAAGGATAATAGCATCACGTGTTGCTTTTTTTACAACACCTGTTACTAATTCACCTTGTTGATCTTTATATTCTTCAACAACAAGTGCGCGCTCAGCTTCACGTACTTTTTGTACGATAACTTGCTTCGCCATTTGCGTTGTAATACGGTCAAATTTAATTGATTCGATTTGCTCTTCAACGTAATCACCAAGTTGTAAAGACGGGTCTTCAACTTGTGCTGCTTCTAATGTGATTTCGCTGTAAGGATGTTCTAATGAACCATCTTCAAGAACTTCTGCAATTTTCCAACGACGGAATGTATCGTAATTACCTGTTTTACGATCAATTGCTACGCGAACATCAATTTCGCCATCGTGTTTTTTCTTTGTAGCAGTCGCTAATGCGAACTCTAACGCTTCAAAAATCTTTTCTTTTGGAACCGCTTTCTCATTGGAGACGGCTTCAGCAACCAATAATATTTCTTTTGCCATGGGTTATGCCTCGCTTGCCCTATTCCTTCGCACTCGAATTAAAACTTTGCGATGATGTTCGCACGTTCGATATTACTAAGCATAATCATATGCTCAGTGCCATCTGCCGAAAGTGTGATCATATCACTGCTAACTGATACTAAGTCGCCTTTAAAGTTACGACGACCATCTTGTGGAAGCTTAGTACGCACGCGTACTTCTTCTCCTTGCGCCTTCTCGTAATGATCTTGTTTGAATAATGGACGATCAACACCAGGAGACGACACTTCCAAATCATATTCATTTGTAATTGGATCTTCGACATCCAAAATTGCGCTAACTTGACGACTTACGTCGGCACAATTGTCAACCGTAATCCCTGCATCGTGATCGATATAAACACGTAATGTAGAGTGGCGACCAGCTTGCACAAACTCAAGACCATGTAACTCAAAGCCTAACATTTCTACGGCTGGTGAGAGCATGGTTACTAAATCTTGCTCAAGTTTTGTCACGAAAATCCTCCATACAAACAAAAAAAGGGCATAAAGCCCTGAAATACTGAGTTTAATGATGATTAAAACACATCATGCTAGACCAGATACAACAACGCCCCGAACCAAGCGGGGCGTCACACCTAAAGCATAAAACTGTGTGGCCTAGGGCCAAGCTTGGTTGCGAGTCAAATATCTGACTAAATTAAACTAGATAGCCTAAACGCAAAACGCGCATTACCCAGAATGCGCGACTTCATACAGTAAATTAATTACTGAGCACACTAAGCGCATTTTAAATGCCTTAGTATGTAGTTGGTTGCGGGAGCCGGATTTGAACCGACGACCTTCGGGTTATGAGCCCGACGAGCTACCAGGCTGCTCCATCCCGCGCCAATCGATATTAAAGTAAATTACTTAATATCATCTAATCGAGTATTAACACCTCAATTCAATGGCGGCCATTATAAGCATGTAGCGCTCAATTAGCAACCTTCCAGCATGAATTAGTTAGACTATTTTTTACCTAAAAATTTTATGACAGCATTGTCATAAAATTTATTGTTTTATTAAATCTGGTCTATATTAAGTCATATAATAAGAACAACCTATAGCCAAGACTATATAAGTGAGCTGCGATGAGTTTATCCACTGCACAAAAAAGGCTTTTACAGCAAAACATTAAACATTTAAAACCTAATTTCCATCAATTTACTTTACAGTTCCACACACTGGCAAATAAGCACAGTTTACACATGACCCTGCCCAGTCAAGAAAGTATTAATAGGCGTAGTTATCTGCTTTTTTGTGCTTTGAATAAAGTTGTCATGCACTTAGATGATTTGAAACAAGTAACACCTTTCATAGAATACTTAGCCAACAACCTCAGTTTTTTAAACGTAACAAGTCAAGATATAGATAATTTAACGAATGCTTTTATGAAAACCGTTGAATCAATGCAAGAACCTATGAGTGAACAACTTAAAGATGCGTGGCAATTAGCAACTCGCCTTTTTGCAAATATCGTTAAGTGCTATTTGTTTTCATACAGCAATGTCATACCACTGCAAGATAATTTCGCAGTAAGAAGAACTTCATAATTTAACCAGCTCATTACTCAATCTGTCTAATTGGCGTTGTTCTACCGCAATTAGAGTATTGTACTTTTTAGTTACTGCACTCATTTTGGCGGACAACGCATAATCTTTATTCTCAGTACTAAGATTAATTGCCTGTTTATCAGCTTGCTGTTGTAATTTGGCTATCTGTTGATTCAATTCATCGTAATAGCTGTCTATCTTGTTCTTGTGTTCAGTCATTTTTCGCTTTATCTGTTCACTGCGAATATAGCTATCAATCTCGGTGTTTTCAGTCTTTGATAGCGTTGACTCTAAGCTAGCTTGCTCTGCATTTAATCTATCAATATTACGTTGTTCATTATCGATTAATAAATTATAACGCTCTGAAACAGCAGTCATTTGTTCAGCAACTGCGGCTGCCTTTTTTGCTCCAAATGAAGAGCGAAAGTACTCATCTGCCTGATTATTCAATGCAGCTATTTCACTATTTAATCGCGCGGTATAGGTATCTATCTTATCGAAATGCTCAGCCTTTTTCACAGCGATTTGTTTCAAACGAATATATCTATCAAGCTCATCATTTTGCTTAGCAAGTGCGACAGGTTTAGGTACTGAGTTAGGGTTAGTTTGAAGCTGATGGTCTTCGATAACTATCAGCTTTGCATCAACACCACATGGTTGCTGACTAAATTCAACAGTACCATCATGCTCGCACTTGTAAATGGCCGCATTTGCAATTGAACTTGCCAACACCCCTGTGATGGCAATTACTAATTGAATGACATTATTGTTCATATTTCACCTTCCGTAGTGGTGTACATCAATTAAATGGTAACACCCTAATAGCTATTCATACTCTATAATAGATCGATATTCAGGTTTACGTCGTAAAGAATAATTTACCTCAGACTGGGTATAGACAGCGTGCAATTTTCTACCATCCGATTTATTTTTGGCGACCAGCTAAACGCCAACCACAGCTGGTACAAAGAGCAAGATCAACAACATATACTATATGTTGTTGCCGAATTAAAACAAGAAACAAACTATGTGAAGCACCATATCCAAAAGGTAGCTGCATTTTTCGCAGCCATGGAAAACTTTGCTAAGGCGCTTGATAAAGTCGGGTTAAATTGCCTACACCTTACGCTTGATGATACAAAAGATGACAGCACCTTGTGTGAATTATTGACCCGACTGGCCAAACACTATCAGTGCAACACTATTGAATATCAATACCCTGATGAGTTCAGACTAAAAAAACAAATGTCAGAATTTGCTGAGCAAAGTGATTTAGACGTCAAAGGCTTCGATACAGAGCACTTTCTACTGCCGTTTGAAGATATAAGTACGCACTTTAAAAAAGATAAACACGTCAAAATGGAATTTTTCTATCGTGCAATGCGAAAGCGCTTTAATATTCTCATAGACGATAATCAACCTTGCGGCGGGCAATGGAATTTTGACCAGCAAAACAGAAATAAGTTAAAACAAAACGACCTTGATAAAATCCCAGCTCCATTATGTTTTAGCCATGACGTGAGCCACATCTTAAAACGTATCGAAAAACATAAAGTAAATACCTTCGGCGAATGCGGAAAAACTTTGCTGTGGCCAACTACACGTAATGATGCCAAACAACTGCTGCGTTTTTTTTGTGAAAACCTGCTGCCCCATTTTGGCCAATTTCAAGACGCAATGACCTGCAATTCACAGCATCAATGGTCTTTGTATCATAGCCGCTTGTCATTTGCTCTTAACACCAAGATGCTACATCCGATGCAAGTCATTAAACAAGTGTTAGACACCTACGAGCAACATACTGATGATATAGATATTGCGCAAGTTGAAGGATTCATTAGACAAATCCTCGGCTGGCGCGAGTATGTAAGAGGGATTTACTGGCAGAATATGCCTCAATACAGTGAAAAAAATCACTTAAATGCACAGCGTTCTCTACCAGAGTATTTTTGGCATGGTAAAACAAACATGAATTGTATGCAGCATGCCATCAAACAAAGCCTTGAAACAGCGTATGCCCATCACATACAACGCTTAATGGTCACTGGGAATTTTTGCTTATTGACCGCAATCGAGCCAACTGAAGTTGATGCATGGTATCTAGGTATTTACATCGATGCTATTGAATGGGTTGAAATGCCCAATACTCGGGGAATGAGTCAGTTTGCTGATGGTGGTTTAATTGCCACTAAACCCTATGCTGCTAGTGGCAATTACATTAATAAAATGAGTGATTACTGCAAACACTGCAGCTACAAAGTAAAAGAGAAAACCACTGACGATGCGTGTCCATTTAACAGTTTATATTGGCACTTTATGTTAGAGCATGAGGAACAGTTATCGCAAAACCCACGGATCGGTATGATCTATAAAAACTGGTATAAACAAGATGAAGCTCTTCAGCAAGCGACGCTTGAGCGAGCCAACTGGTGTTT
>Ga0114899_1002132_pt1 | contig 10850 bp, 8 predicted proteins | sample MalvireepMed_215_FD_83497 | JGI IMG/M metagenome (GOLD analysis project Ga0114899, IMG submission 83497) | Marine viral communities from the Global Malaspina Expedition - Malaspina viral metaG DeepMed_215 | ecosystem: Environmental > Aquatic > Marine > Oceanic | place: Mediterranean Sea... | reverse complement strand
ACAATAACTATCGCCAAAGACGCGCCGATAGATTTTTCAGTCCACTTTGAATAACCAATTGTCATCAGTGCTATAGACCAAAATGAAGCGATATCCATAGATGCAAATATCTTCCCCATACCTTTTAGCGGATCCATTCCTAAGAACAGCTCGTTTACACTTAGAGGGTTAATGCTTTCAAGCATTAAGCGTCCATCGGTATTTGTGAGTACCACAACTAAAGAGGCCAAAGAGCTAACCAAAACTGGAACTGAAGACCAAGAAACAAAAGCAAACCATTGTTTAAACTGGAATCCGTCGTTGGTGATATTAGAAACAATCACATAATATAAAGAAATCAATGAGAATATTATTGGTAGAACGATTGCAGGGGCAATAATTGACATCCATTTCATACCACTAGCTGACATCATTTCCATACCTTGACGTACCTGATCCTGTTCAGCAATGCTTTTATCACCTGCTGCGGCTTCTACTGCTTGATCAACATACCAAGCAAAATCAAGATTGGCGAATAGCATAAAAGCCACCGTCGCGTTAAAGGCGATAATTAAAATAACGGGTAATAAAATAGGGTAGCTTAATTGAATATCTTTATAAGCTTTTTGGGGAGCTACAAACATATTGCTCAAAATTGATAGACTACTGACAGATTCACTCATGTGGTTTTCCTTATTATTGATTAAAGTTATTGGTTAAATGTCTAAGATTTGACTTATTAGTCGTGGTAAATCGTAATTTATTACATCAATCGATTATTTTTTTAATGTTAATAATATTTTGTCCTTATTCATGCATGGTGAAACGATCTGTAAATTGAATTATTCCATTGAATTTTATGTGAGACATTTTTAATTGGAATGGATAGATTTGTAAGGCGTTAAAGAGGCGAGCATTACTTAATATAATTTATTTAATGACTTATGTAATAAATTGAATCTTTCGATGACTAATACCTAGTAATTAACTCGATAAAGGAAAAATGAATGCTTGAAGTCAGTAATTTAAAAAAGCGTTTTCGACTTGATAACAAAACTATCAAGGAAAATAGCAAAAAAACTAAGGAGTCGCTTGATCCTCGAGAAGAGGGACATTGGTTTAATGCCGTAAGAGACGTTAGCTTTAGCTGTGAGCCTGGCGAAGTTCTAGGCCTGCTGGGACCTAATGGAGCTGGTAAAACTACCAGTCTTCGAATGTTATCTACAGCCCTTCAACCAACTTCTGGCCAAATTGTGATCAATGGAGATGACGTTGTCGCAGATCCTCTCGCTATGCGTAAACGAATCGGTTTCTTATCCGGAACGACTAGCTTGTATCACCGTTTAACGGTTAGAGAAAATGTGGAATATTTTGGTCGTCTTCATGGTATGAACGAATCTATTTTAGAGTCTGAAATAAAAAAAGTTTTTGAGTTACTTGATATCAATAGTTTTGCTGATAAAAAAGCGGACTCTCTTTCTACTGGAATGAAGCAGCGCGCCAATATTGCAAGAACCGTCATTCATCAACCTGAGGTAATTGTTCTTGATGAACCAACCACTGGTCTGGATGTTATTTCTGCGAAAACAATTCTTGAGTTTATAGAGTCATATAAAGGCAGCGATGTACCGGTAATATTTTCTACTCACCATTTGCACGAAGTAGAGAAACTATGTGACCGAGTTGTACTTATCAATGAGGGAACCGCACAATTTAATGGTTTATTGGCAGAGTTTGCCGGTTTAAGTTCAACCGGTAGTTTATATGATGTTTTTGTAGATCTAGTTGATAAGAGCTCGAAGACAAAGCAGGAGGTTGCTTAATATGTGGCAGGTTTACTTTAAAGAGCTATTAGAGCTTACAAGAGATAAGAAAACGCTGATTTTCACGATAATGCTTCCAACTCTCATTTTGCCTGTATTATTCGCAGGTTTTATATTTTTAGCGCTTAATATTACGAGCAAGGCAATTGAAGAAGACTTAAAGTACGCAGTGGTTGGCGGAGAGCACTATCCAGAAATAGTCGAAGAACTCGCGCTTAACGACAAATTTATTTTCGTCGAAACAAATGATACTTCAGACATAAAGGAAATGATCAACACCAATAAGATTCGATTTGCAGTCGTAATTCCCGAAAATAGTTATGCTAAAAATCAGAACAATGAAGGTGTGAAAATTGAGATGCTCTACAATGCCTCTGGCTCGACAAGCGTCATTTTGTTCAAGCGAGTAAGCGATTCTTTAAGCAAGCTTGAAAAAAGTAAAATAGATTTACGTTATGTAGAGTTAGGTCTAACAGAGCAACAGGGTAAAGCGATAAACGATCCAATTGATTTGGTTCAAAAATCTACAGCTGATAAACGAGAATCTTTTGGCGAAGTTATCGGAGGTATGTTGCCTTATATGTTAATTCTGCTTGGTTTTTCTGGCGCTATGTATCCTGCACTCGATTTAGGTGTTGGTGAAAAAGAGCGTGGAACTTTAGAAACTTTACTTTTAACGCCAGTAACCAGGTTTCAGTTAGTCTTCGCAAAATTCTTAGTGATTTTCAGTACCTCCTTTATATCTGTTTTTCTTTCGCTTTTGAGTTTTGGAATAGTATCAACAATTGTCGGTTCATTAGCTCTAGACAATGTTCCTGCAAAACTGAGTGCGAAATTCGGTTCTATAGCCGAGGTTCTTTCATCTATATCGATGCTTGATGTTGGGCTGATGTTCTTAATGTTGGTACCTGTTGCGGGAATTTTCGCTTCATTGATGTTAAGTGTTTCCATATATGCCAGAACATTTAAAGAAGCACAGAATTATATGTCGCCTCTTATGATAGCGATTATTTTTCCATTGATGATCCCTATGCTCCCAGGCGTAAAGCTTGATTGGATATGGGCGTCGGTACCTATCACGAATATTTCTTTAGCGATTAAAGAAATTTTCAAAGGAACCATAGATATGAGTATGTTAGGGGTGATCTTTTTATCAACCACCATAATTGCGGGACTTTTATTAGCATTATGTAACTGGTGGTTCCAGCGAGAGCAGGTATTATTTAGAAATTAAATAATCATAATAAACTCAGTCCATTGTGTGAGCTTGTCTATACTTAAAGCACCTTAATTAAACAATAAAGTGCTCTGACAAGCTCCCAATGGCAACCCCTCCTAGCGACAAACAAGGCTGGCTTAGATTATTAAAAGGAACTTCAATACCAAGTTTCAATGCCAGTATTCAAACTTTATCTAACGCAGAAGAATATGCTAAAACACACTCTTCTGAGCTTGCTCGTACCATTTTAAAAGATCCTAATTTAACTACATGGGTACTTAAACTGGCCAATAGCGCGCACTTTAATCGATTTGGGCAGAGCGTAAAAACTATTAGTCGTTCGATTATGGTACTCGGACATAAGTCGATTAAAGAGGTCTGTGCCAGTTGTTTATTAATGGAGCAATTTCTAAAACAAGGCGCTTCAGAAAAACTTCAGTTATTACTCGCTCGTGCATTCCACGCCGCAATTCAAGCAAAAGAAATTGCGCTAATGCAAGGGCAAAAAAGTACAGAAGAAATTTTTATCGCGGCGCTGTTATTAAACTTGGGAGAAATATCAGTTTATTCAGCTGTAACACCAACCTCAGATATGGCGAAACAACTGTCTAAGGGGTATCCACTTAAAAGCGGTAGTGAGAGAGATATTATTGGTTGCTACTTTAATGATTTAACTTTGGGCCTTTGTCAGGCGTGGAATATAGCGCCAATGGTTACTGAAGTATTAGGCGGAAAGTACGCCGAAAATAGTCCAGTCAGAAGCATACTGTTAGGGAATAGTTTTGCGAGTAGCTGTGAAACGGAGGGCTTTGATAGCTCACTAAAAAAGCATATCAAATCATTAGCTAGGTACACTGCAAAATCAACGGAGGAGGTTTCAGAGAAAATTCTCAAAGCGACAGAGGAAACTCAAAAAAGCTTGCTTCAATTTGGCATAAAACTCGATATTAAGTTTGCGACTAGTCAAAAATCAGTTAGTCAGATAAAGCCTGTTGAAATTAAAATCGATAAAATATTACAGCTCGATGTGATTCAAGAGCTATCGGTGATGGTGCAAGAAAAATTTGAAATTGATGAAATCTTACAGTCAATTACTGAAGGTATTCATCGAGGGGCAAACTTTCAAGTCTCTCTAGTTGCACTACTGAGCCCGGATAATAAGCGTATTGTTGTAAAACACGCGATTGAAAAAAAGGATGATAAGAATACTAGCAAAATTAAATCGAGCCTTAAAGAAGACTTCGATTTCAATTGTGATTTAGATATTCCTGAACTAAAGCAAAAAGTAATGAATAATAGGAAGGTAGTTTTACAGACTTCATTAAGGGCTCAAAGCGCTACTTTAAAACAAGTGCTCAAACGTACCGGCAGTCAAAATGCTATTTGGGGACCTTTGATTGTAGAGAACAAAATCGCTGGGTGTTTTTACGCTAGTAATGGGGCCGATGGGCCACTTGTGACAAGCAAGCAATTTGAAGCGTTTGAGCTATTTGTCTATCAAGCGTGCTTGCTGTTACACAAACTTAATTAATGGGATATCATTAAAACCATCAGGCTTTAAGCAATATTGTCGATTTAGAATTGACGAGTAATATCGACAAATAGAGTCAATGAGTCTCCCGGCTGTAAATACTTTTTCTGACCATTTTTTTTGTTCCACTTTCTTACACTAGCCAAGCTGACTTTAAATTTATCTGCAACCCTGGCTAAAGAGTCTCCTCGCCTAACTTTATAGTGGATTTTTTTAGTCTTTTTACTTTGGTTTGAAAGGCTGGCAATTTTTTGGGGTTGTTTCGTCCATACAACGAGTTTTTGTCCAATCTTTAATGGGTCCGTTGGTGCGATATTATTCCATTTTGCTAGGCTTCGAATATTCACTTTATATTTTCGTGATAAGTCCCACATTGAGTCGCCTTTAGCAACTTTGATTGTAACTTTCCTGCCATTGCGTTTTGTACTTTGACGAGCTAATAATCGTTGTTGGCTACTCTTGTTATATTCGTCTCTTGCTTTAGAAGCAACAGGTATCAATAAGCTCTTTCCTGCTCGAATCGAATTATTACGAATATCGTTATTGTCTTTGAGCAATTGAACGGTTGTCGAAAACTTGCTGGCAATCACGCTTAAACTATCACCTTGTTTAATCGTGTATTTCTTATAAGAAATTCTTTGTGCCTTTGGGATCTCGGTTAAGTTTTCGTTAAAGGTTTCGATTTTATCTATTGGCAACAAGATATAATGAGGTCCAGTTGGAGACGTTGCCCATTGATTATAAGCCGGGTTAAGCTGATAAAAATCGTTCATAGATATTTCTGCCAAAGAAGCGGCTAAACTTAAATCAATTTGTGAGCCTGTGGCAACACGATCAAAGTAAGGTAAGTTTGCCACTGGAGTCCAGAGTTCGTCATCTGCTTTAGATTCTGTCAGCATTTGAGCTAAAGCTAACAGTTTTGGTACGTATGCTTGAGTTTCTTTAGGTAACTTTAAAGACCAGAAGTCAGTGGGTTTACCTTTCTTTTTGTTTTTACGGATAGCTTTTCTAACATTACCTTCGCCTGAGTTATAAGCCGCTAGCGCGTGCAACCAATTACCATTAAAACGCTTTTTTAAATAAGCCAGAAATTTGATCGCTCCTTGAGTCGACATATAAATGTCGCGACGGCCGTCATACCACCAGTTCTGCTTTAAACCGAAACCTTTGCCTGTACCTGGAATGAATTGCCACATACCAGAAGCTCTGCCGTGCGAGTAAGCGAATGGGTCAAAAGCGCTTTCAACAATAGGTAATAGGGCTAATTCTAGTGGTAAATCATGTTTCTCAAGTTCTTCTACGATAAAAAATAGGTACGGATTAGCGCGCTCAGTGACGCGTTTCATATAACTAGGGTGGTTGAGATACCAGTTTTTTTGCGCTCTAACTCTTCTATTATCCGGAATATTGAATGTTAGCTGGTTTTTAGCTCTTTTCCATACGTCTTCAAATGCTTGATTATCAATGACATTGGATTCTGATTGACAATCATCGGCCAGCATTTGTTTTTCTTTTGCAAGTCGAGTCGCTTGCTTTGCCGAAAGCATCAACTCTTCGGTAATAGGAGCAGGCTGAGGTTGATTACCTACATCGGAGAATAAGGTTTTACAGCCTGATAATGGCAATAAAACTAATAAAAACAGTAGTTTATAATTCAAACAAATAACCTTTTAGAGTAAATTAAGTACATTTGACCTATGAAATATTGAGAAACATTATCTGTTTAATTTCGAGCCAGAAATAAGTTGGGCTAAATGGTATTTTTATTGTCCAACTATGTCAAATATTATCCAGCTCAAGGCTAAGCAGTGCCTAATCCAATTGAGTACCGTTATTTGATTTTACACACTAATGATTGAGAGCACTAATCATGGGTCCACTGATAGCAATCAATAGGGCGTTGCGCTATTATTAATACGAGCAGCGAGGTTTAAAATGAGCATTAAAAGCGAGGTACGTAAGGTTTCTGGCGGTGAGTTGAGCCCCAAACGTCTGTTAATGGTGCAAAAACAGCTGGCGCCATATCTAAACCAAATTTTTGGTTATCATGCACTGCTTTACACTCCGTTAGCTCAGTCTCTTTGTAAGGACCAGTTATCGATTAAACATAGATTCGTCATTACAGAGAGTTCAAACATTAAAACAGAAGGGTCGAATAACAACGAACTTTCCTTATTATGTCATTTTGAAGAATTGCCGTTTTCATCTGATACCGTAGATCTGGCCGTATTACCCAACATATTGCAAGATTCGACTGATCCACATCAAGTGTTAAGAGAAGTCGAAAGGGTGTTAATTCCTGAAGGTACAGTAATATTGATCGGGAGAAACCCATATAGCTGGCAAGGTATAAATAATGCTTTTAGCAGATGGAGAAAGAGCTCAAAGCCTACGGTAGCAGATATAAGTAAAAGGCGTATAAAAGATTGGTTTGGATTGCTTGGTTTTGCGACAGATCATCAAATAAACATCAGTCTTAGCAACCAAAAAGTTCAGCAGAGTAAATCGTATTCTTGGCTAAAAAATTTAGCAGATTATTTTTGTCGTTATTTTTGTAGTTATTATATAATCATCGCTACTAAGAAAGTGTCAACATTAACTCCGATCAGGCCGAGTTGGCGCAGTAACAAGCAACTAGTTTCTCCCAGAATAGCGGAGCCTAGTGTTAGAACTCAGGTTGAAAATATGTTTGTGCGAATCAAAGATTAAACTTGTCTGTCTAAAATAATAATCATTAAGGATAACCATTGAGCAATATTGAAATTTTTACCGACGGTGCTTGCCGCGGAAATCCTGGTCCTGGCGGTTGGGGAGCTCTACTTAGAGCGGGTAAACACGAAAAAGAGATTTTTGGCGGCGAGTCTGAAACTACCAATAACAGAATGGAATTAACCGCTGCAATAGAGGGATTAAAAGCTTTAAAGTCCGCCAGTGTCGTCACTCTAACCACTGATTCTCAATACGTTAGAAAAGGCATTTCTGAATGGATGGTTGGCTGGAAAAAAAGAAACTGGAAAAATTCAGCTAAAAAGCCAGTTAAAAATGTCGATTTATGGAAGTTGCTCGATGAGCAAAATCAGCGCCATCAAGTGACATGGCTTTGGGTAAAAGGACATAGCGGACACCCTGAGAATGAATTGGCTGATCAATTGGCGAATCGCGGCATAGACGAATTATAAAGTTTTTCATTGAACTGTTTAAATTATAAAAGTCATTTAATATTAGGTTAATCAATGCGTCAAATTATTCTAGATACTGAAACAACGGGCCTTGAACCTACACGAGGGCACAAAATTATTGAAATTGGTTGTGTCGAAATGATCAACCGCCGTCTTACCGGCAATCACTTTCACGTATATATAAACCCTGAAAGAGAGATAGACGATGGCGCGATTGAGGTGCACGGGATAACCAATGAGTATCTAGCCGACAAACCTTTATTTAAGGATATCGCGCAAGATTTTATTGACTATGTCAATGGTTCTGAGCTGGTTATTCATAACGCACCATTTGATATCGGGTTTTTAAATCATGAATTAAAAATGCTTACCAAGCCACTCGGAATAATGAGTGATTATTGTACTGTATTAGATACGTTGGTTTTGGCAAGGCAAATGCACCCTGGTCAAAAAAATAACTTGGATGCATTGTGTAAACGGTATTTTATAGATAACTCAAAACGTGATCTTCACGGCGCTTTGTTAGACTCGGAAATACTTGCCGAAGTTTATCTAAGTATGACCGGCGGACAAACGGATTTAACTCTCACTCAAAAAAATGACTATCTAAATGCTAATAAAGACGATGGTGGCATTAGGCGACTTGCAAGTAATCGCCAAGCTTTCAAAATATTGGCAGCAACATCTCAGGAAGAGGCTGATCATGCTGCCTACTTGGAAAAAATGAAAGAGTCCTGCGGCGATAAACTTGTCTGGCAATAAATAAGAGCTACTCGCAGCAATTTAAATGAGTAAAAATTGTAAATATCACCCAAAAAAACTAGCAGGTTGGTTTTGTTCAGGTTGTGATGTTAATTTCTGTAATGAGTGTATTCCAAGTCAGGATGATAACTCTCATAACTATCCTAAATGTATTTTGTGTCGTCGTAGTTTAGTTAGTTTAAGTATCGCTGAAAAAATCACACCATTTTGGAATAAATTATCCAGTTTATTGTTGGTACCTTTTAGGCTTAATTTTTTATTAGTAATTATTTTATCTTCAGCGGTTCTAGCGCTATTACCTTCAGACAATATAGGTCTATTCTTTTTATCGATTGTTTCAGTTCCGCTGGTTGAGTTTATGTTTAATAGCATGGAAACGCAGGCTTGTGGGGAGGAACATAATTCAAACCTAAGCCATTCATTTTCTTTTAAAAATACCGGAACATTATTCAAACTGCTTGTGAGTTCATTTTGTGTCGTGATGTTACTGACAAAAATATCACACTGGAATAATTCTTTGTCTTTATTGTTATCTGTTTTTTTTATTTTAGGCTTTCCTGCGTCTCTAGTCATATTAATGATGGAAAAGTCAGTAATAGCGATGGCTAATCCTGTTAAGATTGCATTTATAATTAAGTTGTTTGGTACCGCATATTGGCTCGTCTATACATTATTGCTTGCGGCTGCATTTTTGGTTTTTCAAAGTTCATCAAACGAAAATTTGAATATCATCCCCGGTATTTTGCTTAATATATTTACTTTATACTTACTGGTTTGTGTGTTTTTAACCTCGGGATATTTAGTTTTTCAATATCATTTTGAATTGAATTTTACTATAGATCGCCAATTATTTTATAAGAGTGAAACTGAAAGCAATAAAGATAGCTTGTCGGAAATCAATGTGTTCATTCAAGAAGGACGCTTCGAAGACGCGCAAACGTTGCTGCTAGAAAAGATTGAGAAAAATCCTTTAGATTATAAAGCTAATGAAAAGTTGATATTATTATATGGAGTACAAGGTAAAGATTATTTTTTAAATAGAGTTGCGCAAGCCTATTTTTTATTATTGATTGAATCTAATAAAGGTAGACATGCTGCAGATTTTTACTGTGATTTAGTTCGTCGAGATATCTTATTTCTGCCGGAAACTACGGCTGTGATCATTGCAATCTGTGAGCAAATGAAGAATAAAGATCAGTTTAATATTGCGATAGAGTTAATAGAATCGCATCTTAAACCTAACCCTATGCCGGACCAGTGGGAAAAGCTTTATTTTATACAAGCAAGTTTGTTGGCAGAACTCGCTAACCGCACTCACGAGGCAATTATTTTGCTTGAAGTAATTATGAAAAGAAGTATTAAACAAGAGTTATTACAACGTGCAGAAGACTACATGAGTGTAATTGATTAGAAATGTTTATTTTGACTGTTTATAAGAAAGTTACAGATATTGAACAGTTATTTGAAAAAATAATGAGTCAAATCTTAACTTACAACTCTATAATACACTCTATTAATAATAGGCCAAACTAGTTATTAATGAATATAAGACGTTCGATTTAACCCTAGTCGTTTGGCTGAGATAAAATTATGAAGAAACTGACCCAATTCGTTACTGTGATTCTGCTAACTATTCTGCTTGTCTTTATTTCCGCGTGCGGAAGTGATGATAATCAGTTACCTTTTGCTGATGCGGGGGAAGATCAAGTTGTTAATGGATTAAGTGATGTTGCTCTCATGGGAAGTGGACAAGATCCTGACGGAAGTATTTCCAGTTATCAATGGCTACAAATAGCTGGTGAAGAAGTTGTGCTAACTAACAGTAATGCTGAAAATGCAACTTTTAGAGCGCCTGGTTTTAACTCTAATCAGTTATTAACCTTTAAACTGACCGTTACCGATGATAGTGGTACTTCAGCAAGTGATACGGTAGAAATTACAATTAAAAAGTTACTTCTATCGGATGTTCACTCTCAAATAGAAGATATTAACTTTCTTTCATGTCTTAACGAACAAGCGAAAACTTATGCTGATGAATTAACTAGCCTTGACTGCTCTTCTCGCTCTATTGTCAGCCTTTCCGGCATAGAACACTTAATCTCGTTGAACTCTCTGTCTGCATTTGATAACTCGTTAACTCAAGTTAACATCAGCAACAACACTGAATTGACTCACCTTTATCTCTACGATAACCAGTTATCAAGTATTGAATTAAGCAGCAACACTAAATTGATAGAGCTTAATTTATCAAATAATAATTTGGCAGAAATAAGTGTAGACAATAACATTGAATTAGTAAGCTTAAGTCTTGGTAATAATTTCCTGGCGACTATAGGTGTAGGCAATAATGTTAAATT
>Ga0114899_1002131_pt1 | contig 10850 bp, 6 predicted proteins | sample MalvireepMed_215_FD_83497 | JGI IMG/M metagenome (GOLD analysis project Ga0114899, IMG submission 83497) | Marine viral communities from the Global Malaspina Expedition - Malaspina viral metaG DeepMed_215 | ecosystem: Environmental > Aquatic > Marine > Oceanic | place: Mediterranean Sea... | reverse complement strand
CCTCCATCGAAAAAGAAGAAACAACCAAAGATCAGACTGTTATGAAAAAAGTAATTTCAATTGCCGCCAGCGTTATACTAATAGCGGCCATCAGCTATGTGGGGCTGAAAGATTTTAATCCACGATCCAACCAAGAGTTGTTTGACGAGCATTTTACATCTTATGTAGGCCTAACAGGCCAGGTGCGAGGTGCTGCTGAGGAACTATCTCTTGAAAAACAAGCTTTAGCTGCCTACGATGGTGGAGACTATTTGTCTTCTGAAGAAATGCTGTCGCAACTTGTGGCCGCAGAACCAAATGCCATGAACTATTTCTATTTAGGAATGAGCCAATTGGAATTAGGTAAAACTGAAGATGCTGTTAAGAATTTAAATACTGTAATTAACAATTTCAATTCGTTCAAAGAGCAGGCAAAATGGTACTTAGCTTTATCACTTCTGAAAGGTGAGGAAGAGGATGCGGCTCTAGGTGCATTGGCAAATATCATAAGCAAGAAATCTGAGTATGAAGAAAAGGCTCAAAAATTACTCAAGGAAATGGGTTATGCTCTGAATATGGATGACTTGGATAGTGGCCCTGTGGTAAGAGTAACAAAGAAACCGGAAGAAACTGACGATGCTCCTGATGGCTCAATAAACGACCGAAACAAAGGTTCAAGAGGCAAAAGATCACATCAGTGGGGAATTGTTACTACCATTGATGGTTCAAAAAACTATAGTTTCTGGACTGATGAACCAATTGATAATCTAAACGAAGGAGATTTGACCGTATTCGTAGTTATAGAAAGAGTTGGCAGAAGTAGAGGAAATGGACTAGATGGCCGAGCCTTTATCGTAGATAAATATTAAGATACTCTCTAATCACACACATGCACGCGAGAAAAGGGGTTCATTTTTGAATTCCTTTTCTTTTTTTATAGATAATGAACCCACTAATTAGTATTGCAGCACCCAACAGAGTGATAAACAATACGAAGCCGTAATTCTTAAGAAACCCTTGCTCGAATGATGTATTCTGGCCTACATGAATAAAACTTGCCCAATAAAAAGGATGGCTTAAATAGGAATCTCCACTTGAAATATAGTCTAGCTTAACATTGCGAAGAGATGAGTTTAAATCAAGCTTGCTTTTCAGGAAGTTTTCATAAAACCCTACCATTTGACTGGAGGTTGTTCTGTCATTTACCTCCCAAAGACTCATCACTATATTAGGCACACCTACAATAGCAAAGCCCCTGGCAATGCTGAACGTGCCCTCTCCAGACTCAATTTGTCCCTTACCACTTTCACATGCACTGAGCACAATTAGTTGAGCATTGATATTTGCCAGGTAAAGTTGACTGGGGTTTAAAATACTATCTGGACCATTAAATATGAGGCTGGACTGAAATCTGTTCATACTATCTGCCTTGCCATGAACTGCCAAATGTATTATGTCATAGTTCCTAGCTCTATCCAGAAACTGCTGACGAGTTCCATTTCTTCCTAAGTAATAGTCTCCATTAAAACTAGCTTCTAGAAACTGTATTTCCCTTTCAGTTCCAGGAAGAGATGCAATTCGATTATTTCCCAGATTACTGGATGTAGAACTAAAACCTATTCCCAAAATTTGGTAATTCTTGTTGAGTGCTGGGTTATTATGCTTTCGAACATTCGAAGAAATTAAGTATCTGATTTTATAAGAGCCAATTAAATAGTCAAAATCTTTGTAGCCCTTGGAGTCTCCTCTATCAGTTAATAAAGCCTCAAATGGTATTCTTGTTAGGAATTCATCCGGTACTATTACAAGCTCATCGGGCTCTAGGGGTGCGTCCTCAAGAACAGGTTTGATCAGGTTTTCGTACAAAGAGAGAGCCTCCTTCCGATAGACTTTTAAGTCCTCGTCAAAATTCTCATAATCTGGAGGACTCGATACAATATTCAAAAAGCCCTCAAGACTAGCTTTAAAATCTTCAGTATTAGCTATTTTCTTGAATGAAATTTTTCTATTTGAATCTATACCAAAAGTGAAGATACTGTTGCTTCCGTAAAAGAATTCTATCAGGTAAGAGTCAGGAGCTAAATCATCCGTTATCAAACTATCAACCTCCGGTTCTTGCTCATTGGAGTAGTTCTCTGAAATACTATCTTTCAAAGATGCAGTCTTGGTTTCCAGGGCAATTATCTGATCGCTTAGTCTAAGCACAGAATCTCCCGTAACGGAATTATCCAGAGCACTATATAAAAGGCCTTTAATATTCTCCAATTCGCCAGACGTTTTATAATATTCTTCTTTCAAATCGAAGGGAATAGCGAGACTTGTAAATTCCTTATAGTCCTTTTCCTGCTCTAGGAAAAGATTTGATTTACTCAATTGAGTATACTTAAATGCTTTGACGGCATATTCTCTACTTCCGGTTGCCTGATAAAGCTGAAAACAGGCCTCAATTCCTGTTTCATAAAGATCTTTGAAGAATTGACTTAGAAACAGCTTACCGTCCGACTTATATAGATCTTCTCGATTAACCCTGATTTTTTCATGCGTTTTATCGACATGATTAATTACCGACTCAAGGTAACGAACAGGGTCTTGTGACTCAGTCCGGAAAAGAGCTTTAGTCTTCTTCTTAATAATAGTCAATGATTCTAAGGAAAACCGTGAGGAGCTATCGGAGCTTGGAAACTCTAGCAAGTCTTCGTCATACTGCAATTCAGTATTTCTGAGTGCACTATCATAGCTGTACAATGCATTGTGCCATAGGTCTTCCTGAACATAAAAATCTCCGAGATACCGGTAACAGTTAATCAGAGCAGCACTTGGGTACTCCACCAGAGACTTCATTTGTTCCAACGAGCGGTTGTAGTTATCAAGGGCTTGTTCAGTCTTACCCAATTCATAGAGGTTTATTCCCATGTTCAGCAAAGTCGTGGCCTTGGCAATTTTGTCTTGCAGGGTGGTATCAAGGCGTGTATATGGAAACTCAAGGAATTGTTTGAAGTAAGAGATTGACTTTTCCGGTTGATTTAGTTCGTTGTAAATTAGACCTACCAAAGAAATCATATCCGCTCTCTTATTTTCACTGAGCAGTGTATTATCAGAATTGAGGTATTCAAAAGCTATTTTCAAGGCCTTTTCATAAAGATCCTTTCTATAAAGTGCCAAGGAGAGATCAAAATAAACTTCTCCATACCTTTCCTCATCTTTGATCTGATCTCTGTTTTGATTAAAGAACTTGTAGTTGCTAATTGCGTGAGCCAAGGCAATATCATATTCCCCCTTTTGACTATAGATATCAGGGTAGTCTTCTAAAATGTAAATTAGCTTCTCCGGATCAGGCTTCTCCTTCTGTCTTTCATATTCCCAATTGAGCCTGACCTCAATATACTTCTGAACAGTATCAATATTCTTGTTAGAATAAATGTAATCGTAGAATTTGTACTCAATCAGGTTTTTATAATCGTCCAAGTCATATTCGGACGACTTATCATAAAGCAACTGGGCAGAGTCGAGATAATCTATTGCTTTATAAAAATCATTCTTACTATGAGCAACTAATCCAAATTCATAGTATGTTCTAAACCAAAGAAAGCTCTGCAGAGGAACACTTTTATTCAGAATATCACGAGCTATGTCGAGTGTTTCATATGGAATATTATTCTCATAAATACGTCTCTCTATCCGCGCTTTTTCCAATAGAGCTTCTATGGCTGTTTCATACTCTCCCGATTCAAGGGCAGTCTCATAGGAAAGTTTATAGCTATCTATACTCTTGAGATAATTGTCTATTGCACTTTGATTGTCATTCCTGTCCAAAGCAGCCCTGGCAGATTTATAAAAACCTCTGGCTTGTTTGAACTTAGTCGTATCCTGTACATACTTAGATTTTTGTAGGGAAAAATCCTGACCATAAATCTTTGGGCAAAATAAAACTGCAAGCAGACAGATGGCAGCTAAACATCTAGAATACCTACATAATTGGTTATTACGCATGGTTCGTGTTGAGGCGAATCTTTATGAAGATAGCAACTCTTGCTACAAAGAACAATGAAAGCTGTGATCTAAGCTAACATTGAGGGTGCTTAGGAGTTCTTAATTCATGAAATTCAAAGTTAAGACTTCCGTTGATCAACCAGTAGATAAAGTAAGATCCGGGTTTGATGAGTCTCTTTTCCGGCAGCTGAGCCCCCCTTTTCCCAAGCTCAGAGTGATAAGGTTTGATGGTTCTAACCCTGGAGACCGTGTTGAAGTGGAACTCAATTTCTTACTTTTCAAACAAGTATGGATCAGTGAAATCACTGAATCCAAAGAACTAGAATCAGCTTATTACTTTGTTGATTCAGGTATCCAGCTTCCATTCTTTCTTAAAAACTGGAAACACAAACACCTCATTCAATCCGGCTCAAAAACAGAAATAATTGACGATGTAGAATATTCATGCAGAAACAAAATAACTGAACTACTGTGTTATCCAATACTACTTTCACAATTTATTTACAGGAAACCGATTTATAAAAGGATATTCGGTCAAAACTAAGGGTGAGCATATATCGTATCTGTTATTAGTCTGTCAAACAACGGTTTTATGAAAGGGAAATTACTCATTGTACTCTTATTGTTTTGTTTTCAGTTATCTGCGCAAAACCCTCTCGGATTTTCTCTTTCTAATGGTAAGAGCTATGTTGAATTAAGCTTTCGCGAAGAAAGTAATCTGATTGTGATTCCAATAGTTCTTAATGGAAGAGGCCCATTCAACTTTATTTTGGATACTGGTTCTGAATCTGGGCTGATTTTCGATAAACTAGTGATCTCAGAAAACAACCTAATTAGTGGGAAACAGATTCCCATTTATGCGGATAACGGAAACAAAATAACAGACATACTCATTGCCAATGACTTGAATATTGAAATGAGCGGAGTGAAGGCTTCGCAGCAATCGATGTTGGTGTTAGAAGAAGACTTCCTGAATGTTAGAAATATACTGGGTGTTGACGCTCATGGCATACTAGGATCAGAACTCTTTAGCCGTTTTGTAGTAGAGATTGATTACAAAAATGAGAAAATCAGACTTTATGAACACAATAAGTTCAAGGCACCCAGGGGTTTCAAGAGGTTTGATATTGAAGTAAGAAAGCTTAGACCCTATCTCAAAACGACCATAAAACAAGCCGGTCAAAAACCAATTGATCTTGATTTGTTAATTGATAGTGGTGCCAGTAGTGCACTTTTCCTCGATGAACAAAGGCATGAAAACATAGTGTTACCAAAAAGGACACTTGATCATGTTTTAGGCAGTAGTCTTGCCGGATCTCTGGAAGGTAAATTGGGACGTGTAAAAAAGGTAAAACTGGGCAAATTCAAATTCAAGAATGTTCTGACATCATATCCGGAAGACTGGAGAATTCAAAAGGATATCTCTGACTCACAAGGAAGTCTGACACGACATGGAACTCTTGGTTCAGACATTCTTTCCCGCTTTACAATCATCTATGATTATCTGAACAAGGACATCTACCTGAAAAAGAACGCCAGCTATAGAGAAGACTTTAAATTTAACAGAGCAGGTTTTAGCTTCATTGCTGGAGGTAGTAACCTTAAGCAGTATTTTGTTTCAGATATAATTCCGGGATCTCCGGCAGAGAAAATCGACCTTCAGGAAGGTGATGAGATTATAGCAATGGCGGGAAAGCCGGTATTTTTCTATTCGTTTTCTGAGGTGAATGGCTTTTTAAGAAAAAGTGCAGGTACAAAGTTCAAACTCATAATTCGCAGAGATGGAGAACTTCATGAAAAGGAGATTAGGCTCAAAAAACTGATTTAAACAAAAAGGCCCCTTAAAAAGAGGCCTTTTACATTTCGCACTATTGAGTGCTATCTTATTTCGGATCCAAAGTATTATTAACTCTTTCCAAAGCATCTTCTAGATGCATTTTGCTCATGGCATCTGCTGTTCTAGGAATAGCTGCTCTGATGCTTGCCTGAAGTCTTTTCAGTTCAGCTCTGGCAATCGCTCTTATATCTGACTGGGAAGCATCTACGCTATCACCAAATCTGCTGGTAGGCTCATCATCTGCGAAAAGTTCTCCAAGTCTTTCAATATGTGCTCTCTGAAGGTTTCTTCTGTAGGTGTCAATGGCCTTACCTGTTCTCAACTCAGACCAAACACCATTTCTAATATCAGCAGTGAGGTCGATAATGGAATAGGCATCATTACCATTTAATGCAGAGTTTTCGATTACTCTACCCAATTTACCCCAGCCAAGAAGGTCTTCCAAAGTAGAAACCTGAAGCGATCTCATGGCTTCAACAGCTCCGTAATCCTGAAGCCTGCCCAGAATTTCATTGTCCAGCATCCACATTGGTGTAGAGAATAGCTCATCGTTCAGGAATTTAACTGCCTCTTTTTGTTTGGCCTTAGGAGCATGGGTATACACCATTCCATCCTGATCAGCCGTTTTGTAGTCTTCCTTCACACCACCAACATATCTGCGAACGTGACCCATGTAGCGGTTGAACTGAGATCTAACCTCACCATACATTTCTCCAAGTTCAGTATAGTCAGAACCCTGAACGTAAGTCCAGTCTCTCAAATTGGTCATAATTCTCTTCAGGTTGGCAATACCATAAGTACTGGCTTTCATGGCATCATCACCCAAGTCTTCACTCTGAGCTGTATAATCGTTATTGTTTCCTTGTCTGCCGTATCTATACAATGGATCTCCATTCTTGTCTTCAATCCACTTTCTTAAAGTTGGAATTTCATCATCAGGAGAGTTTGCCCCTAAAATTGGTCTGTAACCCCATGAAATAGCATACTTATCATACTCACCTATATTTGGCATTAAGGCAACTCCCTGATCTTCTGGTTGAGCCACATAGTTGAAACGGGCGTAGTCCATAATAGAAGGTGCCGTTCCCATTCTGGAGGTAAAGTCAGCAGATCTCAATGAATCTACCGGGTAAGCATTGCTTGAACCGAAGTTGTGAGGAAGACCCAGTGTGTGACCCACTTCGTGTGAAGACACAAACCTGATCAATCTACCCATTACCTCTTCATCAAATTCCGGAGATTGGGCCATTGGATTGATGGCTGCTGTCTGAACGAAGAACCATCTTCTCAACAAAGTCATTACGTTGTGGTACCAGTTGATATCTGACTCAAGGATTTCTCCTGAACGTGGGTCCGATACGTGAGGTCCGTTAGCATTTGGAATTGGTGACGCCAGGTATCTAACTACTGAATATCTTACGTCTTCAGGGCTCCAGTCAGGATCTTCTTCTTTGGTAGGAGGCTCTTTAGCAATAATTGCTTCTTTGAAACCAGCAGCCTCGAATGCCACCTGCCAATCTTCAATACCTTGCTTGATGTATTTTACCCATTGTTTCGGAGTAGCTCTATCTACGTAGTAGACAATCTGCTTTTTAGGAACTACAAGCTCACCTCTTCTGAACTTGTCCATATCTTCATCCCTTACTTCAAGTCTCCATCTATCCAGGTATCTCACTGTTTTAGACTGTTGAACGTCCAAGCCGTAGTCAGTTGTACCTCTGGCAAACCAGCCAACCCTTCTGTCATACATTCTTCTTTGCATTGGCACTTTGGGGAGAAGAATCATTGAGTTGCTCATTTCAATGGTGATTGATTCATCTTCTCTTGAAGAAGGAGAGTTACCTGCCAAATAGGTCTTGACATGTCTCAACTCAATGTTTTGAGGATAAGCACTTACTCTGGTAATGTAAGAGCGATCGTTATCCAATCGGGTTACTCTATATGATGTTCTATAAAAACCCGGAAGACCCATGGTTTTGTTGTCACTTGTAATTAAAGGGGTAACATCAATTACGCTACCAGCTGAATCCTTTGCATACGCCTTAATAGGAAATGAAGCCAGAATTGGGGCGAAATTTGAATTTTCAACCGCCTCAGCAATTGGCAATGAATCAGAAGCTGTAATCTCTGTTGAAATGATTCTAAGGAGAATTTTGTCTCCCTCTTTCTGCCATCTCAACATTTGTGTATTGGTTTTTCCACCACCAAAACCAATGCCTGAAGCAGTTTTGGCAATTCTGGTCACCATTAACATATCTCTGTTCAAGAGTGAATCAGAAATTTCGAAGTAATATTTGTCCTCCAGTTTATGAACATTGAACAATCCTTCGTCTGTCTCAGCATCTTTGGTAATTACCTTATCGAAAGGTTGAATGCCTCCTTTTTTGGCTGGCGCTTTCTGCTCCTGTGGAGGTGTTGCAGGTTTAGCCTCAGCCTCATTGTTATTTCTGTTTCTCCTTTGTGCATTAGCGTTGGTTGTACCGGCCAACATTAATGTCACAAGAGACAAACAAAACAACCCATTTCTAGTAGTTTTAAATGATCTCATCTTAAAGTTATTTGTCTATTTGATATCAAAATCGAGTTTTAAACTTAAGTCAAAAAGCTTATATACCTTTTCATTTTATTTGAGTGGTAAAATAGGACTAATATTAGAAAAGGCTTGAAAGATATTGCAGTTATTGGAGGGGGACTGGCAGGTTTGATTGCGGCCATAGAGCTCAAGAAGGCCAACTATTCGGTTACCCTGATAGAAAAGAAAAAATATCCTTTTCACCGGGTCTGTGGTGAGTACATCTCCAACGAAGTGCTACACTATCTCAATGAAAGAAGCCTCTTACCAGCAGAAAAAGAAATTCCTCAAATCGAATTGTTTGAGTTCTCATCCATCAAAGGCCGAAATATTGAAATGAAACTCGATTTGGGCGGCTTCGGTCTTAGCCGATACGCCTTCGACTATCATCTCTACCAAATTGCCTGTGAGCTTGGTGTGGAAGTGCTGGAACAAACAAGCGCCCTTTCAATTCAATTTCTCAACAACCTTTTTCAGATCGAAACCTCCACAGGGCAAAATCTGGAAGCCGCGGTTGTGATTGGAGCCTATGGTAAAAGCTCAATTCTTGATAAGAAACTGAATCGGGAATTTACCCTGCACCGCTCGCCTTACCTGGGAGTGAAATACCATATTCAAACCAATTTTCCCCGAAACAAAGTGAGCCTCCACAATTTTGAGGGTGGCTACTGTGGCATTTCTGCCATTGAAGACAACAAATTCAATCTCTGCTATCTGGGTTCCCGCGAAACGCTTAAAAAATATGGAAGCATTGCCGAAATGGAAGAGCAGGTGCTTTGTCAGAATCCATTTTTGAGAGACATCTTCAAAAATTCCGAATTCCTCTTCGACCAACCGGAGGTTATCAATGAGTTTTCCTTCGCACCCAAAAAACTCATCGAAAATCACATACTCATGGCGGGCGATGCGGCCGGACTCATCACTCCACTCTGCGGAAACGGTATGGCCATGGCCATTCACAGCGGAAAAATTCTGGCCGATTCCATTCAAAAACATTTTACTGAGCAGAAACCAAACAGGCCTTTACTGGAAAAGGATTACGAACAGCAATGGAATGCCCTTTTCAAAAGAAGACTTTGGGTAGGCCGTCAGACACAAAAACTTTTCGGGTCGAGAATAAGCTCCGAACTGACCACCCGCCTGATGCGCTCAGTACCTTCCGCAGCCCGGGTTATTATGAAAAACACACACGGGCAACCCTTCTAATAAACCCCAACCACGTTGAGTATCTGAGAAGAATTCAGGAAAAAGTAGAGAAAGAATCCTCCTAAACAGGTAGCACTGATCAGGTTCAGGCGCATGGTATTGCTAAAGTTGGCCTTACCTGCATGCTTTCTTACCTGCCAATACCACCAACCAAAAAACAGTAGTACGGGTGTCATGGAGAGTAAAAAGTGATAGGCATATTTGATTTGCCAATAAGCATTGAAATACCAGAGATAGGCAAGCATCGCTATTGAAAAACAGATGGCAGTGAAGTGAAAGGTGCCCAAAACACCCAGTTTCATGGAAAGGGTAATATCGCCCCTTTTTCCGTCTTCCTCATGCTGATAGATCTGTGTCATGGGGTAGGAACCCCAAAGAATGGCCGAAGCCAAAAGTCCGGGAATCAGCACATGCAGTTTGAAAACACTGGTGAAAGCAAACCCATTCAGCCCTATATACACCAGCCAAACCACCCAGGCTCCCTGAAAGAACCCCGCGATCATCCAGCTAATGATTCCATATTTCTTTAGCCTGATTGCCGGGTGGCTGTAAGCCCTCGACACCAAAATATAAGCGAGCACCATCAAGGCTAAAGTCCAGTTTCGGGGAAAGAGCCAAAGGGTTAAAAGCATCCCGATCGTATCGAACATCTGAGCCATATAAAGTACGTTTTTGTCTACTTTAGGCGGATTCTTTAAGCCACCAATACTCCCTTCGTCCTTATCATAAAAGCTATTGAAAGCATTGCTGGCAGGGTAGATAAAGAAATGGAGAATAAGAAAAAGCCCTAGCAGACCAGTTTCACTCAGGTTTGGGCTAATGGAAATGGCAAACAGGTAAATAGGCAGCAAAAAGTATGAGAATGGAAGCCTCAAATGAAGCCAGGTTGCCTTTTTGAACATATTCAGCTTTTGTGAAAACAATTTAGTACAAAACAGCTATTATAGGGTGTGGGCAGTAACATAATCTCCATTGGTCTTGCCAATCCGGAACACCAGGTAGATCAACAAAAGGTCTTTGAATTTATGGGGAAAGCTCATGGCTTTCAGGGCACTGAACTAGACCGCCTCAAAGCACTTTATCGGGCCACGGGAATCAAAAAGCGCTATTCAGTAATTTCAGATTACAGCTCTACCAATATCAGTCAGTGGGAGTTTTATCCGCAAAACGAAGCCCTATCTCCCTTCCCTTCCACCAAAAAAAGACTGGAAATATATAAAAAAGAAGCGGCCAGGCTTTCTCAAAAAGCCATAAAAGCTGCCCTGG
>Ga0114899_1002126_pt1 | contig 10870 bp, 13 predicted proteins | sample MalvireepMed_215_FD_83497 | JGI IMG/M metagenome (GOLD analysis project Ga0114899, IMG submission 83497) | Marine viral communities from the Global Malaspina Expedition - Malaspina viral metaG DeepMed_215 | ecosystem: Environmental > Aquatic > Marine > Oceanic | place: Mediterranean Sea... | reverse complement strand
GGCACAAAAATCTCACTCAACCATCAGAGCAGACCTGTCTTCAACCTGAACAATGCCAATGAACTAACTTCTAATGATAGAAAAGGAATGACAGTGATTCAGTTGCAGGTGTCTATTTAGAGAAACAGAAATCGGAAAACAGTGATGACCGCTTTCTGATTTCAGATCAACTGTCAACCCTTACCTGGCAAGGTTACCTAAGAAAATAGCATTCAGGAACAGCTTATTCGTTCCATACCACATGCCTCTGAAGTTAGGATTGTCGGCAAACATGATTACGTTACCCCTGCCCATACCACTGGTGATGAGTGAAGCTGTACCGCCTATTCCTTTCAAGTTATCAGGGTGAATGTATCCACTCAAAAGCGGATTCTCCGTGTACTTCACCACAGTGCTGTATGGATTAGAACTTGGCGCCATAAAAATGCTGTGATTGCGGTATACTGGCAGCTCCCGGCTGGTATATCCAAAAGCAAGTGGATGTGTAATGTCTACATCGGTCATATACATAGAACCGCCAATGGCATTGGACGCCCCAAAATCTCCGGCCGTTACATAATCCATTCGATCGGGAGCCTTTCTTTCGGGTCTGTCCGCAAACTTTTCATTTACAAACTTGGACGATATCGCCCAACTGGTGGCATTTCTGATGGTGATCAAGGTTCCGCCTTCCCTTACCCATTGCTTGATTCTATCCACATTGTTTTCTCCCAAAGAAGAATAGAATCCAGAAGTAAGAATAAGGGTGTTGTACTGGCTCCAGTCGATCCTTCCTATATTGTCTGTCCACACTTTGGTGACGGGCAGGCCAACTTTCGAGTCCAGCAAATGCCAGACTTCTCCTGCCTCGTAACTGCTGGTTCCGGGACCTATGAGCATTAGCACCTTAGGCTTTTGAATGGTCTGGAAGTTGCCACTTCCCAGATCGATACCGGAGGCACTGTAACCTGTTTCTACCGGATAGGCCATTATTCCGGCCAACTCAGTGGCTTCATCCACAAAGGCGCGCACCAGGTCTGAGTTCACTTCCTGTCTTGCTACGGGAATCATTAATGTGCCATAACCGAATTCCTTCACCCCATAAGGAGTTTCAATGCTGAATTTCTTGAAGGCTGAATTGACATACAGCCCCTTCTCCAGCAGGTGATAGAGGGCCTTGGGAGCATAATATTCATCCCATTCAATGAGATAGGCATAATTTGACTTTGACACACTTTCGTATGTTCCGAGTAAATCTTTGGGCTCCAATTCTGTTCCCTTCAGTTCATTCTTACCAGTATACCTTTCATAAGGCATATTGTAGCTAAGGGCTGCTGTCCACGCAGAGGCATCGTAGAAAATGCTGTCGTAGAAATTGGTCACTTTCTCGAACATGGTTCTCACCATTCTGTATTGTTTCTGCCCATTAGGTACATAGAAGGCACTTCCTGCTTTGAACGATTTTCCTCCCAGGCTGATATCTTCATTGAGCGCTACGGTTTTGATTTTATGTCGAAGTAAGAGATCGATAAACGCTTCGTTTCTTCCATCATCAGACGGATCACCAAACACCCAGCCTCCAGCGGCTTGTTTGCCTTCTGCCAGAGCCGATTCAAAGTAGTTTTCCATATGAGCCAGCAGGGTATTTTTTTCGGCCACAGCCGCCCTTACCGTTGCCAACCCGGAAGTGAGGTGATTTTTAATGGTGAAAGCGAAGGCCACTTTACCCATTCTGGAATCCTGAAGATGACCTCTTGAGCTGGCCTGTTCGAAAACCAATCCAAGTGCTCCATGTATATCAGGATAGGTTGAACCATAACCGGGATAGCTGTTATCGTAATTTTCTTTGGTGAAGTAGAGTGAGCCGATTTCATCCAATGCTTCATGGAAATATCCGGCAAAGAGGTTGTTCAACCCATCATAGTTATCTCTAGGCACCACAGGATTTTCCGAGCCATAGGGTTTTGTAGGTTCAAAGAAATAGGTGGAATTGGTACCCATTTCATGAAAATCAGTTACCACATTGGGATACCACTTGTGATAGAAATCTATTCTCGCCTGGCTTTCCACATGTGCCAAGGGCAGCCAGTCACGGTTAAGGTCATACCAATAATGATTGGTTCTTCCTCCCGGCCAGGCCTCATTATGTTCGGCATCTGTTGGATCAGACACAAGGGGATCTGCCTTGTATGAATTTGCCCAGGTGGTGTGTCTGTCCCTGCCATCGGGATTAAAAGCCGGGTCGATCATAATCACCGACTCATCCAGTGCATTAGTCACTTCTTTATGAAGGCCAGCAACATAATAGTAGGCCGTCAGCATGGCCGCCTCTGAGCTGGAAGGTTCGTTTCCATGTACATTATAACCCAGGAGCACGATAGACTTATGGTCAGCATAATCTCCAACATGTTTGTCAGGGTCAACCAGTTCCAGGTGATCTTTCTGAATCACGTCCAGGTTATTCATATTGAAGCGGGAAGAGACCGTCAGCACTACCAATTGCCTGTGTTCATAGGTTTCTCCAATGGTATCCAATTTTGCCCGGTCCGATAACCTTGCCAGTTCCCTCATGTAACCTACGATTGCATCGTGACGGGTATGCAGTGTTCCAATAGGATAGCCCAAGTACTTTTCAGGACTCGGAATCTTCGGATCGAAGCGGGAACCTTCGGGGAAAAAATAGTCTGACTGGGCAGTGGCTGAGCCAATGCTACATAAAAGGGCAATGGTGGTTAAAAGGTTTCTGTATTTCATGGTTAGTAGTTATCGGTTGAACGGAAAACGGAAATCAGGGTAACTGATTTCTATTGAACTTCCCGCATTGCGGGCATATTCCTGACCGTTAAGTTAAACAAATCCGGCCGATGATAATGACCAATCGGATCGAAGTCAAGTTTGGACTGTGTCACTTTATCCAAACTGATTTCAGCGGTGAGTATACCTTCTTCTCCCCACAGTGGTCCGGCCAGCACCTCTCCCAACGGATCGACAATCACTGAACCGCCATTACACATTACCTCAGGCTGTTTTTTGAGCTCATCCTGAAATTCAGTTGGATACATGGACTTAGTGACGTATTGATTGCAGCCCAGCACATAGCACCTTCCTTCCAGGGCAATGTGCTTCATAGTGGCCTGCCAATTCTCTCTAGAGTCCGCGGTTGGAGCTAAGTAGATTTGTACCCCTTTCTGATATATCGCCATTCTGGCCATGGGCATATAGTTTTCCCAACAAATGAGGCCACCAATCTTTCCTAATTCAGTATTGAAGGTGCTTAAGGTTGAACCATCATCTTCACCCCAAATCACTCTTTCCTGGGCGGTTGGTTTGATTTTTCTATGCTTACCTATGAGTTCTCCCTTGGGTGAAAAGTAAAACATACTGCAATAAAGGGTACCGGAAACGGTGTCCTTTTCATTGACACCAATAGCCAAAAAAGCATTGGCTGCTTTCGCAATTTGGCCAATTCGCTTACAAGCCTGATCTCCCTCAGCAACAGAGGAGTTCCAGTATTTTTGCCAAAGTATTCTACCTTCATCTGTCCGGCTTCCCACTACCGTTCCAAAACCTAAGCCTCTGGGATAGCCGGATACAAAAGCCTCAGGAAAGAGAATCAATTTAGCTCCTTTACTTGAGGCCTTCAGGGCTAAATTTTCAAGCTTTTGAAGTGTCTGCTCTAAATCGAATAATACAGACGATGCCTGAATGACAGCTAGCTTAAATGAACTCATTGAGAAATTTAGCGAGAATTTAATAATCTAACGCTTCTTACCAAGCAGACCTATTAAAAGAGCAACCAAACCTAATCCAATGGTGATGTAGGCATTTTCATTATTCTGACTTTCAGCCTTAGCGATTCCTATGTCTATGGAAGCCTCAGGTGTGACTAATAAATAACTACCGTAGGCCAAAAGTGCGATACCTACAATTAAAAGTATGGTCTTGATAAGCGAATTCATGAGTAGTTCTTTAGAGTTAAAAAAGAGATGAAAATTGTATTGCCTAAATGGTACTAACCTCTCATTCAGTCATTTGTTCAACAAGCACTAATCTGCCCAGGGCATTAAAATACTCTGGAGCAGGAAAAACCGTTTGCCAATTCTGCCCTTTGCTTCTTAACGGACTCTCTCTAAAGAGAAATAGCAAGTCCCGTATACATTCGGAGAAAATACGTTCGCAACACTTTTTAAAATTTTTCATTATTATTTAGGATAAAAAGGCTTTTCACATTGACAATCCCTCAATTTTTCGGTAGCTTCCTTTCGCTAATAAACATTTACATACCAGTTAATTACAAAAATTATGGAAACCGCCCTTTTATCAATGGCCCAACAATTCTCAGGCCTGCCCATGGAGGCACTTATTGGAGGACCTTTAAATGCCGCAGCCAATGCCAACGCAGCAATGGCTATTACACAGACAAAATTCATGCTAGATACCTGTTTTATTAAAACAGAAGTTGAAGCCAAACCAGAAGTGGCCGGAGTCGCTCCGGACCCTACGGCCAACCCTCCTGTGGCAGGTAAACCTACTATACCGGCTATTCCAAAACATAACGAGTATTCGCCAATAATGATAGTAATGTCATTGACCCGTCCGGTAATCACTCCTGGCACACCCGGAAGCCCCGCAGTTCAGGCAGACCCGGCTACCAATACGCCAGCCAGAGCAGCAGTTGACGCAAAACCTGCCATTATCCAGAATGTTACCTCTCAGTTTAATCTACCTATGCTCACTGTGGTACCTTTGAATTCTTTAGCCGTACAGTCAGTGGACATTAACTTTGAAATGGAAGTAAAATCCAGTTTCTCTCAGGAAGAATCAAAGTCGTCCGAGCAAAGCAGAAAGGCAGAAGGTAGTTTTGAAGCCAAGGTAGGATGGGGACCTTTTTCCGTGACCGTTAAAGGTAGCGCGAGTTATGATTCAAAAGATACCTCTTCCCAAAACTCGCATTATCAAAAGAGTAATTCTGCCAAATACACGGTGGCTGTTCATGCGGGTCAACAGGAAATGCCCAAGGGAGTGAATACTATCATCGAAGCTTTTACCCGGGCTATTGATCCAATTACTCTAAGCGTCTCATAATTATCAAAGGGAGTTCTGTTTGATAGCACTCCCTGGATTTTGCTAAACACGAATGGCTACATTCAAACCGAACTTAGGCAAGGATCTCAATATTGAGTCTATTATAAGTGCACCTCTTGTGGCAGCATCAAAGGCCAATATAATGATGGTTACAGGTCAAACAAGATTCCTCCTGGAGTATTGCTTCTCCAAAAACAAAGAGAGCGATATTTATGAACCTGTGATGATTCAAATGTCGATAGTGAGTAGTGTGGTCGACAACGAAAACCCAAATGCAACTCAGAAGGATAAGGAAGTTCCGTTTAAAGAGGTGAAAATGAACTTTACTATTCCTTTGTTATGCCTTGTACCATTGAATTCCATTGTCATTAAAGATGTCAGTGTCGATTTTGATATGGAAATAACATCTTCAACTCAGAAAGAGTCTACCAAAAAGATTGGTGACAATCAGATTATTGATAAAAAGGCTCAACTCAATGGGAAAATAAGTGGTTCATCAAGTACTGACAAAAAAAGCAGTACCAACTCATCAAGCAAGTTAAAAGTAGGTATTAAAGCCGGACAGTTACCCCTGCCCCAGGGTGTGCTTGCTGTTATTGATTTGTATACCAAAACTATTCAGCCTGTCCCTGAACCAAAACCTCTAAGTCAATAAGTTAGAACATATGCTTAATCAAGACCAGAAAATACCATGCCCGGTCTGTAAGACCCCTATTCATTTCGACACCTATCAGTTGTTATCCGGAACGCAATTTAAATGTACCAACTGTGACTCCTCGATAGGCCTGTCAGCAGAAAGCCGACCTTTGGTTGAGGAGACGATGAAAAAATTCGAAGACATGAAACATAAACTTGGCCAAGGCAAATAATCAGACAATTGTATGAGTAAGCTAGGGCTCCTTTTTTCCAGAATAACTGATTTGCTGTCTTCTGGCCGCAAACTTAATGGCCTGGAAACGGCATCTCAGCCGGTTATAACCCAACAAAGGAGCGCGGAAAAACCTCATATAGACATTCATTTGCCCATAAGGCAGGAGCCACTTACCGGACAGGCCTTCCGTATATATGAGGATCAGGAATGTAAAGCTATAAGCGCTGCAGGCAGAGTTTCGTTTGAAGCAACTGCCAACTCATCCAAAGTAACTGTTCAGGTAAAGGGAGCTGAAATACCTCTATCAGCAGGTCATCATTTTATTAAACATCTGCTCATTCAACATTCAGAACAGTCATGATCAAGTTCAAATCATTCATAATCGCCATTCATGATGCCATCATCAACGCCAGTGATTCACTGATGGACAAAAACGTTGGCTTGCTAGACAAATATTTCAATCAAATTGTCAAAAGAACTGTAGACGAATCGACACAGAATGTTGTTGAAAAAACCATTCTGGAACCAAAGACGGTAATACTGGAGTACCCTACTCAGAATGCCGATGGAGAGGAGGAGATCAACGAAGTACATGTTCCTTTGATTACCCTTGTTCCATTACAAATGTCTCAGGTAGAAAAAGCCGTTGTTACCGCGGATTTCGAAATGGAAATCATTGATGGCGAAGTTGAATTAAGCTTCCCCAAAAAAGGAATAAAATCCATTTTTGGAGACTCCCGAAAGAATACTGCCAGGCTGGAAATAACCATAACCCCTCAACAAACCTCAGAAGGTCTGAATGTGCTTGTTGAAGGGTATGAAGCTTTATTAAAACGTCAGATCAGCTAACCCCTATCGACTGTTATTTGTAAAAAACGCTGTCTAGAAAAGTAATTATTCTGTTCAACGGCTCAATAGCATCCTTTTCAAAAGTATTTCCCAAAAATTCGTTCGATCCGGAGTCCAGATAAGCGTGATTTCTTCCCTCATACAACCAATACTCTCCTTGCTGACCGGCTTCTTTGAGCTTGTCGAAATAGGCCTTAACTGCCACTGGTGGTGTGGTTGTGTCTTTGCTTCCTACATGAAAAAACTGAGGTGGTAGTTTCCTATCATTTGCTTTAGGTATAAGGTAAATGGGGGAAACGGCCTTATACATATCTGGATTGGCCTCAACATTGTACTCATTTCCGAACAGGCCTCTGGCCTTAGCTCCACCCATTTGCCAGAAAAAGTTGGCATCCTTTTCAAAACCTCCTTTAGCGGCTGCCAGCATATCGAATGCTCCATAGCTTGGAATGGCTGCCTGCACTTCCAAACCACCTTGCGCAGCAACTTGTTCTGCCGTTTTTCCATTGGGCAGGTAACTAGGTTTGAAGCCATATGGTGCTTTGGAGAATCCGTGAGACCTAAGGTTGTTTCCGGCTACAACCACCATTTCGGTCAGGTGTCCGCCTGCACTGTCTCCGGTAACTGCTACCTTAGCCGGATCACCGCCATACTCAGCAATATTGTCCTTCACCCATAGTACAGCACCGAATACATCTTCAACGATTTCGTTAATGGTAACGGTATTGTCCTGATCACCCAAAAGCCTATAATTGATGTTTGCCACAACGTATTCTCCATGACTGGAAACATACTGCGACATTTCATCCATGATAGACTTGTTGTTGATCAACCATCCTCCACCGTGAATAATTACCAGAACAGGGTAACTTTGTTTACCGGTCTTGGGTGTGTAAATGTCCATTGTGAGGTCAAAACCTTCAGGAGAGGCAAAAACTATATCCTTTTTCACCTCAACCTGATGTTTTTGTGGTGTCTGTCCTAATACCTGATTCACAGATATCAGAGCAACCACCAAAAAGAAAATATAAGCGCGTTTCATAAGAGTATTCTTAGTGTCATTTTAACACTAAGATATAATACATTTCGCTAACTTTGGATTCTCCTCGTATAAATTTTGAATGACATTACTTCGAACTGATTCACTTCTGCCATCCGTTGCCATAGATTGCGTGGTTTTCGGATTTCATGACAATGAATTGAAGGTTTTACTTCTCAAGCTCAAGAATGTAGATCTCTGGGCACTTCCGGGAGGCTTCGTGCAGCAGCAGGTGGACCTGGAAATGGAGGCTCACAATGTTTTGGAAATCCGTACCGGACTCAATGATATTTTCCTGAAGCAGTTTTACACTTTCGGTTCAATTGAGCGCAATGATCCGAACCATCCCCATATGCTGGTGGATAAGAAAATCATTGACAGAGAGCTATTCGACTGGTTTAATCAGCGATTTATATCTGTTGGTTTTTATGCTTTGGTGGAATACTCTCTGGTGAAAGAACCCATTCCAGGCCCAATTTCAGAAGCCTGCGAATGGTGCTCAGTAAATGACCTCCCTCCGCTTATGTTAGACCATAAGCACATCCTGGAAACTGCCTACGAAACGCTTAAAAAGGAATTGAATAATCAACCCATTGGATTGAATCTTCTGCCTAAAAGGTTTACCATTCCTGAACTTCAGTCGCTTTACGAAACCATTTTGGGAAAGAAACTCGACAGAAGAAATTTCAGAAGGAAAATAATGAGCTTCGATATTCTGGTGAGCACCAATGAACGAAGAACCGGTGTGGCTCACAAAGCACCTTTGCTATATGAGTTCGATGAAGAGAAATATCGTAAGGCCAACGAAGCTGGGTTGAGTAGCGGCTGGTGATTTTCAGGATTAATCCCTTTATCTTCCGTTCATGAAAATCTGGATAGTCTTGCTCAGAGGTATTAATGTTGGCGGACACCACATTGTGCCTATGAAAGATTTGAGGCAACTCATGGAAGACAACGGTTTCGAGAATGTTTCCACTTACATTCAAAGTGGCAATGTAGTCTGTCAATATCCCACCAAACCAGAAAAAGAAATAGGAAACCTGATTGAAAAGCAATTCGGTTTCAACCCATCTTCTTTTGCCCTAAGTGCAGAAGAATTGCAGCAAGCTGCCGATAATAGCCCTTACCCAAAAGATGGCGGCAAAACCGTTCATTTTTTCTTCTTTTATGAGGAACCGAAAACGGTCGATTATGAGCTACTGGACTCTCTTAAGACTGAAAACGAGTCCTATCAACTAATAGGCAATGTCTTTTATCTATATGCTCCCGATGGCATCGGCCGCTCCAAACTGGTAGAGAAAATCCCTAAAGCTTTCGCTAAAGCCGAAATGACCGCCAGAAATCTGAATACGGTGAATAAGTTGTTGGAGATGGTTAAAGGGTAGATTTAATGGCAAAGAAAATCTCATGGCGTCATTCTACTAGCTGGGGATCAATACTAGGCGTTACAGTAATACTTACAGTGATGTTGGGCTTCTATCTCTACCCTTCTATCAGAGCTCATCAAAGAAAAGTGAGAGCCGATAACTACAAGGGGCTTACAACTGCAAGAATTCTTGAAATAAGGGACAATAAGCATCTTGCAGAGGATAGATATGGAAATAGAGAGATCATAATATCTGTAACCGTAAGGTATTCTTATAATGTTTATGACATAACCTATAGTCGATCTCAAAGCTTTCATCCCAGTGAGTGGTACATTCCAACCAGACCTGTTGATTCACTTGGCAATCCCAAACCCTACAAGGTCAAGTATGACTTAGATAATCCTGAGATGTCCATATTACTTACCAGAGACTAGCCGGCTGATTTAAAACCTTGCCGAACCCTCCGCTTTGGCGGGGATGAAAACGCACTCTACATTTTCTCATTCTGAGCTTAGCGAAGAATAATAAAACCAGAACCAAGATTCATTTAATACGTTCAAATTTATTATAATTGTACGTATTGATTAAAGTGGATACAAAACTTACCTTAAAGCTTAATCAAGAAGTAATTGAAAAGGCGAAAGCTTATGCTTCGGAAAGGCAGCAAAGCCTTTCACGAATCATTGAGAACTATTTAAAATCCCTGACATCTGAGAAAGGGGTTGAGCAAACTGAAATTTCACCATTTGTTAAGAGTTTATCTTCTGGAACAACCCTTCCAACTGACGTAGACCTGAAGGAGTATCAGCAACAAAAGCTCGAAAAACATGCTTAGCAGTGTATTTCTTGACACCAATATTGTGCTTGATCTATTTGGTAAAAGAGACCCGTTTTATCTTGATGCTGCACGTATAGCCACTTTAGCCGACCATGGCGAAATTCAATTGTTTACTTCGCCTCTCTCTTTTGCAACCGTTCATTACTTTCTGACCAAATTCGAAAGCAGCAGCATTTCCCTCAATAAACTTCAAAAATTGCGGGCTATTTGTAAGATAAGCCCGGTTGATGAGAGCTCAATAGACAAATCATTATCTTCAGAGTTCAGTGACTTTGAAGACGGAATTCAATACTATTCTGCTCTTTCGGCCTCATGTGATGTTATCATTACCCGAAATGGCAGGGACTTTAAACATGCAGAAATTCCTGTTATGAGTCCGTTAGAATTTTTAAATAGTCTGAAGTAAAATCTTCTTCACTATATCCAGCCAAAAAAGAGCTCCTATTCATAAAATTAATCGAAGATCAGGTTTGATCATGATCGCCTTTCAACCTCTCATAAAAACTCCTTAGTTGCTTCAGTTGAATGTAAGTACTTTCCAAGTTCAACAAGAACATGACTATGAAATTACTTCGCAACCTATTGCTACTACTGGTTGCATTGGGGATGAATTCAGTCCTTTTTGCCCAAAACGACAGTAGCGATTCAACCAAAACCGAGAAGAAAAAGAAGAACAAAAACCTTCCGCTAGAACCGGGAAGAACCTTCGATTTCGATCTCACAGAAGGCTCCTGGATTGCCCTGGATGTGAGTCCGGATGGCAAAACCATTGTTTTCGACTTCCTTGGAGACCTCTACACCATGCCCATTACCGGTGGCGATGCTACCAAACTAACAGAGGG
>Ga0114899_1002123_pt1 | contig 10877 bp, 11 predicted proteins | sample MalvireepMed_215_FD_83497 | JGI IMG/M metagenome (GOLD analysis project Ga0114899, IMG submission 83497) | Marine viral communities from the Global Malaspina Expedition - Malaspina viral metaG DeepMed_215 | ecosystem: Environmental > Aquatic > Marine > Oceanic | place: Mediterranean Sea... | reverse complement strand
CGGAATGCACTAGACAGGGCTCTACGGGGCAGAATGGAGGCTTGTATGACCCTTCCCCAGTCAGCGTACAGAGAACCGTGGCCCGTGGCATCCCGAGCTGGGAACCCCGCGACGAGTCACCAGGCCGAGGCGGCACATTCCAGAAGCGGCGCACGAACAACCAATGCTGCAAAACTGCTTGATCAGGTCCGCCGATACCCTGGCTCTATACGAAATGCGCTCGCGCTAAATGCCGGGTTGTCCCATTACGAGGCCTCGAAGCGCCTCAGCGATCTGGAGCGGCTGGGCAAGATACGTAAAGGCCCACCGCGGCGGGCGGCGGACACGGGCAGGATGCAGTCGACGTGGTGGTCAGTGAGGCCAGAGATCTAGGTGACGGGCTCCACGTTGACCGTGCGTGAAAGGATAGTCGACAGCCGGGTCGGCGCCCGATCGGGCATCACCCGCAGGATGTCGGTGAACCAGTTGTACTGCGTCTCCAAGATGAAGAACGTGCGGAGATTATCGAGCGCGGGCGAGGCGGCGGTGGAAGGGATGAGGTCGGAGATCCGGATCACGTCGCCAGCGCGGACCCACCAGCGGTCCGAGCTGAATCGCTGCCCAGCGACACGCGTGTCGTAGATCGGGCCGCCGATGGTGAACGCCTGGGACTGGTGAGGATCCTTCTTTTCGGCGAGAGCTCGGTCGCGCTCCTCGTTCTCCGCTGCGGTTGGTATGCCCTTCTGGACTGTAAGTAGCAGCTCGCGCTTCGGGTAGGTCGCCTGCGAGTCCGTGTCGTTCGTCTCGGTGCCCTCGGTGCCATCCACGACGGGCGTGATGCTGTTCCGGAGCTTGTAAACGTCCTGCGAGAGCTTCGAGCCCCTCCGGAGTGATGAGCGGTACGTGGTCCAGGTCACCGGTGAGACGGCGCGCTTCGTCAGGTATGGGGTACGGTCGTCCCAGACCGCGAAGTAGAGCTGATCAGTACCGTCAGTGGTCATCGGGAGCTTGTCCACGATGATGTTCATGGGGTAATCCCGGTCCGTCAGGTCGATTCCCACGACGTTCAGCTCGGTGTCGATGATGTGAGTCTGGTCGGTATTGATGTCCGGGCACTCGCCGGTCAAAAACTCCTTGATGATGTCGTCGATCGTATGGGGTCCGCTCGTCGTCCAGTTGGTGTTGCCCGCGTCGCCCGGGTCGTACAGTTGATCCCGGCACGAAGACCAGTACCCCAAGAACCCCAGCTCCAATGGCGGGGCTGGGATGCTCGGGTCATAGCCGATTTCCATCAGACGGCCCTCCCAGACGAGGCGGTGGGCATCCCGAACTTCGACATGTGCGAAATGACGGCCGGTATGGGCCTCGGTTTGGAGCCATCCCCAGATCTCGCCCAAGGACATCGGGAGTGTCATCGTGCATCGACTGAACCCGCCGTGCAGCCTGGTAGCGGTCGTGAGGCCCGTCAGCAGATCGGTGAGATCCGCGAGCAGCGTCCGGGAGGCGGTGTCGTATTGGTCGAATACGCGAACCCGGATGTCCGTGGAGAGCGGCACGGCCTACGTCTGGACCGTCTTCGTGGCTCGGGTTGGCGCCGCCTGACTCGCTAACGTCGGCACGACCGAGATCTCGATAATGGTGCCATCGACGAAGTTGTCCCCATCGCTTGGGGTCAGCTTGACCGACGTGATGGCTGCCGTGTTCTCCCATCTACGGCTCACGAGTTCGACCATATCGGTGGCCGGACCACCGACCCATAGGCTGTGCTTTTGCCGATCCGTCTTGGAGAACGCTGGCACGAGTAGGGTGCCACCGCCGAAGACATTGGCCGTGGCCGAAGCCGCCGGGACTTCAAGATGCTCCTGCTCGGCGGCCGACTGGGAAGCCGCCTCTGTGGTGCTGTCACCTTCCAGGCGCTGTCGGTCGTAGTTCGCAGCGGTCGTGTCGGCATTGAACTCAACGTCGACGCCCACCGTCGCTGCGGACGTCCCGATGCGGGCATAGATGGTGATGAGAAGCGCGTTCCCTGTGGGAAGATCACTGAAGGTGTACGAGGCGACGTTTCCGGTAGCCTCGACGCGTTGGATGGGAGGCTTCGGCACGTGGTAGAGCCACACGGCTGAATATTGGGCGAGGTTCGATCCTGAGGTAGGCACGAACGTCATCCGATTGATGGCTTCCACGTTGTTCCGGCGGTGATTGATCATCGAAATCTCAGTCGCATTGGACGCTGTGCCGCCTTGGAATCCACCCACCCCTATAGTGTGTGGGTCGTTGTCCCCCTTCGCATATTGAGTTATTGACATTACCGTCACACCGAATGCGCTGGCGGTGTTACTGGCAGCAGCCATCGAACCGACGCGCGGGAGCGCATCGACGGTGCAGGTGACGCCCGCCGCTGCGGCTCCCATTCGCTGCCTACTATAATTCGAGTCAGTGGTATCGTTGTTGAAGTACAGGGCATAGTTATCAGCGGTCGAAACGGCCACACTCCGAGCCACACAGATCGCAACGACCGATCCATCTAGGGCCGGGATGTTCTGGAAGTCGATATTCGCAGCGGCCGAGCCCAGGACGGATTGCTGGATGCGGTATCGCTCATCGACTAGCGCCAAGATGAAAATAGAGCCAGACTTCCAGGCACCCGACGAATTCGCAAAGAGGTTGATGGTGGTGATAGCTGCCGTGTTCGCCCAACGTCCCACCTCTATCACACAAGAAGCTTCCGAATTTGCTCCGACGCCCACGGCCGACTTATGCCGAGTCGTGGCGGCGTAGTCGGGGATTACAATCATCCCCCCACCAAACTCGTCGGCGCCCTGAGTATTTGCGGGAGCTAACCCGAGCCGCATCCCCGTTCTGCCATCTCCTCTGGCCCCCTCATACGACGTCCCATAGCCATACATATATTGGTCTTCATAGTTCGTCCCCGAATCGCCATTGAACCGCACGCTGATGTCGGTCTCAGCGGCGGCGTAGGCAGAACGGATGCTCGTGATAATGACGAGATGGAGCCCGGTCCACGTGGTAGGAAGCGTGTACTCAGATAACGTGAAGGTAACCGACGCAGTGTCCTCGGTTAATTCCTCCTCGTCGAGGATGAACAGGGGTAGGTTGAACACGCTAGATCTCGAGGTCTACGGTCACATCTGGCCGCAGCGTGAGGGTCGTCCCTAAAGCATTCGTGCCTGGGCCTAGTATCTCCACCGGCACCCGCACGGGTCCCGATCGCCCTGATGTGGCCTCCGTTGCGATACCGTCAACGCCAGTGGAAGACGCGTAGAGGATATCGCCAGCGATGACCTCAACACCGGCAACAGCAGCTCCAGCGCGTAACACCCTGATTCTGTAATTCGGCATTTGTTCGCCTCCTCGTTAGGTTCCGGCCACGCTTAGGTAGCGTGGCAAATACGTGATCGACATCGTCCAACCGTCCGCGATGTCCGCAAACGTGGCGTCGACGCTGGCGAAGCTAAGCCGCGTGCCCTCGGGATGCACTTGTGGCGGATCGCCGCCCTGTGCATCCGGGTACGACTGGATCACGCTGCTCGAATTCAGCAGCGCCAGTGCCCGAAGCTCGGATCGTCCGTCGACGAAGACGACGTCTGCCCCGGTCGCCTTACTGCTGATGAAGCCGGATCCGAAGTCCACCGGGACGAGCCACACGTAGTCGACCTGAAGCTTCCGATCGCTGTCGACATTGGCATCGTCGTAGTAAGCCAGGCGCAGCGTGTATGTCCCGATCGTCGCGTTGGTGGGCTGCTCGAGGGGCGGAATGATCAGCGTGCCGATGTCGACGATGTGGAACGAGCTACCGTTCAACGCCGTGTAGTTTGCGGCCACGCTGGGCGTCTCGGTGATGTCACCGTAGCCGTAACCGATTCCGAGCCGGATGTCCGCACTCGTGCCGTTCTCGGCGCACCGCGCGAGGACCTGATACACGCCCTGCGGTGGCGTGGCGATACCCAGTGTCAGCACGGTCGGGCTCGCGGCCGTCACGGGCTTCACCGCGAGTCCAGCGGCTGCCCAGTCGTCGGAGCTTGACCAGGTATTGGTCATGGCCATAGTGGAGGTGTCGGACCGCTCCGTCGAACCCTGCGCGCTAAGTGCTGAGCCAGTCAGACCACTTACGTCCCATCGCTCTGTCTGCCCGGAACCCGTCGTCGACGTCGGTGTCCTCAGACTGAGGGTGGAGGCATACACGACCATGTCACCCAGTGAGGTCACGATGTTTAGGGTGACCACGGTGCCGCCGCTTTTATTTGTGGCGTGCGTCCCCACGGGTGTCACCTGATCCACCCCGTAGAAGCTATCGCCACCGAGGATGATATCGCTGCCGTTCGTAGCGAACGTGGCAATGATATTGTTCGTGCCGGTGGCGGGTGCCACGAGCGTCCAAGTCGTCAGACCAACACGCGAGTCGTCGGTTCTGATCATCGAGCCCTGCATCGTCATGGCCACGCCGGCGTAAGTGACGCCAGTCGGCGTCGTCTCGACGGTATCCCACACCGCTACGGACACGACCAGGAGCCGATCCCCCTGCGTCGTACACGTGTGCGCGACAGTAAGTGTCGTCGTGTCCTCAGTTACGCCCGAACTGGCCGCGTCATAGGTGGCGACGGACACTCTTTCGCCGAAGGCTCCGCCGCTGGGCGAGCCGCTGGTAGGCTCGGAATCCCAGGTGCCGAAGTCCTCACCCTCGTGGAACAGTCCTGCATCGCGCTGCCGGCCAGCGTGGCGCGCGCCGCACCAGAACGCCGTGTGCGCCTCGTTCTCTGTCGCCTTCAACTGGAGCAGCGCCGGGATATCGCCGGGAACGTCCTCAATGTCGAGGTAGTTGACGTGAAGCTGGCCGTCGTCGTCGAAGTGGTTCATGATCTCGCGGCCAGAAGCCCAAGCTGTCGGGATCGTCGTAGCCTTCACCGCCATGCACTGGGCGACGTAGCATGTCCCGTTCGCGTCGACGTCGGTGGCCCGCGCCTCGACCCAGAACCGGATCAGCGTCGTACCGGTGGGGGCCGCCTTAATGTTGACCATCGACAACTGCGTGAAGGTCCCGACGAGGGCGGTTTCGAGGAACTCCTCCTGCTCGTAGAGCGCCGTCGTAGCGTTCCGGAACTGCATGTGCAGAACGAAGATGATCGCGGCGGTAATGTCATTCGCCTCAATGTAGGCGGAGACGCTCCACACGTCGGCGGCGGCGGCGGTCCGGTCCTGATAGCGCGACTGCTTCTGCCCCCCTGACGTCGAGTCGGTGACGTCGAGCTTCAGGGACGAGACCCAGATGAAGCGGGTTGTGTCCCGATCGTCCGAGCCCGTCGCGTCGCTCGAGGCCGTCCAGTCCGCCAGCGCGGTTCCGGCAATCTCGAAGTTGGCATCACGGAGGTGATTTTCGATCGTTTCTTCGGTGCCGACAGCATAGGGCTCACAGATCAGGTCGAGGTCCCGTCCGACGAGCTGCGTCTGGCCCACCAACGCCGAGTTATGCGAGCCGGCTCCGATCGGGTCGAAGCGGCCCGCGATGACGTTGAAGAACACGGCGTTGGTGGCCGAATCCCATTGGAGCTTGAGCTGCATCTGTGCGCCGATGCCAAAGGCCGAGAACTCCGACGCCCTGCGGAGCTGGGCCTCGAGGGTCTGGATGTTCGTCGCCAGCACATCCGTCGACGTCCCGCCGATCTGAAGGCGGACGCGGACGTTCCGATTCTCGTGCTGGACCCCGCGCATGAGCCGTTCGCCGGAGCGCGACGGGTTCCCCCGGCCAGCGAAGGTAGTCCGGAGCATCGGCGCCGGCGCAGAGAACCCGTTCTGCAGAATCTTAAACGACGTCCCGTCGTTGAGATCCAGCGTGTTCGTCCCGTCGGTGAGTGAGAATGTCCAGGCCATCAGCTACGGACCTGGTTGTCCACGAGTGCGTCGTTGCCAATCTTCCTGTCAATCTCGTTGCTTACTTGGTTGGCTACCTCCTCCGGATCGTTTGCGTCGCCCGCGATATTGATGGTGATATTATTCCCGCTCATCGTGCCGACCGCACCCTCGCCAGCGATGTTCATCTCGGACGCTAACGCTGCTGCTCTGAGGTTCGCATTATGAATCGCCGCCGCCTCTGTGAAACTAACGCCCTGCTCCTGTTCGATTTGGAGGATGCGGAAGAGTCCTCCGGCACCGGCCCCGATGCCAGAGGCAGCAGCCGCAGCCCCGATGCCTTTCTTGCCACCAATCCGGGAGAGCGCGGTCGAGAGCGAGATGACCTTCCTCTCCGCGCCCTCTGCCGCATTGCCGATCCCGAAGAGATCTTTGATGACGCTCTGTATCTCAGAACTGACCTGGCCTTCGAAAGCCCGGGCGAGCTCCTCCCACGCCCGAGTCGCGTCGATGCCCTTCGCCTCAATCTTGTCGAGCGCGTCGAATATTTCCTGGTGGCTGATGCCCAAGATGTCCGCGGCCTCAATGGTCCGCTCGACGGCTTTGAGGTAGTCATCCAAGCCATCCTCAGTAGTCGACAACGCGCCGCCGAGGTCATCAAGCTCACTGGCGAACTCACCGACCGCTACGCTGCCGGCGCCTATTCCCGCCACTACCTCATGAATCTCCGGTCCTATGTCGCTGAGATCCTCCGTCAGTTTGTCGAGCTCCTCCTGGGTGACTTGCGCCACGTCGCCGAATTTCGTTACCTCCTCGGCGCCGGAGATGAATCCATCCATCACGGTTCCGAGTAACCGGCCGAGCTCGGTCATAGGTAGCATGAACTGCGGGGCGAAGCCGGCGCCGGCCTCCTCCAGCGCGCGGAAGAACGCGTTGATACCGCGAGCGGCGAGATCGAACGCGACCGGGATCAATAGCACAAGCCCGAGCGTCGTGGCCATGACGGCCCGCAGTCCGATAAATGCCTTAGTAAGAATCTTTACCCCACCAATCAACGTCGGGAGAGCGAGCCCGAGTGCAGATAGCGCCAAGCCGACTCCGGATACCACAATGATTGCAGTCTGAGCAGGGCGGGATAGATCACTGAACGCTCCCGTTATACTCGCGATACCGCTGGCAATGCTCGCAGCAAAGGGAAGCAGTACGCTGCCGATGTCGATGAGAGCCGCCTGAGTCTCGGCCAACGCCTTTTGGAACTTGAACCCCGACGAGTCAGCAATAATCTCGAAGGCCGCGTCGGCTGCGCCAGTGGCGGTGCCCATCTCGTCCATCGCGCGCTGCATGCCCGCGGCTTGCGGCCCGGTGGTGAGCAGCACGGCGTTCAGCGCCTCGACTGAGCCAAACAGGTCGCGGAACTCCTGCTCTGGCATGCTTTCCCGCAGCTCGTTGAACACGCTGAAGGCCGTCCGGCCCTCCTTGGTGAGCTGGGCCATGCCTGTGCCGGCCATCTCCCGGATGGCCTTGTCGAGGTTCGAGCCCGTCTTGCTGGCTTCAACGAAGGCTTGGCGCAGGTTGGTCGTCGCTACGCGGGTCGGTACACCCTGGGCGGTCATCGTCGCCATCGAGGCTGCGACCTCGGCGAAGGTGATATCCAGCGATGCCGCTGTAGGGATGACGTTGAAGAGGGATCGGGAGAGTTCCTCGAAGGTGGTCTTGCCTAACCGGACCGCCGTGAACATCAGGTCGCTCGCGGATCCGGCATCGAGGACTTCCTTGCCGTAAGCGTTTACCGCAGAGGTGATGCCATCGACGGCCGTCTCCAACGATGTCACGCCCCCGATAGATGCCCTCGCTGCAATCCGCATGAACTCAAGCACGTTATCGGGAGGGACACCCGCCGAGATAGCCTGGTAAAGGGCAGGGACAGCTTGTGTTGTGGTGATCCCTAGCTCCTTGCTGAACTCGAGGACGCCCTGACGTAGCTTCTCCATCCCTCCTTTGTCAAGATCGGGCAGCAGTGTTCTGACCTCGGCCATCGCAGTCTCGAAATCTGCGGCCATCTTCACACTAGCGGCGCCGATGCCGATCATGGCTGCGGACATCGCGAGTAGCGGCCCCCGTACTGCACGCGCTTTAGCAGCCAGCTTATCCAGCCGCCCGGTGGCTTCCCCCACCGCTCGCGCGCTCTCGTCACGGGCTTTGATCAGGATCTCAACTACGTTTGCCACTCTATCTCCCCCATCGCGCTTGACGCCTCGGCCAAGTCCGATTCGACGGAATCTCCCCCGTCGTCGCCGCTATCCTCTCGCCCTGCGGTCGCGATCATCTGCGAGGCCTCCAGGAACCGCCGGACGAACGAGTCCGGCAGCTCCCGCCACTCGTCCCACGACCACGGCCGCAGGATCCCCGCCTTCGTCAGATACACCGCCTCAAGCGCGTCTATATACCGCACCGGGATGTCGATGTCAGCGGCGAGCCCTAAGACATGGCGACGGAGTGCTCTTTTCCCGCCGCCTCGTCCTCCGCGTCGACGGGCGTCCTCAGCTCGTAGAGCTTGACGCAGTACGCGACGACGGCATCGGTGTCGCGGTGGTCCCGCTCCCCGATCTGTTCGGCCGTCACCGGCTCGTCGAACGACCAGCCGGCGGTCGACTCCAAGAGGAGCGCGTTCTTCTCCTCTGACCCGAGCTCAGTGGTCGCCGATGCCTTGGCACCGTTGGTCTGAGTCGGGATCAGCGCCGCGAGGTCGAGTCCCGACTCCGTGGCCACCCGCATCGTCTCGAACGACGCGATCCGTGCGGCCTTCTCCATCTCATCCCGAGCAGCATGAGTGAGGAAGGGTTTGACCTCCCACGTGCCGCCGCTCGGAAGCTCAACATGGTGGTTGCTTTCTGCCGCCATGTCACACCTCCTGCAGTCGATTTCCGGCGGACTACTTCTATAGCCCTCGGTCCGCCGGCGAGGCCCCCTGGCTACGACCAGGTGGGGTCCGAGCCGCTCTGGAGAACAGCCGGGACCGTGGTCGTCAGTTCACCGTTCTGGGCACGGCTGAGCTGGTAGTCCGTCAGCAATGCCTCGACGGCGAGCGTCTGCCCGCTGTGGGCTACCGAAACGGTCCGGGTCACAGACGAGCTGGGCACGGTCTTGAAGACCGCATGGGCGTCATTACTGCCGTCATTAAAAAAGCCATTAAACGTGGCACTGTAATCACCGAGCAGCAGGAGCCGCTCCATTGACGTCTTATCGACGCCCGTCACATCTTGAACGCCCCGCGGTGTCGCCATGTCGACCGAGCCGATCGAATTCGATATCGTGCGCGCCGCGCTCCCGGCGTCATCGATGATCACTGCCAGTGCCGCACTCTCCTTCGCCATCACTCACCTCCCGTTTGTGTAGCTGCCTTGCTTCCGGGCCTGCCCAACTTGGAACGTCTCCTCATTAAATTCCCCGACCCACCGGTCCGGCTCCTGGAGGACGATGCCTCCGTCGCGCTGACCGCGCGCTAAGATCGGCGCCTCGCCGGTCTGTATACGATGCCTCTCAGATTTGAAACACGTTTGCCCCGGATAGAATTGGAACTCGACCAGCCCCTCGCTCTTGGCGACCTCCCGGAATCGCCGTTCGCTCGAGTGGCGGATGTAGTCGGCTTGCCGACCGCTCGCCGGTACGATCGTCCTCCATCCGAACTCGTGGTGGGAACAGGCGACCTCTTCACACGTCGCGGACCTCCAGTGAATATCGGGAATCTGTACGAGATGACGCTTGATGAAGCGACGCGGGTCTAGGAGCGCTACCATGCCAATGGCCGGCCGCGCCCGGGCCGCGAATGATTGAATCAACCTCCCGACGTAGAGCGGGCGATCCATTAGTACGCCTCATCATCGGCGCTCTCCCCTCGGCGATATCCGAAGGTCATGTCTAGGTTACTGAACGTGCCCGTCGTGGTCAGTCGTAGATAGCGATTGACCGTGCCGGTCACCGTCTTCCGTTCAGCCGATGGCTCATTGCCTGAGGCCACGGCGGTGAATGAGATCAGTGTGGACCAAGACGAATCGTTCGGCGAGTCCTCGAGGACAACGGTCGGCGTCCCGCTGGCGATATCGACAATCTCGAGGACCCCCGCCAGCCCGGATGCAGAGCTGGCGCCGTCGTCCTTCGACGACGCCGAACCCGCGCTGGCGAACGTATCCTGGAACGCCGTCAGCATCTCGCCCCACTCGATTGAGACGCCGGACGAAAGGACCTGGGTGTCAATCGTCAGGCTTCCATCCTGCGCCCGCGACGGGTCGTAGTTGATCTGCTTCCCTTGGATGATCGCGCAGGCGTCGCCGATGGCGCTCCCGAGCGCGAGCAGCGCGACGACGTTCGTCGTCGGAAGGCCCGAGAGCGCGTTGTGGCTGAGCTCAGTCCCGTCATCGAAATAAGACAGGAACCCGAGCGATCCATCGCTCAGGGTCAAGAGGCGGGCCATCGAGGACGCCGCCAGGTTGGGGACCTCTTGGACGCTGCGGGGGCTCGCGATCTGATTGATCGCGCCAACGTCTCCGCTGATGTCATGGCCGTCGATGTAGAGCCCCATCGTCAGCGGCGATTTCTTAGCCATTGCTGCTCACCTCCAGGAGCCCGCGCCCCACGTAGTCTTTCGCCTGTTCCGCAGTTATATCGCCAGGCGCTCGAATGATCGCGCCCTCGAGCCAGACCTTCTCGCCGACGCGGATGACGTGGACGCCTTCGGGGATTCCTCTAGGATTCAAGACCTTGTAGTTCATCGCTCCCTCCTACGCTGTACTGTCGTCGACGATGAACGGGACGGTGATATCCGCGATGCGAAACCACTTGCCGCCGATCTCCACATACCCGTAGTCAGCCTTCATGGTCGTACCGCCCTCTCCTGCTGCGTCGACCTTCATCACCGTGCTGTTGAATGTGGAGTCCTTCCGAAGCTCGGCTTGGAGGTTCTCGGAAGCATCAATCAGCTCCAGCTCTGTATTCTCTTGAGGTTCCGAGAGAGCGTCCAGGTAGAGCCGCAGATT
>Ga0114899_1002120_pt1 | contig 10886 bp, 12 predicted proteins | sample MalvireepMed_215_FD_83497 | JGI IMG/M metagenome (GOLD analysis project Ga0114899, IMG submission 83497) | Marine viral communities from the Global Malaspina Expedition - Malaspina viral metaG DeepMed_215 | ecosystem: Environmental > Aquatic > Marine > Oceanic | place: Mediterranean Sea... | reverse complement strand
GGCTCATGCGCAGGTCATTTTCTCCCATGAACCACATAAATGAAGCAAATAGTTTTTTGAGATAGGACACGTCTTTGGTTAGCAGAAATGCCTGGTGATACATTAGTACCATGGCCAATGCATCGATAGGCTGCTGAGCAAATTGAGATCTCTCGCCATTTTTTAAATACCACATGCTATTTCCGATCACTGAAAGGCAATCGTCTTTTAAAGTATGCTCGGTAAGAAATGACATGGTTTCCATGGCAATTTTTGTGATGGTATGGTCATTCAAGATTCTCGCTGAATGCAAAAGGGCAAGTGGTAAAATGCCGTTGTCATATGAAAGCAGCGACTCAAACCAATGCCAGTTTTCGGAACGGCTTTTTTGATAATGACTAACCAACTTCTTGGCTAAGTTTCGCAATCGCTCAGTCATATTGTCATCTGAAGGATTGCTTCTTAGATAATAGCTGATGCCTATAATAGTGTTGGCGATACTTCTAATGGATTTTAGCTTTTCAAAATTAGGGGCAGCATCGAAGAACATAAGCTTGCCTGTTTGATAATATGCATCGTTTGGTGCATTGCCCAGCAAGTAACCAAGAGCCCAAATGGTTCTTCCAAAAGAATCTTCTGAGCCAACTTCATCCAAGAAGTTCCGATTGAAGCTCAGGAAGTTTCTAAAGGTACCGTCCTTATTTTGCATATAATGAATATAGCTCAGGTAAATGGGCATCAATTCAAGTGCTAACGGATCTTTCTTCTGTTTATAAGTCATGAGCACCATCAATAAGGCGCGGGCGTTGTCATCAAGGCAGTATCCTTCTTTTAAATTGGGGATACCAAATTTGGCATGTTGAATAATGCCGGTATCATCTGTTAGTCTTTTGATATGAGCGAGGGAAAAGGGCGGAAGCAGGAGTAGATCAATAACCCATTCATTTTTAGATAACTCTTTTTTAGGTTGCTCCAAAATGCCGGTACATAGCTCGACATACTCCTGGCCGATTTTGGGCCATATCATTTTAGTCCCGTAATCCAGGGCTTTATCTTGAATGTTTCTCAGGGTTTCGGGTTGTTCCAACAAACTTTCAAGCACTGCGGTCAGCTCAATTGAATTGTTAAAATCAAACAAGCGGCCTCTTCCATCAGATAAAAGTTCTACTGCATGCCAATAGGGGGTTGAAACAACAGCACAGCCTACACCCATGGCGTAAGAGAGGGTTCCGCTTGTAATTTGAGCCTCGTTAAGATATGGGGTAATATATATATCACAGGCACTGAGGTATTTGAAGAGCTCCTGCTGGCCAATAAATTCATTGAGCAGTAGCACATGATCTTTCAGGTTTAAATTTTTGACAAGCATTTGAAGGTAGTTCCTATACTCCTCTCCGGAATGTCTTAGCACGTTGGGGTGCGTTTTACCAAGTACAATGTAAATTGTTTCAGGATGCTTTTTAATAAGTTCAGGAAGCGCGTTTATGACGGTTTCAATTCCTTTGTTTCGGCCAATGAATCCAAAAGTGAGCAATACCTTTTTATCTTCGAGCTTGTATTCTCTGCGCGTTGCTAAATGATCGAATCTTATGTCCGGAACACCATGCTGAATAAAAGCTATTTTTTCTTCAGGTATCTCGTAAACATCGGTCAGAAAGGTGATGGCCTTATGGCTCATTACCACAATCTTGTCAGCCATTTTACAGATTTGTTTCAAAATGGCTTTTTCTGTGTAGGAGGGTACTTCCAGAATGGTGTGCAGGGTTACGACCAAAGGAATGTTTAGCCGATGAATCAGTGGAAGCACGTAAACTCCGCTGAGCCCACCATAGATACCGAATTCATGTTCTAAAATGCACAAGTCTGCACCGCTTAAATTGATAAAATCGGCAGCCTCCAGATAATCCGACTGATTTTCCTGACCAATGGTGAGTTTGACCTCTACCGGATAATTATACCATTGATGATGATCACTCATCGCAATGACAATAGGGTCACCTAATGGTGATTCTCCCTGAGTCATGGATTGGACCAGGTTTTCGGTGAAGGTTCCAATTCCGCATTCTCGAGGTGGATAGGTGCCTATATATGCTATTTTCATTTTTAATAAGTGGGGTTCGGACCTTTAATCAGGCATATCAATGGCAGCGGTTTTTAAAACCACCAGGGTGCCGGGGTAACTAACACTGGCATCATTCTCTCCGGTTATCATAAAGCTCACAGGTTTGAAGGAAGTGACCGTCTTTAAAGAGCTTTTCAATGTTTTTGACAGAAACCCATTGGCGGTAGTTAGCTGTCCCAGATTAACCATACCATTCTCCTCAGTCTCCATCCATGCCATATAGAGTTTTTTGCTTGGGTTCAGGCGATCTGGCTCAGCCAGTCGCATTACACTGATGTGGAGCTTGTAATTATTGTTGCTGTCCTTTTCTATGCTTACTTCACCTTCTGCTGAAGGCACCACCGAAGATTTCAGAAAAGAAATTTTCTGGGCACACGATGTAATAGAAAGAACCAGGGCCAGCAATAGCAAGGCTGATATTTTTGTATTCAATAGCTTTTTCATTTTTTTAGATTTAAGAGTATATGCCCACTGGATTGGTAAATGTTCAGAACTGTTAGTGGCCAGAATTTAAAGCTTCCGATTCTTTATGAGGCGGTAAACCAACAAGATTAAAGCAATGACTATCAGTAAGTTTATCATTCTATTCGTTTCATGATTCGATAATTCATTGATGATATAGGCAATGATTGCAATGGAGAATATTATATAGATTAATGCCCTCATAATCTCTATAGATTTTTGTAATTGAAGCCTTTGAAGTTCAAATACCAAAGGAGATTATGATTCAGACCATGACTATTCGTTTTCTGTTGTTTGATCACTAATTGGCATGTAAAGTTCAGTTTTCCATAGGGTTGAACCGTTACAAATGAGCAAGTTATGATTGCATAGTTCACACATTGTCACGAAAGTGAAGTGGTTTTCAGGTTTAACTCCTTCGCATGGCATCAAAAAACGGAGTCTTTCTCAATTCTACACATCGGGCGGCATATAAGTAAAGAGAGGCACTCCATGATTGCCAGTCTTGTCCCATTGGCTTTCCATCTTGTCCTTTGATCCATTCGTTGAATCCAAACTTAACTTTGCTAGTGACAGATTGTCGTACAAGATGAGTTAGGGTTACTAATTTCTTTTCTGCCAGGTTAAATTGTCTGGCTGCCACTAATGCGGCTACATAAAGAGCACATATAAACGGCCAAATGCCTCCGTTGTGGTAGTCTCCCGGAAGGTTAAACAAATCATATCGCTTGTGCCATTCAGCGTCTGAGGGTTGAATAAAGGGGAAGAAATTAGGAGGTAAGTCAATAGCTAATTTCCCCTCAACTTTCATTTCGGCATTGAAATTCTCAACCCAAAAAATGATTGAATTTGCCTGATGTAGTGAGGCAATTCCCGAGAGAATGGCCAGACTATTTCCCAGCAGATCGAATCTTTCGCTGTTGTATATTTTGTAAGACCATAGCGCATAATAGGGCTTATACTTTAGTCCTAAACCTTCATGCTGGTTATGGTTTTCTGAGGTCTTTTCCAGGGTAAGCATCTCAATTTCCCGTTTCATATGGTTTGCCCTGTCATGTTGTCCAAAGAGATTCAGATAACTATAAACAACGGTGTTTACAAAAAGCCCATATCCAAATACCCACTGCTCATCTCTCCAGTCACTAGTCGGCTGCTGGGCAACTAAATATCGATCAGAAGGACTTTGATATTCCATCCACTTGAGCGCTTTGTCCGCTTCAGTTTTCAAGAAATCCGGTTCTTTGACGACTAACCTGAATATGCCAAGACCGAGTAAAAATAGCGGAGTAGTATCGCTGGCACCACGGTCTTCCTTGTCATGTACCAGAGAAGGAATGTGTCCTCTTTCAGTTTGATTTGCGGCCAGGGTTTTCAAAACGGTCCTTACACTTTCCAGAAGTTGCATGTTTCCACTGACGGCTATTCCTAATATGGAAAGCATAAGATCCCGGGTGTAGGGCTCAGGGTAGCCCCATCCTGCAGTCCTTGGTAATCCTTGATAAGGACCGTTGGAATTATGCACCAATACTTCAATGGCTACTTCTTTGGCTTCTGCTATCAACAGTAGATCGTTGTCCGTCATTTAATGTCCAGTTTTGTCTGCATGATTTCCACAAAGCGTTTGGCTACAACACGGTAATCAAAATGCTTAATAACACGCTTTTGGGCTTTTTGCCCCATTTTGTTTCTGAGCTCGGCACTCTTCATAAGTCTCAATAGGTATTTGGCGATGTCTTGAACGTCTGCACGGTAGTCTACTGTTCTTGGGTTATCGAATACCACTTTGTGTTTTTCCTCAAAACCTGATTCCTTGCCCAGAATTACCTCATTAACCACTATTTTCCTGGCAACTCCTGCCAGTAGTGCGGTTTTGTTATGAATAAGCGTATCTAACATTCCCATAGCGTTGATTCCAATGACAGGCTTTCCGCAAGCTCCTGCCTCTACCTGTGGCATACCGAAGCCTTCGAGTCTGGATGGTGCGGCATAAATATCGCAGGCGGCAATCAGGTAGGGCATAAAATTTCTGGATATGGTGTTGGTGGCATAGGTCACATTCTTCTCAATACCCAGGCTGGTTGCCATTTGCAAGTCGGCCAGGTTTTGGAGTTTGGTTCTGTCTTGTGGCCAGACTTTGCATACATACTTCCAGTCAGGCGCCTTTGTGTCAATGAGAGACAAGGCCTGCATTACTTCCTGAGCGCCTTTTGAGGCAGCATCTCCTCCAACCGTTAGAATCATAATCTGATCTGGAGCAATGCCAAGTGCTTCCCGTACGGCCACTATTTTTGGGTCATCTTTTCTGTAGCTTTTAAAAGCATCTGTATTACAGCCAACGGGCAATACTTCTATGTTATCTGCTTTGATGCCATCGCGCACATACATTTCTTTAACCCAATTGGAGGTGACCAGAATAAGTGGCAGGTCATTTAATATTTCCTGATAATTGGCGATATAACCATCGGCTACAAGCCAGGGCACAGGCTGGACTCCATAACGTTTTGGATGAAGTATAAGCTGTGGAGTATGCCCCCAATAACCTACACCTACGACAACATCGGGGTTAAACCATCGATAGTACCATTCTTTTTCCTGGGCTGAATCAAAGTGGGCAGCATGGGCATCTACACCCATCTCCACTAGTCCTTTATAAAGCAAATCTCCTTGCGTGGCCAGGCCACCTGGTGAAGGAGGGTAGTCATATAAAACCAAGACTTTCATAAGCGATTATTTAGCCAATTGAATGCTTTCAATGAATCTGTAAATGACCAAAATGCTTCTGATGCCGGACAAGCAAGCATTTCCCAACTGGTTGGATGAAGTCCGTAGATTTCATTCAGCATTTTCCGCTTGAGCCTTACAATGAGCTCATGGATAGGAAAATAAAAATCGGCTCCGATAATAGCTCTTGGATAATATGCCTTGTTTCCATCTTCATAGGCAAAACACCAAAGGCCTTTTGTCTCTATCTTTCCCGTGTGCCAGAGGTTGATTATTGCATGGCCAAGTTCTTCATGTCTAAGGTGTCTGGTGTATTCGCCTCTTGGACTGTGTGTAACCACAAGATCCAGATCATAAGCAGGTAGGTTTTTAATAATTGTCGTTTCAAGCAGCTTTTTGTTGAGTGGGGTTTGCTCGGGTCCATCATCCAGATTACAAATGACACCTTTTGCTCCAAGGGCTTTCAAGATGCTTTTGAATTTAGGAGCTCTATCTTCATCCTGACCTCTGCAGAGGCAAAGTATGTAGCAATTCCAGGCTTTTTGCTTTTTTAAGATTGTGCCGCCTGCCCATAATATTTCATCATCTGGATGGGCAACAATTACTACGACATTTTTACTTGACACTATTGGGGATTTGGGTTGATTGAATTTTGGCAGGTTAACTCAATATTTCATTGCCGGTTTTAAAGATTGAAAGCAATATTTTGAGTTTTATCGTTGCTTTTAAAATGCTCTTTAATCGAGCCGGAATAATAATTGACTGTCCATGTTTGACTATATGTACCTCGCTGCCAATTGTTAGTTTTGCCTGACCTTCCAAAACCAATAAGTAGGTATCAAAAGGCAGGGACTTTCTTTCCATGGTTTGACCAGTGTCGATGGCGGCAACACTGAGGTTGCCATTTGGTTTGTTTATAATAGACCTTACTACAATGTTTTTATGATCGAATTGAACAATTTCACTTGTATCGAAGGCCATTCCTTTTGTCATATCAGAATGTTCCATAATAAGTTCTTTTGATGATTATAAGTAGAGGATCCAAGCTTTAGCTTCTATTGAACTTGTGGGACTAGAGATTTTTTAAGTCTTCCCGAGACAGCATAAAAGTTACAGGGATCGGCTTTAAGTTTGGTCGCTATTCAGTGTGTTACCGATTCGTAACCACTCTTGATTACAGTTGTCAAGACCTTGAATTCTGTTTTTGCAATCAATGTACTTCTTAGATTAGCTGGGACAATAATTGACTGAGACTCACAAACATTATATGATTCTCCACCAATTACAATTTCTGCTTCTCCTTCAATTATTTGAAGTAATGTGTTAAAGGGTGATATTTTTCCTTCCATGGACTCACCAATTGCAAAAGCAGCAACACTAATATGACCAGTTGGTTTGCTCATGATGGTTCTGACTATGATACTGTTATCACTGTAACTGACCAAGGCAGCATTATTAAAGGGGATAGCCGCCTCTATTTCTTCGTTCGACATTGTCATTTGCTAAAGTGTTTTTTAAAGGGAGAATACCAGCCATTTCACCAATAACGTTTACCAGATCGGAGCCAGCAGGCACAACTATTTTTGTGTTTTTTTCAAGCGCGGTTTCCAGTGCTTCCAACTTTCTCAGTAATTGTGCATTACCTATAAAGTACTTATCTGCCGCTTCATTGACCAGTTTAATGGCTTCGGCTTCGCCTTCTGCATGAAGGATTTTAGATCGTTTGAAACCTTCTGCTTCTTTTATTTTGGCTCTTTTCACACCATCTGCTACGGTTTCTGCGGCTGTTGCAGAATCTATGGCTGCAATTTTCTCGTTCTCCGCTTTTACCACTTTGTTCATGGTTTCTTGTACATCGGCCGGAGGGTCTATTTGCTTCAGCTCGGTACGGATGATTTCAATACCCCAGTTTTTAGTTTCGTTGTGAAGGGTTTGATGTAGTTCCATGTTTATTCTGCCTCGTTCACTATTGGCAGATTTAAGTGTCAGTGTACCGATAATATTTCTTAATGTGGTTCTGGCCAGATTCACAATCTGCCATGAGTAATCGTTCACATCATATGTGGAGCCTTTTACACTTTCTTCGTCAGATTTAACCCTAAAGTAGACCTGAGCATCAACACTGGCATTCAGGTTGTCGTTGGTTATAATTTCCTGAGGTTCGGCATCCACCATCTGCTCGGTTATGTTTACCTGATACATCTTATCCACTACAGGGATAATCCAGTGGAAGCCAGGTTGGGCCAGTTTTTTATATTTTCCTAAGCGTTCAATTAGGCCTTTGTGAGTTGGGCGTACTATCTTAATCCCAGCTAAAAAGAAAAGCAGCAAGGGGATTATTATATAGAGGGCACTAAATATTTGAGGATACTCTTTCATGTTCGCTGATTGGAGGTAAAGAAGAATAGGAGAGCGGACAACCAAAGATCACACCGCTCTCCAGCTACCTGATTATCATGCTGTCATGATATCTGTTAAATATCATGAGGTCCATGTCTCAAAGGTAGCTTAACCTTAATCATGGCATTTTTCGAATGATGAGAAAGTATGCCAGAGTTAAAGTTTATCTGAGTTCACATTTGTTTAGGACTCAAAGTTGGTTATAGACAGCGTAAGAAGAATTACAAAAGGCCAGAAAAGGCTTACATATGTCATAGGTTCTCAAGGTTCTGATTTCTTTTTCTCTTGAGTTGTTTAAAGAAGGTAGGGGTAAGGCCTGTTACCTTTTTGAATTGATTTGATAAATGGGCAGAACTACTGTAGTGAAGTTTATAGGCGATTTCTGACAGTGATAGCTCATCATAAAGGATTAACTCCTTGATTCTTTCAATTTTATGAAGAATGATAAACTGCTGAATGGTTATTCCCTTTACTTCAGAAAAAGTATTGGCCAGGTAGGTATAATCATAGTTGAGCTTTTCACTGATATAATCTGAGTAGTTTACTCTGGGCAACTCATCTGAATAATGGATAAGCTCAACGATTACATTCTTGATTCTTTCTACCAAAATACTTCTTTTATCATCGAGCAGTTCGAGTCCTGATTTTAATAAAATTGCTTTAAGCGATTCCCGGTCTTGTAGATTGATGCTATCATGAAGTTCTACAACACCGAGGTCTATCAATGCATTGTGGAACCCTAGTTTATCCAATTCCGATTTCACCAGCAACTTGCAACGCAGGCTAACCATATACTTAATGTATAACTTCATCTATACATGCATACGCGAGATGTTGTTTGGGAACTGGAAATTTGGCCCTTATTTAATCTTTATTATTTAATGATCTATAGTTAAATGTGCACATATGTTTGGGTATTAATCTGGAAGAGATAGTTGTTTATCTATTCCTCATAGTTTTCACTTTGATGTTATATACCAGTTTTTTAAACCAATTCCGGGGGTACCAACCAGACAGTACAGCATCTTGTAAATAAACAGAGTTAGCCGGATGGTACCTGCAAACAACAAAATCACTTTTGTTCAATTCAATTGTAGCCTTTTTCCCATCAGCATTCCTGATATCCATGGGTAGCCCCATATTGACAATGACTCTGTTGTTCATAAAGCATTGATAGCTGTGAGCCACAAAGTTGTTGAAACGGAAATGACTTTGTTGATCAACCTGAGATTTATGTAAATGACAGGTAGTGTTTTGTAAAGACCTGGAAGAATTTCATTCAGAGATTTACATGAGGGGTTTGTTTCTGCCTTCTGGATTGGGCTGGGCATCCAATCACAACCTCAACAGCACTTTCAATAAATTGTACGGCCTTACTCAAAATCTCGATATTTAAATGACAGATACAATCATCATTGCTTTTTGCTCTTTATTATTGCTTGCCTATTTGTTTAACCTTACGGCTTCAAAAACCAAGATACCCTCCGTCATACTTTTGCTTCTGATGGGGTGGGGTGTGAACAAAATCACTTCATTTCTGGAATATGAGCTACCGGATTTTTCTTCGCTATTGCCTGTAATTGCCACCGTTGGTCTTGTTTTAATAGTCCTTGAAGGTTCTCTTGAACTTCAGTTGAACAGTTCAAAGATTAGGGTCATTAAGAAATCATTTCTGGGTGCCCTGGCTTCAATTGTGGTATTGACTCTTATTCTTTCTTTTACATTCCAATACGTAGCAGGTGGCTCACTTAAAGCAAGTATATTAAATGCTATTCCGCTTTGTGTTATCAGCAGTGCTATAGCAATCCCCAGTATAGGTAGCATATCAAAATTGAACAAGGAGTTCATCATCTATGAAAGTAGCCTATCTGATATCTTGGGTGTTTTGATCTTTAACTTCATAGCGCGAAATGAAAACATAAATATTTACTCATTTGGAGAGTTTGGGCTTCAGCTCTTTGCTATGATCATTATTTCCATTGCGGCTACTATGGGATTGTCATGGTTGTTGCGAAAAATCGATCACCATGTTAAGTTCATTCCTATTATTCTTCTTGTGGTTCTAATTTATTCCGTAGCAAAAACCTATCATTTGCCGGCACTTATTTACATCATGATCTTCGGCTTGTCCATTGGAAATATCGGACAGTTCAAACGTACAAAATGGACTGAGCGATTAAATACAGAGGCTTTACAAAATGAGATCAAAAAATTTAAGGAACTCGTCATTGAAGGAGCCTTTTTGGTGAGAGCATTGTTTTTCATCCTTTTTGGCTACCTGCTGAAGACAGAGGAAATACTGAACGGTGAAACTTTTAAATGGGCCATAGGTATTGTTCTTTTGCTGTTTGTTCTCCGTAGTATACAATTGAAGATATCTAGGTTGCCCCTGAACCCTCTGTTGTTTATCGCCCCAAGAGGCCTGATCACAGTTTTGTTGTTTCTCACCATAACTCAGGCAAACCATATTTCATTGGTAAATAACTCTTTAATCATACAAGTAATGATTCTATCCACACTTGTAATGACCTTTGGTCTAATGATAACAGGGAAAAAGAATGAACAGGCTAGTGCTATTCTATGACAGTTGGAGATTTCGGGAAAACTGTGATATATGTAAACCCCAAGCCTATAGGTGTAACAGTATTGATTATTAGTTCTGGAACTTGGCGGCTTAAGATATTCTCATCAACTGTAAAAAAGAAGCCATGTCAAAAGAAAAGAACGGTAAAGCCAAATCCGATAAAACGGCTCCTGCAAAAACACTCAAAGAAAAACGGGCAGACAAGCGGGAGAAACGTGATTCAAAGAAAGGACAAGAGTAGCAGAACAATCCATTTGAAGCAATAAAACGAGCATTAGATTAAGCAGCTGTATAGCTGCATAAACTATCCTCCAATATCAATCATATAAAGAAAAAGGCAGTGAGCAAACAGTTTGTCCAGAATAAGTACAATGCAGGTGATGTAGTCTATGCAAAAGTGAATCCAACTTTAAAGTTGATCATCAGGAGATATGTAGATCAGGTATACTACTGTAAAGTGTTTGAAGATGCGGAACGAAACGAATTGGTCTATTTTGAACGAGAGCTGGTGCAAGACCCAACACCTGAAACAAATGAAAAATTGCGCAATATGCCAAGCAATATATAATGGGCCATCAGTAGGCTAATGTGAGACATATATAATAGACTGATAGGGTT
>Ga0114899_1002119_pt1 | contig 10887 bp, 8 predicted proteins | sample MalvireepMed_215_FD_83497 | JGI IMG/M metagenome (GOLD analysis project Ga0114899, IMG submission 83497) | Marine viral communities from the Global Malaspina Expedition - Malaspina viral metaG DeepMed_215 | ecosystem: Environmental > Aquatic > Marine > Oceanic | place: Mediterranean Sea... | reverse complement strand
TCCATACACATCGGCCAGCATGGAAAAATCGCCCAGGGTATAGAAATTGTAGGTCACCGAAGCAAACATTTTGGTGGTGGCGAGTTTGGTGGTGGGCAGCGTATATCTTCTCAGAATCGGGTCCACATCCTGCTCCAGGCTTGGGTGCCTGAATTTGACAGCGCCCCAACCAATGCCTACACCTACGCGCAGTAGGTCTTCATCGAGGCGAATCTTCTCTCCCGTTCTTTTAAAATGGCCTTTATCAATTTTCTTGATGCTCAGGGAAACTCTCAGTGTAAGCGGATTCAGCCGGCCGGAATTGGTATAAACAAAATTGGTGGTATCGGTTCTAACGATCTGGCTGTCGTCATCAATGCGGTTAATGCCTACTTCAGTGAAGCGGTTGAACCAATTGCTGTAGGCTATGGTGGGCTGAAAGGAGCCTTCTTCGCCCAGTGGTACAATGTAGAGTTGGTTGTTCCTCGGGTTGCGGATCACTGATACATCTTCCAGCGGGTTTTTATAGCGGAAATAACCATAGCTCTTTTCAATATTGAAATTGAACTGGTTAAGTACCTTTCTGAAAGGGTTGACCAATTGTTTTTCGAGGGCTTTTTGTCTTTCCTCAGGGGTTACAGCCTCTTCCAGTACAAAGCCCTGAACATTGCTGTCTTTCTTTTTCTTCTTTTTCCAGAATTGTGCATCGGCCTGACTAAGGCATGCCGTCAGTACCATGATCACCAGAAAGAATTGCTTTAGTTTGCTCAAGTAGAAGCCTTTTTCAATTATAATGACAAACCTATTCAAATATTATGGAATCCGTAAAAAAAGACTATTCAACATCGTTACCCTGAATTTATTTCAGGGTCTTTCTCAATACAGATCCTGAATCAAGTTCAGGATGACACGCATAAAAAAAGACTGCCAAAGCAGTCTCTTTCCGGTTTTAGTATGTTAAGGTTGATTAAGGGCTCTTTATTGCGCTAACTCTGCAATGAATGCATCGATTTTTGCTTTGGTGTCGCCACCTGCTGCATATGCTTTCTTAACTGCATTGTATTTAGCAGCTCCAAGACTATGCTTTGCCAAGGTTCCAACTACTTCGCCAGCAGCATCTTGCTTGGCTTTGATTTGTTTGTTAACCAAGGTAAGGAATTGTTTCTCCCAATCCTGAGCTGGCTCGCCTGTTTTTCCTCTCAATTCCTGGAATCTCTGTCCGGTCATACCCTCTTGCTGAGCAATAAGATCATTTACCATTGGGCTGATTTTGTCAGTAATTGCTTTCTGAGCTAACATAATGACAGCATAGTCTTTAAGATCCTGATCGGTAATATCATCTTGAGCCTGCGCTGAAACAGACACTAATGCGAAACAAAATGCGGCTAGTAAAACTTTTGATAGTCTTTTCATGTTTTTTTTGATTTTAGTTTTAATGAAAGGTCAGCAACCCTTTCAGACAGTTTAGTAGTTTTAGTTGTATTTTACAGCTTCACAAGAAAAATGATTTGTGTCGAAGAAACAAGCGAAAATGTGGCAAAAGTGTTTGACAAGGCCTTGTTTTAAATGCATTTACCAGAAAAAGACAATAAAAATAGAATATGAGAAAAGTTTACTACCTCTCCACCTGTGATACCTGTAAAAGAATCATGGACGGCTTGAATCTTGAGGGCTTTATTAAACAGGACATTAAAACCGAACCAATGACCACAGCTCAGGTAGAAGAAATGAGGTCACTTTCCGGAAGTTATGAGAGCCTGTTTAGCAAAGTAGCCCGAAAATACAGAGCCCTCGGACTGAACGAAAGAAACTTGTCTGAGGATGAGATGAAAGACCTGATCGTTGAAGAGTACACCTTCCTGAAAAGGCCTGTTTTTATTATCGATGACCAAATCTTTATAGGCAACAGTAAGAAGACTGTGGAAGCTTTGGGTGAAGTGATTGGATAGTAGACTGTAGATATTAGATGCTAGACTGTAGACATTAGATGCTAGTAGTATTTGAGACATTGGTCAGGGGGTATTTCCAAATGACCAATGTCCAATGACTAATTTATTTTGCGTCAAACTCTCCTGCTTTGTGCCTAGCAAAGTAATCTTTGGAAGCTGCCCATACTTTTGGTGCCAGAATAACGGCCGAAACCATTGTTGGAATGGCCATTAGCGCAAAACTGCTATCAATCAGGTTCACTACAAAACCCAATGAAGTCACAGCTCCGATGATTATAGTGCCTATGTACAGGTAGTTGTACAGGTTTCCTTTTTTGGCTCCGAGCATGAAGGACACACACTTCACTCCATAATAAGAGTAAGAAAGCAGGGAGCTTACCGCGAAAATCAGAATACACAATCCCAAAAGGTAAGAGCCTACACCCGGAATGGCTTCATTAAAAGCCTCAAGTGTCAGGGAAATTCCGGCAATGCTTTCTCCTATATATGGCTTGTAAACACCCGTGCTCAGAATTACAAGCGCGGTTAAGGTACAAACCAACAAGGTGTCGATGGCTGGCCCCAACATGGCTACCAGGCCCTCACGGACTGGTTCATCGGTTTTGGAGTCTCCGTGAACCATCGGTGCCGTACCAATTCCTGCTTCGTTAGAAAAAGCTGCTCTTTTGGCACCTGTGACGATTATAGCTCCTACTCCCCCTCCCAAAATAGCATTTCCACTAAAAGCTTCTGAGAAAATGGAGGAGAATATTTCAGGAATTCCGGCAATGTTCTGAAGCAGGATGTAAACCACCAGCAAGAAATAAAGCACTACCATGGTGGGTACCATTTTGGAAGCCACTTTGGCTATTTTCTTAATTCCACCAAAAATTACGGTTGAGACTAAAATGGTGAGTATTATTCCGATGATCATTGAAGCATATGAAATATTGGCTCCAAAAAGATTAAATGAGTTGGAAGGATCATAGCCCATGCTTGGCCCTAAAACTTCATTGAGCGCTGCAGTGAGCTGGTTGGCCTGAAATATGGGTAAAGCACCAACAAGTGCAAAAATACAGAAGAAGGTGGCCAACGGTCGCCATTTCTTGCCAAGACCTTCGGTGATTACATACATAGGGCCTCCCCTCACTTCACCTTCAGAGTCTCTTCCACGGAACATGACAGCGAGGGTACAGGTAAAGAATTTGGTAGCGATACCGAAGAAAGCGGAAACCCACATCCAGAAGATAGCTCCCGGTCCTCCCATGGTGATGGCCACAGCCACTCCAGATATATTTCCCATCCCCACAGTGGCTGCCAGGGCTGTTGATAAAGCTTCATAGTGGCTGATCTGGCCTTCTTTGTCGTTTTCGTGGTACTTACCTGCCAATACCTGAATGGCGTGTTTAAAATAAAGGAATGGGGTAAATCTGGCATAAACCATAAAGAACAATCCACCACCCATTACTAGGATCAAAAGCGGAATTCCCCAAATCCATCCGGCAAAATTGGAAACTGCCTGTTCTATAAATTCCAAATCAGTTATTTTTATTCAAATGAAGTCGCAGTATACGCTTTAACCAATTAGCTCACAAACCATTCAAATAGATAATTAGTTGAGATGTAGCCTGCTCAAAAGTGAAATTCCGATGAAAGCCCAAACCAAGTCACACCCGAATTCGAAAGGATTAAGCCTTATCTATCTGGCGCTCATTGGCTTCTTCTCACTTATCCTCTCTTGTTCCGGTGATGATGCTCCTCAGAATACTTTCAACGGAGATGCTTTATTAAACTCATCCGAGCAGCTTCAGGAGTTTGCAGAAAAAGGATACACCAAGGTTAGTGGCGACCTGATTATCGGGTCTCAGTATAATTCCACAGACAATTGGCCGAATAGCCCGGAAGAAATTCTTAATGTCGATTCTATTATGGGGAACCTGCTAATCGCCAATACAAGGGGTTTATCTCATTTGAAAGTGCTCGGCAATTTGGTCTATGTTGGTGGAAAGCTTGAAGTAGCCGACAACTCATCGCTTTCCAGCCTCAATGGCCTGGAAAAGCTAATGCATATCGGGGCCGATCTCAATATAGGCAGCAATGCCCTGTTACAATCCATTGAAGGATTGTTGAATGTTCAGGGTGAAGTTAAAGAACTGAATATTTCCAAAAATCACCTGCTACAAAGCTTGAATGGATTGGAGGGGATTGAAAAATGTGAAACCCTGACCATCAGCGAAAACTCAGGTCTCAACAGTCTGGAAGGTTTGGAAGGTCTCAGGTTTGTGACCTCGGAGGTGGCCATACGCAGCAACAAAAATTTGAAAAACCTGCAGGGGCTAAATCACCTGAGGTCTATGCCGGGTGATGTTGACGCATTTACTTTAAGCATTTCAGACAATCAGGGGCTGGCCTCATTAGAGGGGCTCGATCACCTGAACAGATTATATGCCCTGAACCTTGATGACCTTTCCAGTATTCAGAATTTGACTGGTTTAGAAAGCCGCCTATCAATAGATACTGAACTAAAACTTAGAAAGCTGGCCAATATTCGCTCTTTGAGAGGTTTAAATACACAGATCTCTGTTCCAGTTATCAGAATAACGCTGAATAATGCCCTGGTGGATATCGGCAATCTGAGGGGCGTAAACGCCTTGAATATTCTGCAAATCAATGGAAATGAGAGCCTGAAAAATCTGGCTGGTCTGGAAAATCTGGAAAGTATCAATCAGGTGCTGATCAATACCAATCGATCACTTGGTGACTATTGTGCTTTAACCAATCTGATGATCAATCATCGGGGTTTGCAGAGTTATGCCGTGGTGAATAACCTTTTCAATCCGTCAATTTCTGACTTTAGCAATGGTAATTGCTCACTTTAGGTAGATTTACCCGGAGACCGTTGTCAGGAGATCAAGCCATGACTCATGGCCATAAGGTTAATCATTCGATAAAGGACTCTGGCACCCACATTGGCATCCCATTCATCTCCTCCCATAGCTGGAGAAACTTCATTGAGATCTGCACCAACTATCTTTTTACCAGACTGCACAGCCTTCTTTATAAGGAACATTACCTGCTCAAACTCAAAACCTCCCGGCACAGGTGTTCCGGTATTAGGGCAGAGTTTGGGGTCGAGTCCATCGATATCAAATGAGAGATAAATGTGTTCAGGTAAGTGACTGACAATTTCTTCACAAACCTCTTCCCACGATTTACCTGCATATTGCTGCTCCTTCATGGTCTGATCATAGAAGCTAATGACTCTTCCGTTCGATTCCTTTACATAACTGGCTTCCTGTTCACAATAGTCCCGGATACCTACCTGAACCAGTTTTCCCACTTTCTCATCCTTCAATGCATTGTACATGATGGAGGCATGTGAAAATTCGAAGCCCTCATAGGCGATTCTCAAATCTGCATGAGCATCGATTTGAAGAATGCCCAGGCCTGGAAACTTCTGGGAAAGTGATCGGATATGTCCCAAAGGGGTACTATGGTCGCCACCCAAGAGAACCGTAAGCTTGCCTCTCTCCTGCCAATAGCGGCACTCCTGCTCTACGTATTCCATCAACTGAGCGCATTCTTTGTTGATTTCATCCCTAATGAGCTCCATTTCCTTGGTTAAAACGGGGTTTGATCCTTCTTCCAACCAGTTGATATACTGTTCCGATTTGAGACGCAACTGCTTGCCCAATGAATACCAAACCTCTGGAATATCGGTCATGGCCACACCTAATTTCCAGGCTTCTGAAAGGTCTGGTTGCTCATAATCCAACTGGGAAGAGGCCTGAAGAATGGCTTGTGGGCCATTGGAAGTACCTGCTGAATAAGAGACCGTTACATCCCAGGGAACAGGAATAACCACAATTCTGGCTTCATCTGTTGAATAAGGAAAACCAAACAAGGTTCCTTTTACACCTACAGCATTTGGGTTGAAATCTTTTGTATCCATAGGTTGTCGGTTATAGTTATTCGTTAATCGTTACAGGCTAAAAGCGATGAGTAATGACCACTGGCAATATACATCCACTGTCATCAACTATTTAAGGTAATCATACATCGTAAATCGTAAATCGTATATCGTAAATCATACATCGTCAATCCCTCTATCCAATCATCTCTCTTACGAATGTTGGCAAGGCAAATGAGGCCTGATGCATTTCTGCATTATAGTATTTAAGTTTGGCTGATTTCACAAATGCATCCAGTTCTTCCTTAGGCTTTTGCCTCATTGGGTGAGCCGCTCCTTTAGAACTGTAGCTGAAAGACCACATGCCGGTAGGGTAAGTCGGAATATAAGCCAGATAACAATGCACCTGGTCCTGACCGAAAATGCCTCTGTACGTTTGATAAATCTCTTTAAATACCTTACTGTTAAACCTTGGCGACTCACTTTGGGTAATCATAATGCCATCGTCTGTCAGAATTCGGTACACTTCCTTGTAGAAATCGACAGAAAACAAGCCTTCAGCTGGACCAACGGGGTCGGTTGAGTCTACAATGACCAAATCAAAACTATTATCGGCAGCATCGTTCACATATCTGATTCCATCATCAACAATCAGGTTCAGCTTGGGGTGATCCAGCGATTGCGAAATGGATGGCAGATGTATTTTGCTGGCTTCAATAACCTTATCGTCAATTTCCACCATTACCACTTCTTCCAGGCCTTCGTGCTTCAGCACCTCTCTGGCCGTGCCTCCATCGCCACCACCAATAATCAACACTCGTTTCGGATTCGGGTGAGTCAATAAAGGCACGTGGGTAATCATTTCATGGTAAACATACTCGTCAACTTCGGTAGTCATTACCATGCCATCCAGTGTCAGCATATTGCCATAAGCCTGCGTTTTGTAAACGGCCACTTTCTGAAAGTCCGACTGCACATCGTAGAGCTTTCCATCGTGTTTCAGCGAAAGGGCTATTTTATCATCTCGTTCGGTAAACCAAACATCTCGGGTTCTGATAGGGCTGCCATCTTCGGAGCTCTTTTCGTCTCGCATAGACTTTACGTTGAAGTTTTTTCTTTTCAACAGCGCCATTTCTCCCCTGCTGAGTTCAACAGCAGAACCATGATCTGCCTCAAAAGCCTCTTTCAGCATCTGATAAGACACCCATGGGTTTACCGTATCTCCACAGGTAAAGAGGTCAACCGAAGCATAACCATATTCCGGCCAGGTATGAATGGCCAGGTGACTTTCCTGAATAACCACCACTCCGGAAACTCCATAAGGTGAGAAATGGTGAAAGGTTGAGTTGATAATGGTTGCCCCTGCTTCTTCAGCAGCGTTTTCCATGCTTTTTTCAATGTGAACTACATCATTGAGCAGTTCGGGTGAGCAGTTGTAATACTCTACTATAATGTGTCGTCCTAAAGATGCCATTCGCCAAAAATAAGGGCATCCCCTTTTTTAGCAGAGAGTTTTTTTCATTTATTCTCAACCTAGCTGACCGGGATAGTAGAATTCCTTCTCCACTGCCGAGTTTTCAGACAGATGGAGCCAGCTTTCACATTCGCAGGACAACCAGGCACAGCTTGAAGGAACAAAACCTTCGAATTTACGTGTCAGATAACTGTGCAGGTCGGCAATTCCGGGGTTATGGGCCACAATGGCCACGTTCTGAAAGTTGTCGTCCATTCGGTTAATAAAGGCCCTCATTAAATTGCCTGTTGCTTCATATAACTCCTCGGCATCCATCAGGCGAGGCTTTTTATCCAGGGTATTGGTGATGGCCAAAGTAGTGGACATTGTTCTGTGCGAAGGGCTATGATAAACCGCATCGAGTTGAAAGGGCAAATCCTTCACATAACTTCCTAAAATAATAGCCTGGTTAATTCCATTGGGGCTCAGTTCCCTTTCGAAATCGCGCTTCCTCTCTGAGGGAAACTCGGCTTCTGCATGTCTTATCAATAATAAATTTCTAACCATTTGAGTCGATGTTCAGTTATGTGTCCAACAACGATTAAGCTTGTGAATTGATATAGTCTAATTTAGGTCAAAGTTCAATTCGCTTGTTTTTTTGAAAACTTTATGCGCATCTTTGGAGCGCTCAGAATTTAAAATCAAGCTTTAATATGTCGAAAAATCTGGTCATAGTCGAGTCTCCGGCTAAAGCTAAAACTATAGAAGGTTACCTCGGAAAAGACTTTAAAGTAGTTTCAAGCTACGGTCACGTGCGTGACTTGCCCAAAGGAGACAAGGCCATAGATATTGCCAATGGATTTAAGCCAACCTACGAAGTAACGGCCGATAAGAAAGAGGTGATCAAGAACCTGAAGAAGTTAGCAAAAGAGGCCGAGATGATCTATCTCGCGAGTGATGATGACCGTGAAGGAGAAGCCATTAGCTGGCACTTAAAAGAGGCATTAAAGCTTAAAGATAATCTGACTAAACGTATCGTATTCAGGGAGATAACAAAAGGAGCGATTCAAAAGGCTCTGGAGAATCCAAGAACCATAGATGAAGACCTTGTCAATGCACAGCAAGCCAGAAGAATTCTTGACAGACTGGTTGGATATGAGCTTTCTCCCGTGTTATGGAAGAAAATTAAAAGAGGCCTCAGTGCCGGACGAGTTCAGTCTGTAGCCGTTCGTTTGGTGGTAGAAAGAGAACGTGAAATCGATCAGTTCAACGTTCAATCATTCTTTAAAATAACCGCCATCTTCGACATTGATGGCAAGGAGCTAAAGGCTGAACATCCGAAGAGATTTTCTTCTGAAGAAGAAGCCCAACAGTTTCTGGAAAGCTGTAAGCAGGCCGATTTCACCATTGAATCGCTGGATAAAAAACCGGCAAAAAGATCGCCTGCAGCTCCATTTACCACTTCTACCCTGCAACAGGAAGCCAGTAGAAAGCTGAGTTTTTCTGTTGCCCAGACCATGACCCTGGCACAAAGGCTCTATGAAGCCGGTAAAATCTCTTATATGAGAACTGACTCCGTTAACCTTTCTGAAGAGGCGATTAACGGAGCAATGAATGAAATTAAATCGACCTACGGCCCGGAATACGCCAAAAGCAGAAGATTCAAGACCAAGTCACAATCGGCTCAGGAAGCGCACGAAGCCATTCGTCCCACTGATTTTTCAGTGCAGACAGCCGGTAAGGATTATAACGAAAAAAGGCTCTACGAACTGATCTGGAAAAGAACCATTGCTTCTCAAATGGCAGAAGCTGAATTGGAGAGAACCACAGTCAGTATCGGCATTTCTACCAACCCTGAAAAACTGGTCGCTCAAGGTGAAGTCATTGTTTTCGATGGCTTCCTGAAGGTTTACATCGAATCTACCGATGATGAAGAAAACCAGGATGAAGCCAAGGGCATGCTCCCTCCTTTGAGTGTCGGTCAGGCACTGAATCTGGATCATATGAGGGCAAGACAAGGCTTTAGCAGACCTCCGGCTCGCTATACTGAAGCCAGTCTGGTGAAGAAACTGGAAGAAATGGGCATCGGACGACCATCGACCTATGCGCCTACCATTTCCACCATTCAGAAAAGAGAGTATGTGGTAAAAGAGAACCGCGATGGTGTGGAAAGACCCTATACTGAGCTCACATTGAAGAACGGTACCATTCAGTCGAAAAGTCTTACTGAAACCACCGGTGCAGAAAAAGCCAAGCTCTTCCCTACCAACATTGCCATGGTGGTCAATGATTTTCTGGTAGAACACTTCCCTAATGTGATTGATTACTCCTTCACGGCCAATGTGGAAGAGGAATTCGACCAGATTGCTTCCGGTTCACAGCACTGGGACAATATGATCAAGAACTTCTATGGCAAATTCCATCAGACTGTTGAGGAGACTGAGCAGATCAGCCGAAGTGAGGTAGGTGCCAGCCGTGAGATTGGTATAGATCCTCAAAGCGGAAAACCTGTAATTGCCCGTTTGGGGCGTTTTGGGCCATTGGTTCAAATTGGTGAATCCACTGAAAACGAAGAAGAAAAACCCCAATTTGCCAGCTTAAAGAAGGGTCAGTTTATAGAAAGTATTACTCTTGAAGAAGCACTGGAGTTGTTCAAGCTTCCCCGCGATGTCGGTGAATTTGAGGGCAAGAAAATAGTAGCGGCTATTGGTCGCTTTGGCCCATACATCCGCCACGACAATAAGTTTGTGAGCCTTGGCAAAGAACACGATCCTCTGAGCGTAGATGAAGAAACGGCTGTTGAACTCATCCTTGCCAAGCGCAAGGCCGATGAGGAGAAGTTCATTAAAACATTCGATGAAAATCCTGATGTTCAGGTACTCAATGGCCGTTGGGGGCCATACATTAAGGTCGGAAAGCAGAATGTGAAAATACCGAAGGATAAAGTAGCTGAGGAATTAACGCTTGATGAATGCCTGGAATTAGCGGCTGCAGCGCCTGCTAAAAAAGGCCGCGGAAGAAAATAATCTGCTGATTTGCAGAGTATTGATTAGTGATAGGTTATTCGTAAATCATAAATCGCAGATCGCAATTCCTAAATCCTTTGGCTTGCGTATTGTTTCAAGTCTGCTTCGAAATGACTAGTTTTCAAACAGATTGACTATGGGCAGACTGGTATTTATTTTTTCTCTTTTAGTTTGGCTTTCTTCAGCAACTCAGGCGCAGAAATTCGATGAAGACACCGTATACATAGAGTCAAAAGGCCAGCAATTAGGCGGAGTAGTCATGTTTCCAAAGGGTAGGCAGAAAAAACTCCCGGTGGTTCTCATTATCCAGGGTTCTGGCCCAACTGATAAGGATGGTAATTCTGCGGCATTAACAGGTAAAAACAATTCCCTCAAATTATTGGCTGAAGCATTGGCCAAAAACGGAATAGCCTCTCTCCGCTTCGATAAGCGTGGCATAGGTTTAAGTGAAGAATCGGCTATGCCGGAAGATGAACTGACATTTGATGATTTCGTGTCTGATGCCATGTTATGGCTCAATTTTCTGGAAAAAGATAAGAGGTTCAAGCGCATAGGTATTGCTGGTCATTCTCAGGGATCACTCATAGGAAT
>Ga0114899_1002116_pt1 | contig 10889 bp, 8 predicted proteins | sample MalvireepMed_215_FD_83497 | JGI IMG/M metagenome (GOLD analysis project Ga0114899, IMG submission 83497) | Marine viral communities from the Global Malaspina Expedition - Malaspina viral metaG DeepMed_215 | ecosystem: Environmental > Aquatic > Marine > Oceanic | place: Mediterranean Sea... | reverse complement strand
TTGAACGACTGCTGGGCCAGCCCCTGGACGACGGCCAGCGTGTTCTTCACGCGGTGGTTGAGTTCGTTGATCAGGATGCGCTGGCTGTCTTCAGCCAGCACTTCCTCGGTCACGTCATACCCTTGGACTAGAACCCCGTCGAAGCGATCCGGGCCGCTGATGGGCTGGAAAATGAATTCAAGATGCCGTTCGCGCAACTCGTCATGCTCGCCGCTTTTGAGCATGACCTTTTCCCGGCGCCCGAAATAGGGTTCGCCGGTCTCCATGACCTTGTCGAGGATGTCGACGAAACCCTGTTCGGCGATCTCGGGCAGGGCTTCTGCGACGCTCTTTCCGTCGAGGTCGCGCTCGCCGATCAGCCGGCGATAGGCTGCATTAGACATGACGAAACGATGTTCCGGTCCGGCGAGCACGGCGACGAAGCCGGGCGCTTGTTCCAGCAAGGCGCGCAATCGCTCGAGCTCCTTCGTTGCGCCGCGCCAACGCTGTTCGACCGCTTCGGCGCGGCGGACCACGCTCGCCGTGTCGCGCTGCTCGATCTTGGTGATCTGAACCGGGTGCTGGAGGATGTATCGGACCGCCCCGCTGTCGTCGAGGATCGGCACCTGGGTCGTGCTCCAGATGTGCGCGTCCATACCGCCCGAGGCGTTGGGAATATCGTATTTGAGATGGGCGATCTCGTCAGGTTCGCCCGTCTCTAGCACGCGCTCGAAAGACGATTCGATAAGGTGATGGCTTTCGCCCGCGCCGGGAAAGGCGTCGAACACGTGGCTGCCCGCAATATCGTCCAATTCGCGGCCTACGGCTGCGAGATACGCATGATTGGCCCAGCTTATGCGCAACTCGGCATCGAGCAGCAGATAGGGGTTGGGAGAGTGCTCGAACACCCGCCTGAAATCAATGGACCCGTCCGACATCGGCATCTTTCGAGCGCCGGTCGATCCCCCGACCGTGGCCCCATTTGTTTTTCCCCTCATTGCGCCTGAAAGCATAGGGCGCCATGCGGTTCCCGCCTGTCGGAAATATTTGTTCGGGGCACTATGAGGCACACGCGCAGCCGCTGGCCGCGCGTGTGCTTACTGGTCAAGGAACGAGCGCATCTTGCGGCTGCGGCTCGGGTGCTTGAGCTTGCGCAGCGCCTTCGCCTCGATCTGCCGGATACGTTCACGGGTAACCGAGAACTGCTGGCCGACCTCCTCGAGCGTATGATCGGTGTTCATGCCGATACCGAACCGCATGCGCAGCACACGTTCTTCGCGCGGGGTCAGGCTGGCCAGAACCCGGGTCACGGTTTCTTTGAGGTTCGCCTGGATCGCGGCATCGACGGGGATGATCGCGTTCTTGTCCTCGATGAAATCGCCGAGATGCGAATCTTCCTCGTCGCCGATCGGCGTCTCGAGGCTGATCGGTTCCTTAGCGATCTTCATCACCTTGCGCACCTTCTCGAGCGGCATCGAGAGTTTCTCGGCCATCTCTTCGGGTGTCGGTTCGCGGCCCTGATCGTGGAGGAACTGACGGCTGCAGCGCACCAGCTTGTTGATCGTTTCGATCATGTGCACTGGAATGCGGATCGTACGCGCCTGGTCGGCGATCGAGCGGGTGATCGCCTGACGGATCCACCAGGTGGCATAAGTGCTGAACTTGTAGCCGCGGCGGTATTCGAACTTGTCGACCGCCTTCATCAGGCCGATGTTGCCTTCCTGGATCAGGTCGAGGAACTGCAGGCCGCGGTTGGTGTATTTCTTGGCGATCGAGATCACGAGGCGCAGGTTCGCCTCGACCATTTCGCGCTTGGCGATCCGCGCTTCGCGTTCACCCTTCTGGACCTTGGTCACGATGCGCCGGAATTCTTCCAGCGCCATGCCGGTCTGGCTGGCGATATCGGAAATCTCGGTCCGGATACGCTCGACCGCGTCGGCTTCCTTCTCGGCGAAGGCCGCCCACTTCTTGTCCTTCTTGGCGCGCTCCTTGAGCCACGCATCGTCGAGCTCATTGCCGATATAGGCATCGAGGAAATCGACCCGCTTGACCTTGTGACGCTCAGCCAGACGCAGCATCTGGCCGCCCAGCGCGGTCAGCCGGCGGTTGAAGGCATATAGATTGTCGACCAGGAATTCGATCTTGGTCGCGTGGAACTGCACGCTTTCGACTTCCGCGGTCAGCTGCTCGGACAGCGCCTCGTACTTCTTTTCCTTGGCCGCGGTGAAGGTCTCGCCGCGGGCCATCAGATCGACGCGCTCGTTTTGAAGCTTTTCGAACTTGCCGAACAAGTCGGTGATCCGGGCAAAGCGTTCGATCGCGTCGGGCTTCAGCGCGGCTTCCATCTGAGCAAGGGACATGGTGTTGTCCTCTTCCTCTTCGTCGTCGCGCTTTGACGAACCTTCCTCGCCGTCTTCGCCTTCCTCGTCCGAATCGTCCTCGTCGTCGTCACGGATGGTCGGACCGGCGGTCTCTTCCGAGATCTCGCCGTCATCGTCTTCCTCTTCCTCCGCCATCTTCTCTGGCGGGGGTTCCTTTGACAGCATGGCATCGAGATCCAGAATCTCGCGCAGCTGCATCTCCTCGGCATTGAGCGCTTCGGACCACTGGATGATGGCGTGGAAAGTGATCGGGCTCTGGCAAAGGCCCATGATCATCATGTCCCGGCCGGCCTCGATCCGCTTGGCGATGGCGATTTCGCCCTCGCGGCTCAGCAGCTCGACCGCGCCCATTTCGCGCAGATACATGCGCACCGGATCGTCAGTGCGTTCGCCGGTGGCAGCCTTCTTGACTGCGGGCTTTGCCGCGGTCTTGGTGTCCTTCTTGGCGCTGGCCGCCAGTTCTTCGACTTCGTCGGCTTCCTCGGCAGCGGCCTCGGCTTCCTCGTCGCTTTCGACGATCTGCACGCCCATGTCGGACAGCGCGGACTGGATATCCTCGATCTGGTCCGAACTCATCTCGCCCTGGGGCAGCGCATCGTTGAGCTCGTCGTAAGTGACGTAACCCTTGCGCTTTGCCTTGGTGATAAGCTTCTTGACCGATGCCTCGTTGAGATCGATCAGGGGAGCGTCGCCGTCGTCCTTGGTCTTCGACTTGGTGGCCATGAGGTAATTCAGTCCAGTCTTGTCTTGCCCTTGGGCCGCGCACCCGTGGGGATCATGATTCCGATTCGTCGGCCGCTGCAGCCTTCCTGCGACCAAAACGCTTCAACCGCTCGTTAAGGGCCAACAACCGCTCGCGCAATCGGGCCTGTTCGGCGATGGAGCCTTCAGGATCGCGTTCGAACCGCGCTGTAGCCGCCGAAAGGGCGGATTCCAGCGCCGGCCTTTCGACCAGCAACGACACGGCTTCGGCCAGATCCTCGCGCGCATCATCCGGGTCGGTGCCTTCATCGAGGAAGGCGAACAAGGTTTTTTCCGGTGGGGCGGGTAGGCCTGTTTCAAGCGATATGGTCGATTGCGCGGACAAATCAAGCGCCTCGGCAGCTTCAAGCAGCGAATCGATGGCGGGACCGACATTTGGATCACGCCGTGCCAGTTCCGAAAGCGTGTCTTCATGGCGCATGATCTGGTCGGGAAAACGCACCAGACCGGCGATCACCGCCCGGGTCAACGCGTCGCGTGCGCCGCCCTGCATCGCGCGGATCAGCCGCTCGCGCGCCTCGGGTGCCAGCGTCGGGGCTGCCGGCTTGAAGCCGGACTTCTTCCAGTCCCCCCGCGGCCGCGCTTCGCGCGGGGGGCGCGGCGGAAAGGCGAAGGCGGAAAAGCGCTCGAGCAATTCCCGCTTGTACAGCGCGCGGATATCGGGGTGCTGGATGCTGTCGACATGGTCGAGCAGCCTCGCCTTCAGCCCGGCCTTGTCTTCGGGCGAATTGAGGGGCGAGGCCGCGCGTTCGAATTCCCACAGCGTGTCGAGCAGGCTGTCGGGCTGCGCCAGCAGCGCCTCCATCGCCTCGGGGCCCTTGTCCTTGATCAGGTCATCGGGATCCATCCCCGTGGGCAGGCGCACGATAGCCAGCGAATGCGCCGGGCGCAGCATGGGCAGCGCCCGCGCTATGGCGCGCATTGCGGCGCGCTGTCCGGCATTGTCGCCATCGAAACACAGGATCGGGCGCTCGACCTGCCGCCACAGCAATTCGATCTGGTTTTCCGTAAGCGCGGTCCCCAGCGGGGCGACCGCCTCGCGGATGCCTGCATGGGCCAGCGCGATCGCATCCATATAGCCCTCGACCACGATCATTCGCCCGCTTTGCCGCGCGGCGGGGGCAGCGCGGTGCAGATTGTAGAGCGTGCGGCCCTTGTCGAACAACGGCGTGTCGGGACTGTTGAGATATTTGGGGGCGCTGGGGTTGGCCTCACTGCCGAGAATGCGGCCGCCAAAGGCAATGACCCGGCCGCGTGCATCGTGAATCGGCAGCATCAGCCGGTTGCGGAAGCGGTCGTAGGGATCCTTGCCTTCGACCTCGATCCGCATGCCGGCTTCGCTCAGCATGGCTTCATCGAACTGTCCAAGCGCGCGTTTGAGCGCCTGCCGGTCGCCCGGGGCGTAGCCGAAGCCGAATTCGCGGATCGTCGCGTCCGAAAATCCGCGCCGGGACAGATAGGCACGTGGCTGCGACCCGTCGGCACCGCGCAGATTGCCTTCGAACCAGACCTGCGCCGCGGCGGTCACATCGTGCAGGCTGGCGCGCTTTTCCGCGCGCTGGGCGGCGCGCGGATCGGGGGCGGGGACTTCCATGCCCGCTTCGGCCGCCAGTTCCTTCACCGCGTCCATGAACGGGAGGCCGCGCTGGTCGGTCAGCCAGCGGATCGCATCGCCATGCGCTTCGCAGCCGAAGCAGTGGTAGAAGCCCTTCTCGTCATTGACGTAAAAGCTCGGCGTCTTTTCGTTGTGGAACGGGCAGCAGGCCTTGAATTCGCGCCCGGCCTTGGTCAGCCGCAGGGTGCGACCGATCACCGCGGACAGCGTGGTCCGCATGCGCAATTCGTCTAACCATTGGGGTGACAGGGCCATGAAGGCGCTATCCTACTGCAGCCCGGCGTATACCGCTAGCGCGCGGCCGAACCCTCCACAGGCTTCTCTTCGGGCGGGAAGGGGCCGGTGGCAGCGATCTGTTCGCCATCCATTTCCAGCAGATAGGCCTCTGCCGGGCCTTGCGGTGCCATGGTCGAACGCCACCACAGCGTGACCGTGCCGCCGGGTCGCCAGCCGGGGCCGCGGGCGACGCGCCAGATCAGATTGCCATTGTCGTTGATGATCGAAATCGCGTCGGGATCGCCCAGCGCGGCTTCGGCCTCGGCGGTCGAATAACCGACCGACTGGGTGAACCCGCTCACCTTTCGCGTCGTGCGGAACAGCGTCGGCGGGGCCTCGCCGGTGGCAGGCGCATCGATGGCCTCGTCCGCGCCCACGTCGTCGATTTCGGCCAGAGTGACCTTGTGGACATAGGTATAGACCGTGTCGTCCGGCAATTCGCCGGGGTTGCAGGTCTCGATGCCTTCCGGACACGCGACATAGCTCACCAGCGTGCCCACCTGGCGGGTGCCGTTGCTGAGAGCGGTTTCGATCTCCGCGCCCTGGGGGCCGACGATGCGCGCGCCCAGCGTCGACAGGTCGAGATCGGCACCGATCAGCGTGCGCGGCGCGGCTACGGTGGGCGTGGGGGTCGGCACGGGCTCGGGCTCGCTGGACCCGCAAGCCGCCAGCACCATGCATGCCAGCGGTGCCGCGAAATTCTTCAGTCTGGTCAAGCGATCAATCCTCTGATCCGTCGAGTGATGGCGACAGGCAGGCGTTGACTGCGTCGGGTGCCGTAGCGGGATAGGGACCGCTGCCGGTCGCGGGGGTGTAATTGGCGAGAATGGCATAGGCCGGTGCGGGCCCCGCGGGCGGCACGGTCGATTGCCACCAGAAGGTCAGCGGTTCGGCCTGTTCCCACTGGTCGCCGCCGTCGCCTGCGCTGACCGTCCATACCAGCGCGCCTTCGTCGCAGGTGATGACGACGTCCGCTTTCATGCCGATCGCGGCCAGCGCTTCATCCTTGGAATAGCCTGCCGCGCCAGTGAAACCGGTCGCCGGCTGCGTCATGCGGAAGGACGTTGCACGTTCGACATCGGACGAATCGTTGGCTTCGCCGCTGCCGGTGCCCGCTTCATTGTCCTCGCCGGGGAATACGACGTGGACATAGGTATAGACGGTCCCCCCCGGCGCGGTCTGCGGATCGCACACTGCCATTGCAGCGGGGCATGCGACGAAGCTGCGCATGTCGGCGAAATTGCCTTCCGCGTTCGAAAGCGCGCTTTCCACTTCCTCGCCCTGCGGCCCGGCGATCTTGGGGCCGAGCGCAAGGTCGAGGAAATCGCCCGCTTCGATATTGCGCGCCAACGCCTGCGCCTCGACGTCGCTGCGCGCCGTTTCGAGGTCGGTGGGCGGTTCGTCCGCGCCGCCGCAGGCGGACAGCGCCACCGCCAGCGGCAGGGCGAGAAACAATCGGTTCATGACAGCGCTTCCTTTACCAGCCCGCTGGCCTTGCTCATGTCGAGAGTAGCGCCGTGACGGGCTTTGAGTTCCCCCATCACGCGGCCCATGTCCTTCATCCCCTCCGCGCCGAGGTCGGCCTTGATCTGCGCGATCGCGGCGCGCGTTTCATCCTCGCTCATCTGCTGGGGAAGGAATTCCTCGATCACCGCCAGCTCGGCCTTTTCCTTCTCGGCCAGTTCGGTGCGGCCGCCGTCTTCGTACATTTCGATCGATTCGCGGCGCTGCTTGGCCATCTTCATCAACACGTCGGTGACCATGGCGTTATCGTCGGGCTTGCTGTCCGCGGTGCGCAATTCGATGTCGCGGTCCTTGATCTTGGCGCCGATCAGGCGGAGCGCGGCCGTGCGTTCCTTGTCCTTGGCCTTCATCGAGGTAACGGTTTCGGACTGGATTTTCTCGCGGAGCATGGGGCCTCTATGCGCTGGACTGTGGATGGTTCATATGTCCTGTAGAACAAGCTGCCGCAAAGCCAAGTGTTGCGCTTGACGGAACGGCTGCGCGTCTCTAGCGGCTGAGGCTTAGCAACATCGCTGGAAAACTTTTACCCGGAGTGCCCATGGCCCTGTCCGCATCTTCGCACGCGCAACCCTCAGGCGCGACGGGAGTCCTCGTGCTGGGTGACGGCACCGTCATCTGGGGCAAGGGGTTCGGTGCCACCGGTAGCGCGGTGGGCGAAGTCTGCTTCAACACCGCGATGACCGGCTATCAGGAAGTGATGACCGATCCGTCCTACGACAGCCAGATCGTCACCTTCACCTTCCCGCATATCGGCAATGTCGGCGCGAACGAGGAAGACCACGAAAGCCGCGGCCTCGGAGCGGTGGGCTGCGTGGTGCGGCAGGAAGTGACCCCGCATTCGAACTTCCGTGCGCAGAACGAATTCGTCGAATGGATGAAGGATCACGGCAAGATCGGCCTGTCGGGCGTCGACACACGCGCGCTGACCCGCCGCATCCGCATGGCCGGCGCGCCCAATGCGGTGATCGCGCACAGCCCGCGCGGCGAATTCGACCTTCCGGCGCTGAAGGCACAGGCCGCCGAATGGAGCGGGCTCGAGGGGCTCGATCTCGTCCCCGGCGTGACCCGCGACGCCAATGAAGACTGGACCGGCGGCCACTGGCAGCTGGGCTTCGGCTATGGCGAAGCCAAGGCCACCAAGCCGCACGTCGTTGCGATCGACTACGGCGCCAAGGACAACATCTTCCGCAACCTCGTGCAGGCAGGGGCTAAGGTGACCGTCGTGCCCGCGCGCACCACGCTCGACGAAGTGCTCGCGCTGCAGCCGGATGGCGTGTTTCTCTCGAACGGGCCGGGCGATCCGGCGGCGACGGGCGAATATGCCGTGCCGGTGATCAAGGGCCTGCTCGAACGCGACGTGCCGCTGTTCGGCATCTGCCTCGGCCACCAGATGCTCGGCCTTGCAGCAGGCGCGAAGACCGCCAAGATGTTCCAGGGCCACCGCGGCGCCAACCACCCCGTCCAGCGTGTCGGGGAAGGGTGGGGCGAGAGCACCGGCCTCGTCGAGATCACCAGCATGAACCACGGCTTCGCGGTCGATGGCGAGACCCTGCCCGAAGGCGTGGAGCAAACCCACGTCTCGCTGTTCGACGGCACCAATTGCGGCATCGCGATCACGGGTAAGCGGGCGTTTGGCGTGCAGTACCACCCCGAAGCGAGCCCCGGGCCGCAGGACAGCTTCTACCTGTTCGAGAAGTTCGTGGGGATGCTGAGGTGAGTGAGACTTACTCGTCCTACAAGCGCGATCTTCTGGTTGCGTTGCTGGAAGAAGAGGATCGAAAGGCGGCTTCCCCTGTCGACGTTGCAAACGCCTGTGACGCAGCGGGGTTGATGTTCAACGAAGAGTTTGTCGTTCGTTTCATCAATCAAGAACGTGGCGTTCTCGGTGAGGGTGCTGGGGTGCTCGATTTTTACAGTTTCGAACTGAATTCGACTGGCCGCAATCTAGCCGATCAAATCAGCAAAAGTCGCGGTCCGAAGTCTTTAATTGAGCGAATTACTTCGGAAACAAGCCAGCGCCTCATAAATGCTTTGAACTTTGGCGTAGCCGTACTCGCGCTAGTGATTGCAGCAATAGCTCTCTGGAACACATAATGCCCAAACGCACTGACATCTCCTCGATCCTCGTCATCGGCGCTGGTCCGATCATCATCGGCCAGGCCTGCGAGTTCGACTATTCCGGCACGCAGGCGATCAAGGCGCTGAAGGAGGAGGGCTACCGGGTCATCCTGGTCAACTCCAACCCCGCCACGATCATGACCGATCCGGAAATGGCCGACGCGACCTATGTCGAGCCGATCACGCCCGAGATCGTCGCCAAGATCATCGAGAAGGAACGCCCCGACGCGGTGCTCCCCACGATGGGCGGGCAGACCGCGCTCAACTGCGCGCTGGCTTTGTTCAACGACGGCACCTTCGAGAAATACGGCGTGCAGATGATCGGCGCGGATGCCGATGCGATCGACAAGGCCGAGAACCGCCAGCGTTTCCGCGAGGCGATGGACAAGATCGGCCTCGAAAGCGCACGCAGCGGCGTCGCCACCACGGTCGACGAGGCCTATGCGGTGCTCGAACGCACCGGCCTGCCGTCGATCATCCGCCCCAGCTTCACGCTGGGCGGGACCGGCGGCGGCATTGCCTACAACAAGGCCGAGTTCGAACGGATCGTCCGCGACGGGCTCGATGCCTCGCCCACCACCGAAGTCCTGATCGAGGAATCGCTCCTCGGGTGGAAGGAATACGAGATGGAGGTGGTGCGCGACCGCAAGGACAATTGCATCATCATCTGCGCGATCGAGAATGTCGATCCGATGGGGGTGCATACCGGCGACAGCATCACCGTGGCGCCCGCGCTGACGCTGACCGACAAGGAATACCAGATCATGCGCACCGCCAGCATCAACGTGCTGCGCGAGATCGGTGTCGAAACCGGCGGGTCGAATGTCCAGTTCGCGGTCAATCCCGCCGACGGTCGCCTGATCGTTATCGAGATGAACCCGCGCGTGTCGCGTTCCTCCGCGCTGGCATCGAAGGCGACCGGCTTCCCGATCGCACGCGTCGCTGCCAAGCTGGCGGTCGGCTACACGCTCGACGAGATCCAGAACGAGATCACCGGCGCAACTCCGGCCAGTTTCGAACCGACGATCGACTATGTCGTCACCAAGATCCCGCGCTTCGCATTCGAGAAGTTCAAGGGATCGAAGAACGAGCTGTCGACCGCGATGAAATCGGTCGGCGAGGTCATGGCGATCGGCCGCTGCTTTGCCGAATCGATGCAGAAGGCGCTGCGCGGGCTCGAAACCGGGCTCGACGGGTTCAACCGCATCACCGAATTCGAAGGCGTCAGCCGCGAGGTCATCACCGCCTCGCTGTCAAAGCGGACGCCCGACCGCATCCTCAAGATCGCGCAGGCCTTCCGCGAGGATTTCACCGTCGAGGAAATCGCCCGGATCACCGGTTTCGACTCGTGGTTCCTGCGCCAGATCGAAGCGATCATCTACGAAGAGAAGATGATCGCGCACAATGGCCTGCCCAATACGGCGGACGAAATGCGCCGGCTGAAGGCGATGGGCTTCTCCGACAAGCGCCTGGCCACGCTGGCGGTCCGCTCGGTCGGTGTGGCCGGCGGGCTCGGCGAGACGCAGGCCAAGCGTTCGGGGCTGCTGCATGACGCGCTGCGCGCCATGGCGGGCGCAACCAGCGAGCAGGAAGTGCGCGACCTGCGCCGCAAGCTCGGGGTCTATCCGGTGTACAAGCGGATCGACAGCTGCGCCGCCGAATTCGAGGCGATCACGCCCTACATGTACTCGACCTATGAAGCGCCCAGCTTCGGCGAGGCCGAGGACGAGGCGATGCCGTCCGACCGCAAGAAGATCGTGATCCTGGGCGGCGGACCCAACCGCATCGGGCAGGGTATCGAGTTCGACTATTGCTGCGTCCACGCCTGTTTCGCACTGGCCGAGGCCGGGTTCGAAACCATCATGGTCAATTGCAATCCGGAAACCGTCTCGACCGATTACGACACTTCCGACCGGCTCTATTTCGAACCGCTGACAGAGGAAGACGTGCTCGAGATCATGCGCGTCGAGATGTCGAAGGGCGAAGTGGTCGGCGTCATCGTCCAGTTCGGCGGGCAGACCCCGCTCAAGCTGGCCGCCGCGCTCGAACGCGAAGGCATTCCGATCCTCGGCACTTCGCCCGATGCGATCGACCTTGCCGAAGACCGCGAACGCTTTGCCAAGCTGATCAACAAGCTCAAGCTCAAGCAGCCGATGAACGGCATCGCCAAGAGCCGCGACGAGGCCGCCGCGGTCGCGGCGCGGATCGGCTATCCCGTGCTGCTGCGCCCGAGC
>Ga0114899_1002115_pt1 | contig 10890 bp, 1 predicted proteins | sample MalvireepMed_215_FD_83497 | JGI IMG/M metagenome (GOLD analysis project Ga0114899, IMG submission 83497) | Marine viral communities from the Global Malaspina Expedition - Malaspina viral metaG DeepMed_215 | ecosystem: Environmental > Aquatic > Marine > Oceanic | place: Mediterranean Sea... | reverse complement strand
TGAAGCAGGTAGCGCAGGTGCAGCTTGTGAAGCAGGTAGCGCAGGTGCAGCTTGTGAAGCAGGTAGCGCAGGTGCAGCTTGTGAAGCAGATACATCTTTAACTTCTGGTGGTGTATCCGACCCATAATAAGACTGATAACTAAACATATTCCCTAGTTGGTCCATGGCCCGCCCCCTGGCAAATGATTTAGCTTCTTCTTCTTCTTCTTCCTTCTTTGTCTGTGCTGCTTCCTTGTGTCGTGTTTCTTTTTGTTCTAAAAGTGCTTGTAGGGGTTGCAAAACTTTCATCATTTCATCTGGATCACTAAAATCCCCTACTTCTAATATTCCTGAAAAAATAGCAGCCATTTCAGCATCTATACTATCTCTAGACTCAGGTTTTGTAGGATCATAATTATTGATAGCCGCCCATAATTTTGGAAGTAGCTCGTTTATCTTCTCTCGCATAGCCTGTGATATTTTTTCCTTCTTCTCCTTCTCCAGCCTTTTCGCTTCCCGCTCAGCCGCTTGCTCTGCTATTTGGTTTTTCAGAAGTGTCTCTTGTCTCTCTAAGTTCTTTAGTCTGATCTTATGCTCGGCTCTGGCTTCTGGGCCCTGATTATTAATTTCTGCAATTTGCTTCTGCACCAGAGTTAATTTGGTTTCCGCTAATGTAGGATCTTCAGATCCGCTTGTTTTTTCTAGTCGTCTCAGATTCGCCTCAAAACTTTTTCGTGCATTACCCATTAGGCGTATCTGCTCTGTCTCAGTCATTCCACCTGAACCTGGAAGGGTTCCCTTTTTATAACTTCCACCATCTTCTATTGTATGGAGTTTTAATATTGCTTCAATGTTCGCCCCAAGCTCTCTCCTATCTGCCGCAGAATAACTAGCAAATACAGGCAACATGTCTGGAAAGTGGTAAGAAACGTCTGTAGAAAGTCCAAGAGCTTTAATAATATCTGAATCCGTACTGGCTAGAAGCCGACGGATTATCTCCGTTCCCTGGAATGTCTCCTCAAAGGCGGCTAAAGTGTTTTTTACAGCCCGAAACGCTAACACATTCCTCGACACGGCTTTACCGTGTTTATTCAGCTGTTCACCGAAGAACCGCATGAACGCCCCTTCGACAGTGGTAGGTGGGGGGTTGGCTGTGCCGGAGGTTCCTCCTGGGTTTGCGGCAACGATGGCTTCTGTGGCTGATCCCATAATTTTCTCCTATATTACTTTTCGGAAAAGTATCTCCTAAATCTTGCTATAGCTTCTTCCTGTGTTAACTTTCTTGTTGGAGTTGGCTGTATATCTAAACTAGAACTAATACCAAGAAGATCTTCCTTGAATCCAGGTGTATTTTGCATCCTAGCCTTAGTACTATTTCTCAATATCTTAAAAACACCAGTAAACATAGCTGCTTGTCTCTCAAGGGATTGCCCCTTAATCTTTGGCAATACGACCGTTTCAAGATACTCTTGTAAATTTGTTGCATCTATTGAATTATAAAGATCATTTTCAAGTATATCATAGTAAACTTGTTCTTGTTCCTTATTAAGAGGTATATCTTCGCCTTCTATCCTAAACTGTGGGTCTATAGGAAGACTAACACTAATATTATGATCAAGAATGTTTATTATTATCTTTTTAACTTTTTCACCAACAATAATTCCTAGTCTTTTTTCTATGGCATCTGTCTGTTTTATTCTACCTAATAAAGATCTTTCCATACTGTCGCGTTTATTCTTAATAGCGTTTTGATATTCTGCTGTTCCCCTCATCCATTCAAGTGCTTTTTCTTGTCTAGTATTAATAATTTTATCTACTCTATTTTGTTCATTTATTTCTTTTTGTGATCGTCCCGCAGGTCTTATAAATCTTCCAGGGGCAGTACCAAGGAAAGGAACATCACGTACCTTCTCACCAAAAGAAAGCGCCTTTTCCTTCTCTTCCTTCCCTAGTAGAGCATAATCAATAGTATCGGTAACCTGCTTACCAACAGTTCCCGCCAATCCCCGTATAAGATGGTCTATTTTAAGGGGGGATACACCCAACGTTTCACCAAGGGTTTTAGCTGTTTCGGATGTATATCTTCCTGTTTGTTCTTTAGGCGGATATATATAAGCCACGTTACTAGGGACTATGGGGCGACCTCTAAAGTAATCATAGTTTGCTACCCATTCAGCAAACTGCTGCATAGCTGGAGGCATGAAAGAAGAAACGTCTTCAACAGGCACCAATGCTGCAAAGAATATTTTTCTAGCATCGTCCCAAGCTAAAGGATCATCGCCCAAAGCAGCTTCCATTGCCGAAATAATCGTGCGTTTAATAAACATGTGTTCTCTTCTATCTGATGGAATCCAGACAACTAGGGGTGGTTTTTTATCTCCATTCGGATACCTTCCCGTATCAACAGGAAGTAGTGTAGTCCATCCCCTATCCTTTAGATAGTCAGGAATATTCAGCCATCCTGGAAGATCATAGGATCTTCCAAGTAATTCTGACCCCACAGTTGTATATATAACAGGTAAAATACTGTAGGCAAATGCCCTAGTTGCTGCTCCTTTCAACCACTTTCCGGTTTTCGGATCTTTTTTAAATAAAAGGGAAAAATCTTTAGTAAACATTCTCTCTATACCTTGGATAGATGCATTAAGATAAGGGATCAAATGATTCAGTCCCTTAATAAATGTTCCAGATCTTTGGAAATCAAGAGTTATATCCCTAGCCATCAGAGCTGCTTCGAGATCCGATTTAGAAGCCTTTTTAGCTAGTCTCCACGCTGCTAGTCTAGGAGCACTTTCTACAGCTTCTCCAAAGGCAGTAACTGGTCTAAGACTAAGTGCATCCGTAACATAACGTATAAGGGTATTACTATCCCTGACAGGCCGAAGAACTCCATCAATCAAGTTCAAGTTTTTTAGATTTTGCCAAATCTCATCAGAATTTGTTCCAAAAGTATTCTTTGTCATCTCTTTTCTAACATCATCAACCGTTCTTGGACCAATAAAGAGATTAGTTTGTCCGCCTCCTACTTCCACCAAATCGTCAAAGTCCTTAGGAATTTTTGGAAGTCCTGAAATCCTTCCAGCTGTTAGTCCCAGAACCCCCAGAGTTCCTGCTGCAATGGCTGCATTTCTTGCCTTGTCACTAAGTGTATCCCCTGTCATTGACCCTATACCACCACCAAAAATAATACTTCCACCTGCGATTGCTGCTTGGTTTCCAAGAACCAGATCCCTATAAGCCGTAGCTAGTTCTCCACCAGCAACACGAGGATTTTTCTCTAGCCATGTTCCTGATCTTTGTAAAAACGTTATGGCGTCAATTATCATATTTGTAGGAATAAATGATGTACTAGCAATGGTTGTTCCCCATCTAAATAAAGGCACTTGCAAAAGCATACCAAGAACTCTTAATACTTGATCCCCTTTTGAATGGGTCTCTAGTAATTCAAAAACTGATTGAAGTTGATTAGGAATAACAAGGGTTATTTGTTCTTGTTTTCCCCCTTTCGTTTGATGCAGGGTTTGCATTTTATGACCTGCTCCTGCTGTTACACTCTTATGCTTTTGGCCCATATCTCCTAACCCTGAAATATCAGCAGAAACAAAGTAAGCAGACCTTGCTTTTGTCTTTGGTACAAGTTTTTTAGGAAAAGCAAAGTGGGCAGGCTTTGCTTCCACCTTCGGTATTTTCCTATAAGCCCGTATTCCAGTATCAACTCCGTGTTCTCTTGCCATCAAATGCAATTCATACAATTTTCTTTTAATTTTGTTTCTTAGTACTGTATGAGCCAAAGCCATTCTGGTACGCATATAAGTATTAACTGGTAATTCTTGGGTTATATTTGAAGTAATATTCTCCAGGGATTCCGCTGTAAAATTAAAAAGCTTTCCCTCACTTACGATATCGTCTATCGCATCAATACTGGCATTGTCAATTGAAACATTTGTTTGAATAAAATTCGGAAAATCCTCTTGAAATTTATTTACTTTTGTTCTAGAAAGCAATCCTTCGGCAACTAATTCATTTTGGAGATCACGCCATGAACTCTTTATGTTCTCGGCTAATTCGATAATTTTATCAGCCCTGTCTTCTCCGTCTTTCCCGTCTTTCCCTAATCGTTGTACAAATTCTGCACGAATTCTAGTTTGAGCTACAACTCCGCCACCAGGAACTAGTTGATACTTATCAAGCATCAACTGGACAGTACCATTAGATGCCCTTTTTAGGGGTTTATTATGATACTTTGCCATATAATTTGCAATATCATTGTTTCTTTGCATCCCCAAATAAACATTAAGAAGCTTTTCTTCTTCACCACTAAGTTCTTCTAGGGGTTCTAGGATCCTCTTTATTCTTACTCCTTCTGCTGATGCAACAGCAGGTAAAAATCTCTGAAGAACATAGGCACTTTCTTCTGTACTTATTGGTCTCTCTAAAATCTTTGCAAGGGCTTCTTCAAAGGCTTCAGTTGGGGCAGTTTTGTCAATAAATATCTTTCTAAACCATTGCACTCCCTTACTAAGAACAGCTTCTTGTAAATCATTCCCTGCCCTAAGGCTTTCAGGGGATCCATAATCAAATGACTGCGTATACGCATCTATAGCAGCCCCAGCCTTTGTATTCCCATGAGATATTAGTTGTTCGGATGTTCTTTCAACCTTTTCCCCTAGCCTAAACCCTGGCTTAGGATCTAGTTGAACAGTATAGATATCATTGCTTTCTTCAACAATAACACCTGTTCGTCTTTTTTTCCTACTAACATCAGTAACATTGGATCCTACCTCAATCGGCTGGGGAGCCCTTCTGCCTACAGCCTTGGTTACAGCACCTATATCCTTTTGAACACCCAAGGGTAAGAGATCTTCCGATAAATTTACAGTACGACGGAACCTTTTTAGGCTCGCCGTCATTAGGGCTCCCCCTAATACAGCCGTTGCCATTCTTTCATGTAAGGGGGCATCTTCTTCTCCTGGCTCCCCCTGTGGCAATACAAAAAATCCCAATGCAGTGGAAGCTGCGTTTATTCCACTTGGAGGGGTTTTTTCTGTTTGAAACTGTTCAAATTTCTCATACCTATCTTTAAGTAGGTTATCATAAAATGTAGGTTTTGCTTTTTTACGAATAGCCTCTATCTGCCTCAGATCATTCTTATACTGGGCAAACTCTTTCGTTATACTGGTCTGTACTGTTTCTAATTTATTAATCTTCTTATAATAGTCACTGAAACTAGGGATCTTCTCAAGATTAATAAGATCCGTAATATCATCTTCCAGACCTTTTCCAGCATCCATCAATATTGTTTTTTCGGTTACTATTTTAAATTCAATTTCGGTTTTGGGCATCTGTAGTTCTATCTGTTGAAAATAATCTTTTGCTGCCTTTGCTTTAGCAAGGATAAGATCTTGATCTAAAATATATCCTATTTTCTTCTTGCCTCCTTCTATATATTCTGCTTTCTTTGAATAACTCCTTATGCCAGTCACATAGGTTGCTGGCTTAATTTCTTCTATTATTATCTTGATTGTCGTACCCTGCTCATCTAACTCTTCAATAAACAAATCAGGAACATAGGTTCGGTGTTTAGCTTCCCCCATAACTTGGGGTAAACTATCCACTCTCCCCCGAGCTTTTATTGCAACCGCAGGTTTCCTGGTATATACCGGCAATTCAGCTTCAAAGGGGATCAGTCCAGTATATTTTGTAACATTAAAACGGTGCTTGCCGTTAGTATGCCTCATATTATCCAATTGAAACATTCTAACTGCTTCTAGAGATGAACCAGCTATTTCGTAATGTTCCCCCCCTGAACCCAAAAGGCGAACAGCAACATGTCTCTTGCTGGGTCTATCCACAATATCAACGATTGTCCCATCCTTGATACCATTTATAATATTGTCGTATTCCTTTGAGGTAATAACCTTCTCGTTACGGTAGTCCCTAGCCGTATTAAGAAAATCTTCCCAAGTATTAATACCCAATGATTGTTCACCATAAGGAATCCGTAGACCAAGTGTTGGTCCACCCTTGAGTTCGACTTGGGTTTTATCTATTGATCGACGGATTTCGGTGAGACTTGATGACTGGGATGCACTTCGACCAATACCCCATTTGCTAACCAGACCGCTAATAGAAGTAGTAAGATCGGATACACTTTGATTATCAAGGCCGAGGTTCTCACGTATATGGACAAATATCTCTGCTATTTGTTTTTGATTAAATCCTTGATTATAAGCATATGGCACCATCCTTATTTCATGTGGAAAAAGTCTCTGCTTACGATAGCCCTGGTCCGCAATCACTTGTAAATATTCCTGAATACCTGGATCATATCCAAAATGTGCAGCAAGAACATTATGGACATCAACATCAGTAGTATTAAATTTCTCAGCAATTTGTCCTATTGTTGCTACTTGTCCTTTTGAATGAGCCCCTAATGGATTCAATGGGTCTCTCATGTTCAGGACATTCTGAATCTCTTCTGCCTTCCAACCCCCTGGTTTTGTAAACGAAGCAGTAGCAAAGGGATCATAGGCTACGTCACTTACAGCCTGAAGACGGTTAACAATAGTGGATGCGTCTGGGACTGTTTTCAATTTCTCGGGATAATAATATTTTTTCAGAAATTCTAATCGGTTCCTTCCGGCTATTGTCTTCCCTGTTGCAAACGAAAGAGCAGCGAAGATCCCACCATTCATAATTCTTTCTTGCAATGATTGGTCTTCCCCTGTTACTAACGTCCCTATTGGAGCCGCACTATAAAAAGCGGTCTGGACAGCCTTTTCTATAGCACGAGGATCTAAGGGAATCTTTCCATCAACCTTTGGACCCTTTTTTATGAAGGGGGCAAGTTGTTCTACTAATTCTGCTTCTTGATCTACTGCCTTTTTACCTACAGGCCAATAAGGACTAAGAATTCTTCTTAATCTTGCCTCAGTAGCATTTACAGGATCTATTGGTTGTGATTTTGGACCTGGAATATAAAGCGGTTCAGGGTCAGTAGTTACTCGTCCTGGAATAAAAAGAGATGGAGGCTCAACTGGGGGTTTTACTTCTCCTGGAATAACTATTTCATCTTGTAATCTTCGTGGAAGTCTTCCAGGTTCCTGTTGCCAAACTCGACCCGCTGTTTTAGTAAGACTCCTCACAGAGGGATTTGTAATTGCTTCAATGTCTAAAATAACATCCCTAGCCGTCTCTTTAGCCTCTTTAAAGGCTCCACTGGCTTTTGTAGGCGCAGATGCAATGGTATTTAAAAGGATTCGCACAGGATGTTTTACATTTCGTAAAATTCTTGCTACTAATACTGGGGCTGTTGTTGGAGCTGCTTTTATATGCCCTGGGACATCTCGAATGTCTTTCAGAGCATGTGGCGCTATACCCCGCCAGCTATCATCTCCATACCTCTGAAGAAGTTTGCCTATACCCCCCACAAGATCTTTTCCAGCCCACGACAGTTCAACCCAATGGCCATAATTCGCAAGAACTTTTATCTTTGTTTCAGGGTCACGTAGATCGTTAAAAGTCTCGTCCTTTAAAATCACATCAAGACCTAGAAGTTTAGTAAAAGCTAAGGGGCCATCTGGAAGTACTTCTTCAAGATGTTTCGACATTTCTTGGCCAGTCATATCTCCTTGGCCAAACTTTTCCATTGCGACACTAATACCGTCTAGAGCTAAAGACAGTCCAGCCTTTGATAAAAGAGCCCGAGGCTCTGAAAATATCCTGTCAGCTGTCCGAACCGCTTTTCCTAAGACTGGGAAACGACTTGCCATCTTGAACGCACGTGTACCCTTCCCAGCTGGAAGGACTATTTCACCCCAATCCCAAATTGGCTGAACATGTGTCTGGAACAGGTAGCCAAGCATCTGTTTACCTGCTTCAAATTCATCTCCGTTTACGTAAGCCGTTACTCCCTTTTTAAGATGCTCTTCTCCTTGTTTCCTGTCTAGAAGTGTTCTTTCTGCTGTCGCAGAAAGTACTTGTGTAATTACCGCTTCACCCCAACCTGAATCCTTTTGGAGGTCCTCCCATACATTATTAAAAAACTGATTTTCCTTTGGAGTTAATGGTCTTCCTAGAATATCTGCATAGGCTTGTTTCGGATTTCTTATCAATTCCACTGCCTGCTGTGACCCTTTGGTCAACAGACCTTCTGGGCCAAATCCCCTTAGTAACCATGGCCAACTTTCTATATACTCCCTTGTATTTGCAACCACTGTTTCGACACTTGGTTCTTCTGTTAATGCATTTTTAACACTTTCTGTACTTAGACCATCTTGATTGGCTAAAAGCATTGCTAAAGAACCCGTGAAGTCTTCAGAGAAAGGTTCGGAAGGATCTTGCTCTAGTCTAACCCCATCCGTCCTATAACTCTGAAGAAATTGATTTAGATTCCGATCACCAAAAATAGTATTTATTCGAGAGTTAGCCGCAGCTCTTTTTTGTCTCTGTGTTTCTTCAAGTACAGCAGCTATCTTCTGCCCTTCTGGGTGTGGTTGATGAATTTCTGGTGCAAAATCTGGAGTATATGGTTCTTCCTCAAATAGTTCTGGATCATCAAAATCATCTTCACCAAGAGCCCCTTGACCTTGAATACTTTGGGTTTCTTCATCTGTAAATAGAGATCCGAACCTACCCCATAATTTACCCATTTGTTGAAAACCCGTTTGGAACATATCCAAGGCGCCACCCGTAGAAGATGATGTTGATGGTTGTGATGATTGCTCAAATTGAAGTGTGGCATCAAGAAGTTGACCATAAGGGGAATAGAATTCATAATCTAAGTGTGGACCTGTTGTATTACCAGTATTACCAGACAAACCAATAATATCACCGGCTGATAATTTATCTCCCTTTTTAACTTGAACATTACTTAAGTGGGACAACCTATGTACGGTGCCATCCTCGGCCTTAATCACTACAGTGTTGCCATATCCATGATGGGCACCTGTAGTTTCAGTACCACCAGCTTGTATTACTGTTCCACTTCTAGGGGAAGCAATAGATGTTCCGCCTGGGGCAAAAAGATCTACACCACTATTTTTAGTGGGGAATTTTTCTGTTGGATCTATTGTGGGTCCTTTATATTGTTCACCACCAAAAGGATTATTGACTTTAAGGGGGTGTCCTACAACAGGATAAACTATATCCGCGCTTTGTTCCCCTACTACTGATATGGCACTTTGTGGAATACTGGGAAGATTTATAGGTGGAATGGGATCACCACCACCTTGTCCTGTAAACTGTGCTATGGCATCACTCAGTTGATACCCACCACCCTCTAAAGGAATATAATATTCGTAATCTAAATGTGGACCCGTAGCATTCCCTGTTGCACCAACATATCCAATAACATCCCCAGCATTGACTTTTTGTCCTACCTTAAGACCCTTCGGAATCCTACTCATATGTGATAATCTATGTCTAGATCCATCTGTAGCCACTATCATAATAGTGATGCCATATCCAGCATGAACATTATCTAAATCTAGGACTGCTCCACTATCGTCTGTCTCAACTATTGCGCTTGGATAAACGACTTTTCCATTATCGTCTATATATTGACCACTTTCTTCCCACCCTTTCATGCCCCGTCCTAAGATAAATATGACACCACTTCGAGGTGCTGCAATAGGATCCCCTAAATTAGCCTGAAGATCAACACCAACATTGCTTTTAGGCAAGTTGCCTCCAAAACCAGACGACCTAACTTGTTGTCCACCAAAGGGATTGATAACCTGTTCAGGACCAAAATTTCTTCCTACTATAGGATAAACAACAGTTTCTCCTTGGCCAGGTTGTTGTATCGTTGCTTCTTCTTTTTGTTCTTCCGGTCTTAATGGAACCCTTTGTATACTTCCTTCAGGGGCTGGTTTAGCAGTTGATGGAGGGGCGGGCGGAGGCGATTCAGTGAAAAATTTCTTGATTTCCTTGTTCCACTTCTCGTCATCTTTTGCTTGTTCTGTTCCCAATAGATTTCGTTCATTTTCCCATTCCCATCGTTTTTTAGCTATTTCCTCTGCGGTAAGGTTTGTTTGCCCCTTATATCTTTCCCCCCAAACACTTATAAACGCTTGCTTTATATTATCGTCTACATCTTCCCATTCCTGTTCATCAGGAGGCAGTTTTTTTAGGTAAGTGTTTTTAGCTAGGGTTAGTTTGTTATTCTTTTTATCCGAACCCAAATCAGGCATGGGTACCCCTTGAAGTCCACTAGGATCCGAACCCAAATCAGGCATGGGTACCCCTTGAAGTCGTTTAATCCCAGGAGCTAGCCCAAAAAATCCTGCATCTTCCCATTCCTGTTGAATTATACTAGCTTCGTCTAGAGACATCGCATTTTGAATCCCACTATCTTCATTTTCCGAACCTATATCTAGGCCCTCAAAACCAAGCTCACCAGGATCACTCAAATTACCCCCCCCACCACTCGGTGCTGGTTCATCCATAGAAACCGGCGGGGAAATATCGGCATTTCTTTCATGATTACTTCGCATGGTGGGCTCGTATTCACCACCATACCACCTATTAATAATTGTTTCTACACTATCAGGATCCAATGTTTTTCCAATAGGATTATTGTTAGCAGTGATAACAACATCGCCTGTAGTTGGATGCCAACGAAAAGATCCATCATCGAAATCAACAGGATCATTAATGTGTTCTTCTATTTTTTGCAAAGAACGCTGCATCGCTTCTTGAGTTTCCTTTTTTTGGAACTCGTCAAGGGCAGCGACCCCCCTTTGAAGTTTGGATTTTTGGAAATCTTCTTCTTTAACTAGTGTTGGAAATTTTGTTGCCATAACGTATTATTGCACTCCTGCTGGGGGTGCCCCTTCTACTGGAATTCCAGGCATTTCCGGTGGTGGCATCCCTTCCATACCTGGCATCCCTGCTACTGGTGGTACTGCT
>Ga0114899_1002114_pt1 | contig 10892 bp, 14 predicted proteins | sample MalvireepMed_215_FD_83497 | JGI IMG/M metagenome (GOLD analysis project Ga0114899, IMG submission 83497) | Marine viral communities from the Global Malaspina Expedition - Malaspina viral metaG DeepMed_215 | ecosystem: Environmental > Aquatic > Marine > Oceanic | place: Mediterranean Sea... | reverse complement strand
GTGAAGGCTTGCCTTAGGCGGCGGAACGGTAGGCCGGTCGCGCCGAGCGACCCGGAGTCGGTGAATGTCTGAGCCTGATATGTCGAGCCCGGGGCGAGGTGCCGGCGCGGCATACCGTCCCACTCGTATGCGAGCACCGCGCTTGAGCCTCCGCCGTCGTCGTCCTCGCGGAACCTGAGGCGCGGTGGATAGCAGAAGCCGCCGTCGGACGCGAGGAGCGTGTCGGCGAGATCGCCGGCGAAATCGCCGACGCTGATTGACCCGGCGACCGTCTCCCAGGTCGCGCCGGCCGGCGAGTACGTGTTCCTAACCTTTTCATTGGCTCCGTAGGCCGGGAGGAGCGCGACGACGTCCGTGAGGTCGAGCACCTTGTAAAAGACAACGCTGTCGACCTCGGCGTCGTAGGTGGTGGCGACTTGGAAGGTAAAGCGGTCGGCGAGTGTGTGCCAGTCGTACGCGGTGAGCGTCAGCGTCGAGTCGAAGCCGTCGTCGGTGAACTCGACCTCGACGATGGGGCCGGCGAAAAACGGAACCCGGAACGGATGCGCGTCGTCCTCGCTGATCTTGCTCGGAGGGCTCGAGAGGCCCGCAGCTGGAGCGACGAACAGAGGTTCCGAGAACCAGTCGACGGCCCCATAGGTGCCTCCTCCGGCCGGCGTGAGGGCCCCGTCGGTGTTGTCGAGGACGACGGATGCCGACGAGCGGCCGACGGTGCCGAGCGCGATCTGATGGTCGACCTGAAGGCGGCGAACCCTCGAGGTCAACTCGGTCGAGTCGGTCGGTATACCGATGTCCTCGATGATCGACGTACCGCCGTCGAATCCGCCGACGTACACGTGCCACGCGGTGTAGACGGTCATCCGAAAAGAGCTTTTGTCGTCATCGCCGGCGGTCGGTGCGAACCGGGAACGCTTGGATGCCGCGCCAGCGGGTCTCCCGTTGGATGGCTTCGACGACGTCCTGGCCGTCGACTGGACCGGAGAGGTTGATGTTGATGGTGACGGGGCCGCCGAGCATCCCGCCGGCCCGGTTGAGCGGGACGACGGCCTCGGGGCCGGCTTCGCCGACGACGGCGAGCGTCGGCTGGGTGACGATGCCGCCGGCGGCGAGATAGGCGATGTCGGGGAATATGTCGAAGCCGCCGAACCCCTTACCGCCGATGCCGGGAATCCAGTCCGGAACCTCGATGCGGGGGAACTCGAGGTCTGCTCGGTTCCATATCGAGATGAGGCCGTTTATGACGGCCTTTCCGAGGGAGGCTCCGAAATCCCAGAGGTCGCCGGCGACCTTCCATGCCATGCCCGGTATCTCGCCGATCTTGTCGACGATCTTTCCGGCGATGTCGCCGATTCCGTCGAGGATCGCGAGGGCCATGTTGCCGCCGGCTCCGACGAGCCAGAACAGCCCGTCGCCGATGGCGAGGAGGACGTCTCCGGGGAGGCTCCCGAAGTAGTCCAAGATCTTTCCGCCGACCTCGACGGCGGCCTCGCGAATCGCGTCCCATGCTCCGGCGAAATCGCCGTCGATGAGCCGCTCGAAAACTTGGAAAACCCCTTCGACGACTTCCCAGAGGATCTCGAACGCGTCGACGACCTTGTCGACGACGAACCGGACGACCTCAAACTCGGTGTAGACCCAGGCGATGCCGGCGGCCAGGGCGACCACGGCGGCGACGACGCCGGCGACGATCAGCGTGACGGAGGACAAGGCGGCGGCGAGCGCGACGACGGCCCCGACGAGTACCACGCCGATGACGGCGGCCACGGCGGCGAAAAAGGCTTCCGGGTTTTGTTTGATCCATCCGGCCACGGCCCTAACAACGTCGCCGACGACCTCGGCGACCGTCTCGAGGGCCCCGACGACGGTGTCCTTGAACTCCTCGAAAGCCTCGGACTCGAGCCACGCCGAGAACCTCTCCGTGAGGTCCGTCACGATGGGCTCGAGGCGGATCATTCCGCGCTCAATCGCCTTGAATAGGCGCGTCGCGACCGGCTCGAGGGCGACAAACACTTTGTTTCGGAGGATCGAGAAGCGGTCGCCGAGGGTGAGCACCGCGACGGCCTGAGCGTCGACGAGGCCGGTTCCCTCGCCGATGAGGCCCGCGAAGTTTTCGAGGTCGAGGGACCCGGCTTGAATCGCGTTGACCATCATTAGGGCCCCGCGTTGGCCGAACGCGTCCATTGCGAGGCTGAGGGCGTCGGTCTGCGACGAGGCGGCCTCGATCTCGGCGACGAGCGCCTCGAGGGCGACCCGAGGGTCGTCGCCGGCGTCGGCGGCCTGAGCGAAGAAGCGCGTGAGCCCAGACCCGACGCGGGCGACGTCGATCCCGGCCCGGTCGAGTTGGCCCATGATCGCGACCGTTTCCTCGATTTTGAACCCGACCGACGCGAACGTCGGGCCCCACTGGGAGAGGCTGGAGAGCATCTGAGCCATAGGGAGGCCCGTTGCCTGGGAGATACGGAGGAGGTCGCCGAGGTGCTCGTCGATGTTCTCGACGTCGAGCCCGAACTGGGTCATTACGCCGCGAATGTTTCGCATTGAGGACCCGACCTCGACGTCGGCGACTCGAGCGAAGTCGAGGAGGAGCGCGGTCACGACCTCGAGTTCGTCGCCGGTGAGCCCAAAATAGGTATTCGCGTCGGCGAGGGCGGCGGCGACGTCGCCGGAGGACTGGGGGACGGCGGTCATGACCTCGAGGGCGGAATCGAGGAGGTCGTCGAGGGCTTCGCCGGCCGCACCGGTTCCTCGGATAATCGCGTTTTCCATGCCGTCGACGGAGATCCCGATGTCGGCCAGGGCGACGGCGACGCCGGTAGCGGCCGCGCCGACGGCGACAGCGACGCCGGTGAGCGCAGTCGTCGAGGCCGACGCGAACTTACGGAGCCCGGAGTCGGCGTCGTCGAGCGCCTTCTTTAGATCCTTCGCGTCGCCGAGGATCTTGACGGAGATGACCGACGACTTGCCAGCCATTAGAGCCTATGCCTTTCGATCAGGTCGTCGACCTGACGCTGATAGCGGTCGAGCACTTCGCCCCGGCGGGCGTCGAGGGCGTCGACGAGGAACGGCCGTGGCACGATGCCTCGCTCGGCCCAGCCCCAGTGGACGGGACCGGCCCACGGAACAGACTTGAAGCCGGCTCGAACGATGCCGGCGGTCTTAGTTCCCGCCGGTCGGATCGACGACTGCAGTTTTCCCGTTAGGACCGGGACAAGGGTCACGGCCTCCCGCTTGACGATCTCGGCGGCGGCCTTGTTCGCGCGCTTGAGGTCGTCGACGGCTTCCTTCCCGGCGGCCGTCGCGGCGGCCCGAAACTCTCGAGCCCCGTCGACCTCAATACGGACTCCGAGTCCCACTCGCTCTCCTCGCTTGCTCTGTATAGGCCGCTCTCAGGGCCCGAACTAGGGCGGGCTCGATGTTGAGGAGGCTTTCGATTGGCTGGCCCGTCGCTACCGCTAACTCGGCGACTCGGTAGGCGACGGACTCTCGGTCAAAGGGTCGGAGTTGCTCTCAATCTCGAGGGTCTCGAGGCGGTCGAGGAACTCGTCGAACGTCGCTGGGACGGCCTGGCCGGCGTGCCGGCCGGCTTCCCAGGCGACCCAGGCGACGTCCGAGGCTTTCTGTTCGGAGGCGAGCGACGCGACGGACCTGTTGAACTCGCGTTCCCACTTGAGCCACGAACCGAGCGACGGTCGGACCTTGAAGGCTTCTTCGCCCTCGAGGCCGACGGTGAGCGTGACGTCGATCACGGTCAGGAACTACTTACCGTCACTGCCGAGGCCAGCGGCCACGAGACGCGGATCGTCGCGAGATCGCCCACGGTCCCGTCGAGGAACGGCCACTCGGAGACGTACACGGATGCGGACACTTCCTCGTTGGTCGCCGAGGTCGCGTCCGACGTCGGCTTCACGGTGACGGTCGTGACGGTGTTCTTCACGGCGGCGATGGTGTCGTACACCTCGGACGCTGCGAAACTCTGGAGGAACTCACACGTGAACGTCCCGTCGGTGAGGCCGCCGATCCGGGTGACAGCGGTATCCCCCATACAGGTTGTATCCAGCGGGGTTCCGGACTCGGTCCAGCCGACGGACCGCACCCATGCGGACACGTCGACACTGTTGATGGTGACCTTTACGTCGGTCAGGGCGAACGCCATTGCTACTGCTCCTCTCCGGCCTTCGCCGGCTTGCTGGTCTTGACTGAGGCGATATGGCCGGCGGCCAGGAGCGCCTCGATGTTGGCTCCCTCGAGATCCTCGTCGGTGAGGTTCCCTCCGGGCTTCACGCCGGCGACCTCGACGGGGCCGGCTACCTTGTAGTTGCTCATGCGACGACCTCCACGTCGATTTGCGCGCCCCAATAGTTCGAGTCCGCGACACTTAGCATCCCGTACGAATGGGCCCGGGTGGCCGTACTAGTCGACGCTGCTCCGCCGAGGGAACGATCAGCGGCAATAGCCGACGGAATCGAGTTGGAGCCGGCGAGGTAGCCGTCGAGGACGTCCTGGCCGGCCGACGGTTCCCATCGGGCGGCCACGACCGTGATGACAAGGTTGAAAATAGTGAGGTCTGGCGTCTCGTGGTAGTCGATGGATTCGACGGACACGACGGCGGCCGGGGCGACGAGCCGATCCGGTTCGTTGTCGAACACGGCGACGAGCCCGGTGAGTGTCTCGAGTTGAGTCCGGACACCGTCACGGATAGTCGCTAGGTCAGCCACTACGCGAGGCCGATCCTGCGGAACCCTCGGAGCAGGGCCCGAACGTCCGGGTCTTGCCACGAGATCCGAATAGACTCGCCCTCGAATCCGGCGACGAACCCGAGCGGGCTCGAGCGGCGCTGGTAAAGGCGGGCGGCGAGAATCTTCGCGGCCTCGGCGACGCCGGCCGGGACCGTCATCGCGTAACCCCAGAACGCGGTGACCTCGACTGTCGGCCGGTGCGACTGGTATCGGGGCCATGCCGCGCCGTCGACTCGACGAAGCCGCCGGTACGGGGCGGCGTTGCCCTCGAGGATGTAGTCGTCGGTAACGGTCAGCGTCGTCGAAAACGAGCCGTCGTTCGAGGTATCGGTCTTGACGATCAGCCCGGTTGTCTGGGCGATGTCGTCGACGAGGACGAGGACATTAGTGTCGGGACGCCAGACGCGGGCCGTTGCCGAGGCTGGGACGTCGAACGTCCGACCGCACCACTCGTCGACCTCAGCGTCCGCTGCGGCGATCGCGTCGTCGATAGCGTCGTCCTCAGAGGTGACCGAGTCCGGTATCCCTAGCCGTGCCTTGACCTTGGTCCGGGTCGTATAGGCCACGACCGACTACTTCTTCTTAGCGGCGGGCTTCTTGGCGGCGGGCTTCTTCGCTGCGGGCTTCTTCTTGCCGGTGAGGCGAGCGATCTCGGCCTCGACCTCGGCGGCCCGTTCTTTCTTCCCGTACCGCTTGTAGCCGGCGAGTTCAGCCTCGAGGCTGGCGACCGATGGCATCGTCTCTCCTTCGTGGTGCGACCGGCCGGCGACCCTGCTCGTAGGTCGCCGACCGGTCAGCCCGGGTGGGGGACCTAGAAGGTCGGAGCGATGAGACCGGTTCCGGTAATCATCGAGTGCCCGACGGCTCCGGACTTTTCGGCGGTGTACGAGGCGTAGGCGTACACGACGAACGTCCAGCCGAGGCTCGTCGCGTTGGGCTCCTCGAGGCTGAGGGCCATCGGCGAGCCGGCGGCCTCCCAGAGGATCGACTCGGCGGCGTTGACGCAGTAGATCGCATCCTCGGTGCCGGCTCCGAGGTCGGTCTGGACGTTGGCGTCGGCGACGACGGGGAGGCCGAGGAGGGTGTAGCCGCTGTTGCCGTACCGGAACGCTCCCTCGCCGACTCCGACGGCGTTGGCGGGCCCGTTCGAGTTGGGGACCATCAGGGGCCGATTCTGGCTGTCCGTGGCCGAGGCGACCCAGGCGACGCGCCGGGGGTGCATGAGCCAGTGTGTCGGTTGGCCGAACGAGCCGGTCTGGACTCGCTGGATGGCGTCGGCGAGTTTCGGATACAACTCGGCGACCGTCGGTGAGGCGTCGGTGTAGGTGATCTCGTTGGCTCCGCCGTCGAGGACGGTGTAGATGCCCTTCGCTTGGCCGCTCGAGCCGGTGCCGGAGATGGCCTGGGCGTCGAGGCTCGTGTTGAGCGCCGAGACGAGGTCGTTGATGACGTCCTCGCGAATCCCGGAGCCGCGCTCTACGGCCTGACGGCTGATCGTATTCTGGCCGGCTACCGTGACGACGGGGACGCTAATCGTGGCGTTGATCTGGTCAGTCTCCGAGGTGGCCGAGTTTTGGGTGGCCTGGACGGCGGCCGACGCGCCGGTCGTCGTGCGGTTGATCTCGGTGGTCATGCCGGTCGGCCCGAGGGTGCGCTGGGCGCACGCCAGGTCGAGGAACGGCCGGCCGGCCCTGGCGAACGGCTGAGCGTCCGCGATGGCGTAGGTGGGGATCACGAGGGCCGACCAGTCGGTCGTACCGGTCGCCCGGTTCTGGAGGCGGTACTCGCGCTGGTGGCGGGCGAGGCGCTCGCCGGCCTCGGGCGAGTTCCACACCTTGTGGGCGATGACGTCGCCGAGGAAGTCGTGGTCGCTGCGCTCGTCGTAGGTGGCCGGTTCGTCGGTGATGGTGACCCGGCCGACGGCCCGCTCGGTGGGCTCGTCGTCGGTGGCGGCGATCTCGGCCCGCACGGCGGCGGCCTCGAGGTTCGCGACCTGAGCGGTGCGGATGGCGGAGATCCGCTCGTCGAGGACGGCGGCGCGGGCGGTGAGTTCGTGGAACGAGGTCTCCTCGACCTCGGTCAGGTCGCGCCCTTCGGCGCTGGCGGTGTCGACGAGGCCGCGCTGGGTGACGGTAATCGTCTCGCGCTCCTCGGTCAGGGTGTCGAGGTACTTCACGGGGTGCCCTTCGGTCGGTTCTAATGTCCGAGGGTGCAGATCGGGTGACCGGTCGGTCGGCGCGATCCGCGGCGCTCACTTGCGAGAGTAGAGCCGGCTCCAGGCGGCCGGGTCGTTCTAGGGATCTGTCGGAGCGATTCCGAGCAGCTGCTAAGCATCGCTCCGAGCGATGCACCGTCCTAGCCGATGTCGAGGAGGTGCCGGGCCCGGGCGAGGCGTGGGGCGACGTCCGGGTCGTCGGGGTCGAACGCTCGAACGGAGGTCACGACGGCGTCGGCGTATGCCGGCGACGAGACGAGGCCCACATGGTCGAGGGCGACCTCGAGGCGTTCGACGAGACGGCCGCCGGCGTCGCGGCGTGACTCTCGGTCTCGGATCGGCCGGAACCCGACGGAGAGGCCGGTGACGAGACCGTCGGCGGCCAGGGCCCGCGCCTCCTCGCCTCGAGCGGTGCGGGCGAGCCGGAAATCGGCGACGAGCCCGTCGGGGGTTTTGGTGAACGACACGGAGCGGCCTATTTGGAACCGGTCCCTAGCGTGCTGCTCGAGGAGTGGGATTTTGTCGGCCCGCTCGAGGAGGGTTTTGTCGAACGCTCCTCGAGTGAACCTCTCGAACACTCCGGGCCTCATCTCGTACGTCGAGTGCCACGGAACGACGGTCCCGACGAGGTGGTGCCCGTCGTCGTCCTCGCGCATCTCGATTCCGTCGACCTCGAGCGTCCGAATCTCGATACTCATAAGGCGACCTCCTCGGCGAGTTGTTCGAGACCTTCCCGCCGGCGCGCCTCGTCGACGGTGAGGAAACCGGCTCGTATGCCGGTCTCCCAGGCGGCGTACCGCTCGGCCGTCGACGCCGAGAGGAGCCCGTCGAGGTCGAAGCGGGCTTCCTGACCTCGAGGAAGCATGGCGGTAAAGAGGGCCTCGAGGCGGGCGAGCCACGGCTTCAGCGTGTACCGGTGGAAAAGTGCTGAGTCCTGGGCAACGCTCGAATACGTTTTCGAACTGCCAGTCTCGACGCCGACGAGGAAGCCGGGAACTCCGAACACGGTACAAATCTGTTGAGCGGAGAACGACCTCGAGGCGACGAGTTCGAGGTCGGCCGACGAGAACCCGAGCGCCTGATAGGTGACGGCCCCGGAGAGCACGGCCGGCGAACGGTTGCGGCCGCCATGCGCCGCGACGAACCGGTGTTTGAGGTCCTCGGCCTCCTCCGACGTCAACTCGTGCTCGGCGCTGAGCACACCAGAGGGGACGGCCCCGGAGACGTACATCTCGCCGGCGTACTCCTCGCCGGCGATGGCGAGGCCGAGGGTGCGCCTCTGGAGGCCGAGCGGGCCGAGGCCGAGGGCGTGCCCGGGAAGGGTGAGCCCCTTTACGTGCCCGATGTCGCCCTCGTCGACCACGTGGCCGCCGACCCGATACCGGGTGAGGCCGGCGACAGTGTCGACGGAGACGGCGTCCGGGGCGAGGACGACGACCGACGTCGGCCAACCGAGGTCGTCTCTCGAGGTCACGTGCACGAACACGTTGCCGTGGATAAGGAGCGACGTCAGCATCGCTCCGACGGTCTCGATACGAGTCTCGGCCGGGTTGGGTTGCTCGAGGAGCCGGGGTCGACGCTCCAGGCGGTCGCCGGCCCGGTAGGCGTCGAGGTCGAGCGACGAGCCCGAGTCGGCGATGATCTGGACACAGCGGTAGGCGGCCGGAATGGACAGACTCGTGGCTTCTGAGACGGTGAGCGGGCCGGAAAGTGGCTGGGGGAATAGGTCTCGGCCTGGGAGAACGAACGTCGACGAGCGCGACTCCGTGCGGCCCATGAGGGCCCGGTAGAGCATCTGCTACGACCTCCGAAACATCTAGCGCGTCCTCTGTCTCTGCTGCTTCTCGATGGTGAACCCGACCGCGGTCGTGAACAGGCTCCCGCCGAGCACGAATACCCAGACTCCGCCAAGCATCCATAAGGAGACGAACGCGAACGCGAGCCCGAGGGCTTGAATGATCGACGCGACAATTTGCATGGTGACCTCCGGGTCAGAATATGGCCGGCTTCGGCCGTGGTGTTGATCCTGCTATGAGTCCCCAGCGGGCCAGGGTGACGGCGACTAGCGGAGTTATGTCGACGGTGCTCCGTCGGTTCCATGCCCACGAGTCGCCGAGTTTCCTCCGGGTCGCCGCGCGGACGGCGTTGGCGAGCATCCGGTCGCCGAGGTGAGTGACGAGCCCATCCGCGCACGCGTCGTAGAACGACCCGCACGCTTTCGAATAGTCGCGTGCTCCGATGGCGATGACCTCGACGCCGGCCTGCTCGAGTTCGATGATGAGGGACCCGGCCGGGGAGCCGCCGTCGATGACTACCGGAGCGCGCCACTTGCCCCAGAGGTCAACGAGGCGGTCGAGTACCCAGCCGACGTACGGTCGTGCGTCGACGATCTCGACCGGGGTCCAGGCTCCAGACCGGCCGGCCGCGCCGATGGTCGCCGACGTACGATCCGGGGCGACGTCGAGGCCGAGCACGACGCCTTGGCCGATGACCATGTCGGGCCGCTCGAGGGCTTCCCACTCTGCGGCGGTAATGACCGACGTAGCCTCGGCGGCGACCCAGGAGTTCAGCCATTCCCGGGCGAACACATCCGAATCCACAGTCGCGGCCGCTTCGGCCACGGCGGCGAGGGTCACTCCGCCGGCCTCGGCCAGCGTCGGGATGGCCTGGGCCCAGACGACCGGGTCGGCCGGATCGAACCGGTCAGCCGTCGGGGCCCACTCGAGCCACGCGAGACGCGTGTCGGTCGAGTCGCCGGCCTCGTGGCCGAGCGCCCGGTAGTGGCGGAGGAGGACAGAGTCGGCGTCGCCGGCGTTCGATACGAGAAAGAGTTGCCCGTTGGGCCTCGTCGCGAGTGTCGGCTGGACGGCACCGAGGGTCTCCATGTTTATTTGCGCGGCCTCGTCAATGACGACGAGGTCGAGGGTGAGCCCTCGGGCCCCCTTCCTCGAGGGTGTGATGATCTTCAGCGTCGACCCGTTGGTCATGGTGAGCACCTCGCGTCCGTTAGCCATTGCGACGCCGGCGACACGGCGGCCGAGACTCGAGGCCATAACCGCCTCGACGATCCACTCGAAAATATGGCGGGCCATCCCTCGATCCTGGGCGGTAAACGCCACCTGATGCCCGGGCCTCAGCAACTCGAAACAGATCCGAGCCGCCATGAGCGTCGACTTGCCGTTCTGACGACCAACGGAGGCAACACAGGTTCGGTACTGGTACTGGCCGGCGTCATGCTCGAGGGAGACGTCGGCGACGAGGCGTTGCCACTCGAACAGCGGCCAACCGAGAGCGTCGGCGACCCGGGCCATCTGCGGCCCGTACGTCGACCTCGACGACCTGGGCGTCCCCCATCTCGGCGGCGGACTAACCAGCGTCGAGGATGGCATCGAGCACCTCGTCAAATACGTCGCCGGCGTCCGGTACGGCCAGTACCTCGAGCGTCCGAAGGATCTGGGCGGCGATGGCCGGGACGTTCCCGATTCCCTCGCCGGTGGTCTCGATCCGGTCCCATGCCCTGGCGAGACCGCGGAGCGTCTCAGCGTGGGAGGCGTTGGCGGTCGGTTGCGCTGCCAGCACGACCTCGGCGGCCTCGAGGTGACGTCTCACGAAAGTAACCTCCTCACTTGTAGCGTCCATTACCACAGCCTCGAGCGCCGGGTCCGCCGGCGTTCGTTCGTCATGGCCGCGCCTCTCGCCGAGTTGCATCGCTTACACGCCGGTACGAGTTTCCCGTCCCAGTGTTCCGGGCTCGGAGCCGACGCTAGTGGCGGTACGTGGTCGGCGGTTGTTGCTGGACGTTCGCGGCACCACTCGCAAGTCGGCGACGACGCTAGGAGGCGCGCCCGGTCCCGGAGATACCAGCCGGGCCGGCCGGCGTTACCCCCTGTCACGGTGACCTCGGGGAGAGACGAGCCAGCACCCCGGCCCCCCCGGGGGAG
>Ga0114899_1002113_pt1 | contig 10894 bp, 17 predicted proteins | sample MalvireepMed_215_FD_83497 | JGI IMG/M metagenome (GOLD analysis project Ga0114899, IMG submission 83497) | Marine viral communities from the Global Malaspina Expedition - Malaspina viral metaG DeepMed_215 | ecosystem: Environmental > Aquatic > Marine > Oceanic | place: Mediterranean Sea... | reverse complement strand
GCTCTATTGAGCTCGGGTGTACCGCCACCAACTAGTCCTGGTTGCGGTGCTGGTTCTGGTTGTCCCCCTCGGGGGTTAGCGAATGTGCCTGGTCCACCTTGCTGCTGGGGCGCACCCCCTGCTCCTGCCCCAGGCTCCACCTCCATGCCAAGGACCTCGGCGTAGGTGGCTTGCCCTTGCTGCTGCTTGGTGAGTTCATGGTAGTGAAGGGCGAGGTGTCTGTTGTATCCCTCTTGCACCTCTTCATCTAAGTCTCTGAACTCTGGCGACAGCATGAAGCGTCGGTGAACATCGACGTGGGTCGAGTGGTCTTCATACCATTGTGGTCTAATGAACTGAGCCATCTCTTGGTCTGTCAGCATGTCGTTTTCTTGCTGCGCGTACAGTCGGTCTTGGTTCGAGTCGTCGTAGAACTCATCCAATCCCCTGGTCCCAAGGTATTGGCGAAGCTTCATCTGCGTTGCCGGGTCTTGCGGTGGGCCCATGGCTCCGACTTGGAAGTAGTTCAATGCCAACTCACGCTCGAATGAATGGTGCTTGGGCAGCATCGAGCCCGCGATAACCTCTACATCAGTGGAGTCCAGGTCGGATGCGTGTAGTTTGAATACCTCCGGTTGCCTGGATTGCCCTAAGATCGACACGGTGATCGGGGCTGTCATGTACAACTTCCAGTCTTCCAGCATGCCAATGGCAAGGTCTTCCATTGCAGTCTCAAGAGAGCGCACTGCTGGGCCAAGGCGGGTAGAGTCCATGTCCGAGAGCAGGCCAAGAGCTCGACCACTGATCACACCCGATGGACCTCGCCCTTGGCTCACCTCATGGACACCGGAGATGTCATAGAACGCTTGGGTCAGCCGCTGAAGCATGGATTCCAGCGATGCGGAGATGGGCACCGGTTCAAGCCGCGTCGGTGGAGGGCCGAGATTGGGATTGTAGGTAACAAAGGCATCGGGTCGATTGCTAATCGCATTGTTGGGCACAGAACCCGCCGGCCCAACCCAGATGGGGCAACTATGGAGATTGCGTAGTTCTACCATGGTTGAGATTGTCCGGTTCATCTCACGCTGAAGTGGGATTAAATTTGTCACCGAACCCTTGCCCCAAAACCGACCCCCTAATTCACCGACACGGACCATGGTCAAAGAGAACCGTCCACTTGGGAGTGGTCCCTTTTCAAGTACCGCAGCCTGGCATACTACTACGCGCCGACCATCGGGGTACTTGCCTCCGGGTCGCTCTTCGTATTCGAGCACCCGGTATAGGTTGGTCTCTTTGTTGCCGATTGATGTGTATCCGCTCAGGTCTCGGGTGACTTCACCTTCAATGCCCTGGTGGTAGACATCTCCCTTGCCGGCTGTCATCTTGATCAGTTTCTTCGCAGCCTTGGGCCATCGCTCAACCAGCGTGTCAGCAGACACCATGTGTGCGAGGATAACCCAGCGTGCGTTCTTCAAACTGGTGGCTTGTTCATCTGGATACACATCGAAGGGGCTGAAGGCTTCAATCCGTGGGGCCCCCGTTCGCTCAACCGTCAGGTTGCCGGCACCGTCATCGACGTTATACATATCACCGGCTTCAGGGTCCCACGTTCTTCGGAAGAACCCAGTGCCAGTGACTGCTGCCCACCAGCACACCTCGTATCGTATCTCCTGCATGCCAATCTTTTTGTCTAGGAACTCAAGCAACTTCTCAGCAGCCTGCGCTTTCTGGATGCGCTCATCGTCAATACCATTGGGGCGCACCACTACCGTGGGTCTTTGCTGGGTGAGCTTGGCGCAGATGGTGTTGATGATCGGAACCAGCATGTTGTGTGTTAGGCGTACCCTCCAACTCGGAGCCTTGGGCTCTTGGGGTCGACCGTTGCGGTAGGTAACGTACTGCTTGCCGTCTATGAACGCATGGTTAGTCCACCACTCATCGTGCAGCAAAGACTTGCGTTGCTTGGCATCCTCGAACTTGTCGTTGATGTCGTTGGCTATGTCCTCATCTGACTTGAGGGGTCTGAGGAGTTCGACTACCATTCATTGCCCCCGTTCAGAGCCATGCGCTCAGCGCTATGCCGGTCCCATTCGCTGTCGATCAGGGGAGACTCGGGGTCAGTGAGCCGCAAAGACTCTTGCTCCTGATACCACAATTCAAAGTCAGTCGGCATCGCCGCAGAGTCTTGCCTGATAGTGGGCAGTGCCCTGAGTTCACCTTGTTGCGGCAACACCTCGGGCTCTTGCTCTTCTACCTCTGGGTACATGTTGATTGTTCGCACGATGGATTCAATCGAGCGCATGTACAGGTAGCCCATGATGCAGATGGCAACGAGGGCGACGATCATGACGGCTAGAACCATGAACTCTCTCCTTCTGCAAATTCATCGATTGGTGGTGCCTTCCCATCGAAGGGCATAGCCAACTCACTGTACCCACCGGGCGGTACGGATGGCTGGGCCTGCTCAACGGAGGGGATCCCCATGTCTGCTTGCTGCCGGCTGACATCGAGGGCAATAGCAAATGCGACACACGCATCATCATGGTAGCCGGGTGATGCCTCGGGCCGGCCAGTACCCTTGGCTCTGATGAGGGTGATCATCTCGCTGAGTAAACGCTGGCTGTTGATGGTGGCCTCGCCTCGCCTGACCGCTGACTCAAACTGACCGAACAGGTAGTGACGGGTCTTGACGTTGGTGTTGTAGCCAAGAAGTTTTGTCTCACTACCAGCCACCTGACCTGGCACTGCGAACCGTCGATAGATGGTGCAGTGTGGGTACTTGTTGATGAGTTGATGGATGGTCACAAGCCCAGGCCCATTTGCTTCGGGGGCGCACAGCGCATTGTTGTATAGCTTGGCTGCGAGTGCCATCTGGTCTCCCAGTCTATCGGGCGGCACCTTGTCATAGAACTCTGCGACCTGTTCTTCCGTTGCTCGGTCGATCACCTGGATGCATGAGTAGTCGTCGTCCTTGTTGCGCCCACCAGCAGCAGCATCAGCACCAATGACGTATCGCCTATCTGGCTCGGGTTGTTTATATATCTGCCATGCACCACCATCTCTTTGCAGGCGCACCGTACCCTCGGCTTCGACGAGAGATCCTTGGGCGAACTCCTGCTTCTCCACTTGCTTTATTCTCTTTTGAAGCATCGAGCCGCTGAACACAGCTCGCCCAGAGGCAACGAAAGATACCTGCCATGAGACGGGCCACTCTTGGTCGAACCTATCCTGATCGGCAGCGCATGCGTTGACCAGGGTTTGTTGCCAGAACCGTATCTGATCGGGGCTCAGGTTGTACTTGATGGCTCGGTCTCTTTGCAGTTGAGAGTATTGCAACTCATTGGCTGCGGCATGGAACCCAGTCACATCCTTGGTGTCGTGGGCTAGGCGCATCTGCTCGTCGAGCCTTGCCTCTTGGGTGGCTTGCTTTCTGGTCGGAGCCGGGACCGAGTATGCTTTGCGCCCGGTCCAAGGAAAGAACATGGGCACAAACAGATTGCCCTGCTCATTCTTAATGGCTCGGTGCCAGATTTCAGCGAACAGATTGCCAAGCCCCATGGCTGTGGACTCGATTAGTATGAGTGTGTTGGGTGTTGTGGGCACAGCGTTGAGCAAGGCTTGGGCAACGTCGGCTGCTGATGTGGTCTTACGGCTCGACTCCCACGAGGGGAGCTCAGAGATGTGAAGGAAGTTTGGGGTAGACCCACGCTCGGAGTCGGGGGATCCACCTTGGGTCTGACACTCTGCGCGAGAGCCATTGTCCCATTCAAGCAGATGGCCCTTGGGCTTGCCCTTTAGTGGGGATCCAATGCGGGAGTCCACGTTCTCAGCGATGCGCTTGCCTATTCGGAAGAGTTCACGGGTGGCCGACTCCTCATGGGCTACGGTCAGCGCGTGTATCTGCGGGTTGAACATGCAAGTGTGCATCTTCAGGGCTTGGATGAACGTGCTCATGCCAAGCTTGCGTGCCTTGTCGATGATGATACGCACAAAGCCTTGCTCTTTCTCTTGGCGTTTTATCTCATCGAGCAAAGCTATCTGCTCTGCGTTCAAAGAGAAGGGCACCAGATTCCACTGCATTCTGGAGGTGTCGTAGCTACGGATCTTGAACTCGTTTTTGAGAGCGAACACCCGGTCGGTGCGGCATAGCTCTATGTACTCCTCGGCTGAGCTCATTGAACGGTGGCCTTGTGATCGTCGAGTGCCTTCTCCCACTGGTCAGGCATCACGGTCATGTTGCCGGTGTGTCGCAACACTTTGGATCGCTCCAGCGCAGTGGCTGAACGTAGCCGGATGCGTTGGCGTTTCTCCACTAGGTTCAGATGCTTCTCATACAGGTCGATGTCCATCTCACCATCGAGAGAAGTTGCAAGGTCCCTGGCGTCGTGCTCTTCCATAAACGACAGCATTGCAATGCCACCAAAGACTGCTGCCAGGTCGTCTTGTTCTGCCGAACGAAGGACCATTGCCTCTACGGTAGAAACGCCAGGAACCTTGCGAGAGTTTTTATTTTTCTTGGTGGTCATACCCTCTATTTTTAGTGAATTATTCGGAAAGATAGAAGCATGTGTTGTCATTCACTGAATATTATGGTTGATAAATGGTATGAATGAAAAGACCCGCTCGACCATCACAGTCACCTGCTTTACCGCCCGGTTGCTCGAACTCCAGGCAGAGCGGATGGCAATTTCAAAGAGCGAACTGGCTAACCTGATCTTAGCCATGACCTCTGGCGCTATACGCTCGTTTGTACCCAAGACACAGGTCACACTGGGGTCCAAACAAACCAGGGTCAGGGGTCCAGCGTTTGAATGTGATACAGAGAACATCAACGTGGACGTGTCCAAAGCGCATGCCTTTGCTGACATAGCCAAGACGTTTCGCATCTCAACGAGCTGGCTATTCGAGCACGCTGCGGTAGACATACTCGATAGACTCAACACCGTGCATGCACCCAACAGACACTCGGTTGGTGCTCCTATACTGGCGCGGGTAGATTACTTGGAACGACATCCCTATGAGGTGAGCGCATGATACAGTTGATACCCTTTGGAAAACGATTGGTCATTGAGAAGCAAGTGGAGCGTGAGGGTGAGACCTTCATCCCCGGTGGAAAGATTGTGATGCCATCGCAAGTCAAGAACGATCCCCCTGCCATCGGCACCGTGATAGCGGTAGGCTCGAAGGTAGAAGAAGAGGTTGAAGCCGGTGAGAAGGTGATGTACTCACGCTACGCAGGGCAACCCGTTGGGGACACGCAACGTCTGGTGGTATATGAAGAAGACATCCTCGGAAAAATCCGGTAACGGTGAGATTGATACGCTTGTTGCTGAGATTGAAATCCCTGCAAGCCTAGTCAACCATGACCTAGAGACCATCCTGCTTACGCTGCGACATCAGTGCGACTCGGCAGAGGCTGCGCTCTACGATGCGGTGAGCGATCAGATGCCGGTGCCCCTGCCTAAGCCAGCCGGCAACGTACCTCGGAGCCGAACCCATGTGCTCGCCGGTGTCGTGTCGGAGATGGAGGCGATGGGCTATGAGATACGCGAAGACGTGCCAGTCGGTGAGCTTTGGCGTGCCGTCTACTCCAAGGGTGATGAGGACAAAGACCCCATCATTGGCGACTCGTTCTGCCAGGTCTCAGCCCATACAACAGCGTTCATCTTCGCACGTCAGCGAGCTCAAAGGCTGGTCACAATCGCGACATAGAAAAGGCCCGGAGGCTTGCGCCCCCGGACCTTGGGGAAGAAAGGGGAACTGTATTAGGGAACAGTTAGGGTAGTCTCATCTCTCATAACAATCTTTCGGACATGTGTAAAGTGGAACGGATTGCCAACCCGGTTGACGATACCCGCTTGCTTTGCTGTGTCCGCTACGTTGCGCCAAGATAGGCCTCGGTCCCTAAGCCCTTGCAGCTTCTCAACTATGGCACTCTCCTTAGCATCGAGCTGGATGCTAAGACAACCCTTGCACCGAGAGTCCACCCTCACTTCACACTTCTTGGAGTGTTGACCATCGAGCTTGAGCCGGTAGCCAAATGGGATACTCCCCACCCGTTCGCCCTTACCCTTTTTGTACTGCAACGCTGCACGGGTACGCATCGCGATGACCAACACCTCGTAGGCTGCGAAGGCATCAGCTATCACACCCATCAGTTGAGCCTCGGGTGAATCCCCATTGCCCCCACCCTCGACGCACACAACAGCGGCACCCATCTTCTGAATCAGATACTGGGTGCTGGTCGAGATACGCACGTTGCGTGCGAACCGGTCGCGCCGATAGACCAGAAACACGTCAGCCCTCTCGGCCTTGACAGCATGAAGGGCATCCAACAGGCCAGGTCTCTTGTCAATCTCTGCTGTACCCGAGACCCCGGCATCGGTGAACACCGACACCAGTTGCGCGTCGTTGTCAGCGCACCACCGCTCGAGCTCCTCTGCCTGGTACTGAGGGGTGAGCTTCTGCTCCTCTTTGGAAGCACGGGCGTAGCCTACTACTCGCATGGCTTACCCCCATCGAACACCAGCCCGGTTATCTCTGCCCTTGCCATCTTCACCGCACACTTGAGGGTCTTCAGGTCATCCCATCGCACCAACACATATGGGCTCCTCAACCCATTCATCTCTGCCTGTACTTCTGCACCATCCACTACCCCCAGCGCAGCCTCGTGCACTGCCATCAGGGCAGACCCCACGCATGATTCCTGTAGGCGTGCCATCTCATCGGACACCACCACCTTGACAGGTACATCGGGCACCTCATCGGATACCATCGGGACATCGCAGTCGGGGCAGATCCTCGAACCGTTGCCTGCGTATGAACAAAATTTACAGTATAAAAAAGCCATGGTTGCACTCCTATCCTTCGGAAAATATTCTGATAATTAATAACACTACAAAGACTTTGATGATGGTCACTCGGTTGCCTCCGGTTCCGTTTTGTTGAGCGCATCTTCGCAAAGGGTCAGGACGTCATCCACAACCTCCATCCATTGAAGACGGGTGGGTGTCTGAAACTCCCCGCAACGCTGTTTGATCGTGTCCCATATTTGCTCTAATGCTTTCTTGCAGTCCGGTGCCGCTGCCATCAGGTGGGCGTTGGCGCGAAGTTCTCCAGCCTTGGTGGTTTCATTCTCAAACGTGTAGACGGTGCCGTTGCTTGTCACCACAAGATAGCCCGCGACTTTCCACGGTCCTGGTGTGTGCTTACTCATCGGACACCTCCTCCTGGGTTGCAGCGTGAACGGCTTGGCGCAGCCGGTGGCGTACGCCAACGGTTTGGCGCAGCCGGTGGATGAATTCAAAGGTTTCCCTCTGCACCTCCGGGGTCCACTCCTGGGTTTCTCCCGGTGGTAGACAGCCCACGATCCACGTCATCAACTCCAGCATCTCGGGTGCTCTGGATATCATGCGAGCATACATCTCTGCCTCATCATCGGATGGTATGGGGAAGATTTGGAATTGTCCCCTTGTCAGGCCATCGGGGTGATGACCATCGGCATGATCCATCCACGTTCCGACTCTCCACGGTCCTGGTGTGTGCTTACTCATAGGTTGCGCTCCTTAGTTTTTGCCTGAGTCTATCCCAGGATGGAACCCACCACCGCAGTGATGGGCTCGACTTGGGTTAGCCGCCTTACAACTCCCTGTTGGATCGCACTATCGCAGCCGCCAGTGCTTCGTCATAGGAAGGGAAACCGCAGTCACTTTGGCTCCAGTGACTATCGCCCGCGTACCACTCTGCTGTCAGGTAGTGCGATCCAACAGGGGCCTCCGGCTCAAAGGCCACAATGATGAAGAACCGACCCTGCTTCTCCAATACCGCAGCTTCTACCGGGCAGCCATTCAGTCGAGCCAAATCATCCGTTACTTTTGGGGTGTTTTCTGTATTGAACATGTCATGCGCTCCTTAGTTGGTACTCCACCATAATGCTACAGGCAGAGGGTGTCAATCATTGCGTGAGTCCATCCCACGATGGAGCCCATGACCCACGTCATGGACTCGGTCTTGGGTTAGATTCCGAGTTTCTTCGCGATGAAATGGCACTCCCAGCAGGACATTGTTCCATACGAGCCAGTTGGAGGCCTCGTCATGATACAACTGTTAGAAGGACTATCGGGCCAGGTGCCCCCAGCGCGCTGGTGGTCAAGGTTTCGCTTGAACTGCGCCAGGGTGCCAGTGGTTGTAGATTCCAGAATGTGGCGCAATTCTTTGATCGTGACTTTCTTGTGCCATTTTTTGGTTCGTTTGACCTTCATGATTTCGCTCCTTGCCTTTTGGTTTTGAAATACTCCACTACGGGGATCGCTGCCATCGGGACCAGGCACCCCAGCGTTATGCCCAGCACCATGCCAACCATAGTCGGGTCTATCGCTGCGCCTAAGCAGTCCGAGACCGTGTTGCCTACGCCAGCACCGACAACGGCACCGACAGCGCCGCGACCATTGAAAAATCGGTCAATCTCAAGGCCTGTATAGGCTCCGAGAATCAGCACTGCATTGTCGATGAATCCGAATAGAAATCCGTCCATGATTGCGCTCCTATGTGTTAAGCCATTGGTCAAATGTTAGGTACTCCAGCCCTAGGGAAATCATGCATTCCCTGTAGATTTCATACCGTTCTTTAAGCGTTCCCTGATTCATCGTTTGTACTCCTCCGTCCACCACTCATTAAATCTGAGAGACTCAACTGCAAGCCGGCCAAGTCGGGTCAATGAAATGGGGCCATCGGTCAGGCTGTAGTCGTACTCGGTCCCCGGCACTCTGGGCAATTGGATCAACCCGCGCGACGATAGAGCCCACAACGTGTTGGCGTGTATGCCCACCACACTTAGGTCGTCATAGCCCCATTGACCGCCAAAAATTCGCAGGGCTTTCCTCTGCGCGATGGTGAGCTTCATACGTTCTATTGTTTCGAGTAATTTCCTGCGATCATTCATATCATGCACTCCTTTGCTAGTGGTCCAAACGAGCCCATAACGCGCGTGTTATGGGCTCGAATTGAGCACTACGCGTACAGACCTCGAACCCTACCCTTTGCATCGGTCAACACCTTGCCACGGCGGCCTGCTGCGGCTTTGGTGGATGCATCGCCGTTGCCATGGCGAGGGGAGATCCGCCGCTTGGGTTTCCCCTGCCCGTTGCATGCCACGGGGCAGTTGTTGCACGTAAATGCGAAGCCATTCTTACGCCCAAATTCCTTTGTACCGGGACACAACACACCACCGACTGGCATGGCCTCAACAACAGCCGTGTGGCCTTCAAACGTAGACCAACCCGCCGCTAGTGCACGCTTGGCTTCGGCATCACTGTCAACTGATGCCATGTGAGTAGGGCGCAACCATGGCGCAGCGGACCACGAGTGGGTATAGCCTAGCCACTGTGCCGCGCCGAATTTGGCGCGAATCATTCGCGCAATGTGGACCCAGTCCATCATGGGAAGCATCGCCGCGTCACCGACTACCATCGATCGGACCTTTTGAACGTCGAACCAGTTAGCAGCCATGGAAACGGCGTTTCCTAGCGCGTCGCGGTGGAACCCGTGTTCCGGTATGGTTTCGATGTTGCGGATGATACGCGCCACCTGTGCAGCGTTTTGAACATTGAACTGAACGTAACACTTGCGAGACAAAAGCAGGGCACACGTGCCCGGGCAGACCCCGAGATACAAGTCAAGCTCGCGCATCAACCGAACATAGACGGCACCCTGTTGAATCGGTGGGATCCCTTCCGTTTCTGCTGGAAATAGGGCGATGATTTCGGTCGGTATCAGTGACAATTCAAACACGTTGCCGGTCTTGCCATTACCGCCAATTGAGGCCACAGCCGACACATCGATCCCGTTGATCGTGCCGCGCCAGAATATCATGGAAAATGTGGATCGTTGTTTCATAGGATTGCGCTCCTGATTTGGGATTAGTTGAGAAAAAGGGCAACACCCGCCGTTGAAAGTAGAACGAAATAGAAAGCTGAAATAATGAGGACGGTTTCCTGAGTCATCGATTGCACTCCTGATTATGGGTTCTAGGTTAAGGACTTCCGAGTCTTGACATCTTCTGGTTTACAATCGGGGTCGCCGGTTTCTTCGTGCTGCCATTCGGTTATGCACACGCCATGGTATGCAAAGACTTGCTTGGCACACCTCCAACAATAGCTTTCACTATACTCTGGGACGGTCCATGGTTCGATGCCGTAATTTGTCGGTTGTTTCATTGTTTTGCGCTCCTTGTTTGCCGGGATGATTCCCGCACCAATGTTGTAGCAGTTCGCTGTAGCACTAGCAAGCGATTTTGAATTTAGATTTTTTCCCTAATGATTTCACGTGCCTTGGCTATCAACGCCTGGACCTTTTGGGGCAGTGGTTCAGACAAATTCCAGTCGATTTTTTGACCCGATGCGTCGCGACCCGATCGGATGCATCGGCACCACTCTGCGAATAGGTCCGAAACGATGGACGACGCTGTGGTGTTGTGGGTTTGAATCAGCGCATCAAGGAAAGCGCGATCTTCGACCGTCAAGTTGAGGGTTACTCGGGACGTTCGCTTGCGGTTGGGTTTACGCATTGCGTATCGGTGCACCATTGCTGGCGCTACGCGACCGACTGGCAGGAGAGGAGTGCGTCTCATTACCCAAAGGGTAATGGATTATGGGTAGGATGGGAAGGAATGGACAAGGGAAGTCCGTGCTAAACATGCAGATTCCTGTGCAATTTCGGTGGTTTGCGTGTGATTTCGGTGTGATTTCGGTGTGAGTTTCCCGATCTTGTGCCGATCTTGTACCAGTCTTGCGTTGAGGCGTAGCAGAAACGGTCGGTAATGCTACGGGACCAGACCGATCCACACCTCACGACCGACCCTCTATCACCCCTCGGCTCTCGCGGCCACCGGTGCCTGCTCGGGTGGGCAGCGGTGGGC
>Ga0114899_1002107_pt1 | contig 10928 bp, 13 predicted proteins | sample MalvireepMed_215_FD_83497 | JGI IMG/M metagenome (GOLD analysis project Ga0114899, IMG submission 83497) | Marine viral communities from the Global Malaspina Expedition - Malaspina viral metaG DeepMed_215 | ecosystem: Environmental > Aquatic > Marine > Oceanic | place: Mediterranean Sea... | reverse complement strand
TAGAATGAGTAGCTTTAGACATATTGTGGATACGATAAGTATTGCAAACAACAAGCAGAGCTATCAAACCGAGCCCCGCTGTTTTTAGTAAATCTTTAGACACAAGATCACCTCCTTTAAAGGGTTTGTCCTTCTCTTTATATAGCATTGTAAATTAAACAAATTTCATTTCAGGGATAAATTTAGAGCTATTATAGGATTAAGCCTACGCACTACTCCGCCTCGGTCAAAGTGCCGTAATCAGTAATTCTTAGTTTTACTGCCGTTCTAATGCGCGTTACGCGATCAATCTTTTCATCAATTACTCTTATTTGCCACCCAGGAAACGTCTGAGGATCTCCTGCACTATTGGTAGTCGTAAAGGGAGCAAGATTTATTTCATTACTATTCACATAATTATCAACCCAACCATCCTGAGGAGCATCCCCATCAGGATACCATCCTGATAACGGTATTAAGTTTCTTCTTTCAAAAGTGGGACAAGTATTCTGTTCTGCATATGCTCCTGTCGAGTATGAAACCGCCCACGGCCCCCATTGAACAAACAAGATACCTTCTTTTCTAGCGATATCGTGGGTTCTTGAATCACAATGTCCTCTTCCAAAAAAGGTTATATACATATGCTGATTGGGAGCAGTAAAAGGCATTCCTTGTACACTCATACGGGTTCTTATAGCCAATTCTTTAATTCCATGAACTTGATTCTGATAAGTAGTATCTAAGCTGGTCGCAGTTTTATCAATATGTAAAATATCCCAAGCACTTAACCATAGTTCCGTAGTTCCTGCCCAAGGCATTCCCGCTCCTTGGTTTGGTACAATCTCATGCAAATATGTATTAGAAAGCCACCCGTTAACAAAAGCGAATGCTACTTCAGGTCCAGCTTCACAACCTACATCCCCAATTCTTCCATACTGTAATCCCGGAGTCCAGGGCATACTATATCCCATTCCATTAACCGTATTCATGCCATTAGTCGTATTAGCAGGAGGTCTCCATAAACAAGTGTCCGAATCTGGGCCTGTTGCTACCCCAGGAACATACTCAGGAATAAATGTTACAGGGTTTAAAACCAAATCATTAAATATGCATGGATAAACCATCCATTGATATGGGGGAAAGCCAGCGTGACCATAATCACTACCATCTCTCCCCCCTATAATTATTTCATGGCTCCAGCGTTTAGGTGTGGGAACATCAAAAACGTGTCCTAACTCATGAGCCGCAACATTGTAAAGAGATCCTTTATTTTTTCTCATCACTTGCTCTAAATCCGCAGTTGGACATATATGATCCCAATAACAATCTTGATGATTTCCCTTTATAGCAAAAGGTGGAGTTGTATGAGCTTGTAAAAACTCATCATCAGTACAGAGAGCGCATTGATACCCACCATTAGTAAAGGGGGGTTCGGTGGCTGCAAAGAAAACTGGACAGTACGGCATGGCCTCGCAGTCCAGGAAAGGGGTGTTCGCGCCCTCGGCGTTTGGATCACTCCAATGTCTATAATACAAAGGAGAGGAGTTCGATTGGCCGTATTGGGAACACACACCAGGGAGGGGATTATTTGGAGTTCCTGCTCCCTCAGTAACAGAAACATAATTATTTATCATCCTCGGCCCTACCAGAGTATTACTAGGAGAACCTCCCCCGCATCCCATACATCCGAGTATAACATTTATAACATAACTATACTGCGAAAAATCGGACGCATTTGCTTGATAAACAGCTTGTATATGGTCAACCTGATCACCATTATTACAAGTGCAGCATTGGCTGGGATATCCACTTCTAGTCCAAGAATCCACATCTGATTGTTGTATAACAAAACGATCATCTGCAAAATAGTCAGGGGTATCGCTATTTAACCCTACAAACTTTACTTGCCAAAAATCTGCTTCTAAAGATACTTTAAGCTCTTCAACAAATTTTTGCATTAGGTGTTGCTTATTGGCTACTAAATCATCCATAGCAGCTTGGCCGTGGGGAACCCCTCTATACGCATGAAACTCTCTAGAAAAGTCAGCCATCCTATGGGTCATGCCGTGAGGGATGGGTGATCCATACACTATTTCTTTTTGGCAGAAGGGCACCACCCCAGCTTGCTGCCAAAAAACAACAGCAATTTCTCGTTGAGCAGGCCCTGCGGTAAAAGATTGAGAGCCCCCACCCAAATAGTCATCCTCTAACACTTCAGGCCACTTGGTTATATAATCTTTAATAAACTCTAATTGTTCCTCTTCAGGAGCTTCTCTAGGATCCAGCAAAAAGCACATCCCATTATCATAATCAAACTGAGGTGTTGTATTTGGATCTTCGGACCCGATAGGTGGCCTAGAATAAATTCGCCTCCCTAAAGGGCCAACGTTTCTTCTGCTATTCAATTGTCCAAAGGCCATTAATTAATTCCCTCTTTTATATATATTCTCTGAGCTATTATAGGGTATGGAACAATTAACAAATTTTATTATATGGATGTTTGTAGTCATGGGAGTTACAATTATTGCAACTCAATCAAATCTATTAGCGGTGCCTAGATTAAAACTAGCAAAGCTAAACAAGTATTTAGGGATGCTAACTTCCTGTGGCCTTTGCTTTAGTTTTTGGGCAGCGTTAGGTGTATCTTACTTAATGGAATCAATGACGGGAAATCTGTTCTTGGATGGCTGTTTGGGGAGTGGTATATTTTGGTATGTTACCTATGGTGATATGATGGCACAAAACCCTCACCCCATGCATCAACAAATGCCTCCTCAGATGCCCCCTGGTCCCCCTATATCAGAGAACATTCAAAAAGATACTAAAGATTAGGGGTTTAAACTTACCCCTCTCCTAAGGAAGTAATCCTTATCTTCACTTTAGTTTTCCCCCCCTCGGGTTCATTAGTGAAGCCTACAGTTTCTATTTTCCACCCATAAAAACGTGTAGCTGGGTTGGGAGGAATTTCTGTATCAAAACCATGTATTATCAAAGGTGCCGCAGGGTTTGAAGGAATGACATCTAATCTTGCATAAGTTGGGGAGGTTTGCAGACCCATTCCACCAGCGCAGACTGCTGCCGTTTGACATTCCTGCTGTGGACCCCAATTCAAATATATTACACCATCAGGAGAGTCAGCAGGAATGTGACTAAGGCTATACGTGGAGGCCCATTTTTCCATATATCCTCTAGCATGATAACTCAAGGTCATGTGCCTTCTTTTAGGGGCTGGAACAACTGAATCCCACTCTACAGGATGAGGTAAATTAGTGTGCATCAATTGTTTTATTAAGACCTTTCTAGAGCCTAAACTCTGTAATTCTGGGTGGATATGAAACAAGTCAGTTGCCCATAACCAATCTTCAAATATTATTGTATTTGGTACAGATTGAACTATATTAGTAAGATCAACTACATTGGTCTCAAGTAGGAAATCAGCGTGATGCAAACTAGTAGTGTTGAACGCTGAATCCATACCGTAAGGAGTGTTACTACCGTAACCGCTTTCAGAATCTGGGTCAGAACAAGGAACCCAACACTTTGAGCAATCAGTACCGTTAAGAACATCGTAACTCATTATATCATGATAATTCATTCCACCAGCAGTATTTCCTGGATCTAATGATCCGCATAAACCCAAAGCATCCATCGGCCCTGAACGAGCAAAATTACAAGGTAATGTATCTAAATAAGGCGTAGTGCCCCCAGCGAATTCGCTGGGGCCGATCCTAATTTCATGCCTAAAACCGCCCAATTTTCCAGAATTAGGGCTGTTCAAAGGTTCCGTACTTCCATGACCCATTTCATGTAACCACATAGGATACCAGTATCCTACCCGATCATAGCTTCTTAAATCCCACAAATTAACAGCCCAATTCCATGAGTCAGGATCGTAGTTTTGATTATCAGGATTAAAGCTTGCGGGAGAGGCACCACCAGTTGGATGAACACAGAATGGTAACATATTGCCTCCAGGTCTGCCCCCAGCGATACGCGCTAGGCCAGGAGTTGTCCAAACGATTACCCTGTAATCATCTTCGGGGTTGTGGCCTGGGTGATCAACCGCAAAGCCTCCATCAATATTAGTATTCCAGCATCCCAGGCTTATAAGAAGTATGTATTGATAAGGATCGAACCTTGAATCATTCCTCATATATTGTCTCGCATAATTAACAGTAGTATTTTGGTTCCAATTAACGGAACAGTATCTATTAGCAATTGATGTAAGTTTGGCACACCAAATACTTCCATCATCAGGAAAGGTAAATTCTGGACCTTGAAAAACATCCATTCCTATCTTACCATTTTCATCCACCACCTTTACCTGTCCTATGAATGCTTTCCTCACCGCTTCAGCAGCCCTTTTTGCTACACGGTGGGTTATATCATCATCACATATTAAATCTTTCCCTGTTTCAAATCCTTTGTGTTCCGCGTATCTAGCAGCAAAAATGCTATCAGTTGGATTCAAATTATTACCAACATTACCAGGAGTACCAGCGCATTCTTGTTTTCCTGGGGCGGTCCAAATAACAACCGCCCCTCTTCTAACAATAGGATGAGAAGGGTAGGTGCTGTTCCCAGCAGTAGCAGCTTGCGTCCCTCCTCCTGTATCTCCTTCTTGTAGTAAATCAGGTTGGTACTGCAATTCTGTTGCTGCTATGTTTAGCTCCTCCTGCGTGGGGTCAGGAGGAGCTACACCAAACATTACTGAACAATAGTTGTCTCCCTCCATAACAGAATGACCAGCTATGGTATACTGTGATTCCCCTAAACCTGGAGAATACCTCCTACGTCCCAAGGGTATATTAGTAGATCTTCCTGGGTTACGCCCTTTTCTAAAATTACGACGAGGGAAAGCCATTATACTATTTAGCTTGCTGCATCTCCTAGAGAAGTAATTCTTACCTTCACTTTGCTCTTTCCACCCTCAGGCTCATTAGTAAAACCTACTGTCTCGATCTTCCACCCATAAAAACGTGTAGCTGGGTTTGCAGGAATTTCTGTATCGAAGCCATTTATTATTAAGGGAGGAGAAGGGTTAGAGGGAATAACATCTAATCTTGCATAAGTAGGAACATCGTTCAGACCAGGGAATGTGTCGCCTCCTCGTTGCGGTCCCCAGTTTAAATATATTACACCATCAGGAGACTCAATGCCTGGGGGATCCTGTTCGTATCGTCTACTTGCGCGATATTCCTGATATCCTCTTGCATAGTATTGAAGGGACATATACTTTCTTTTGGGAGTAGGTACTGCGTTATCCCAAACAGAAGGATAAGGTAAATTAGTATGCATCAATTGTTTTATTAATACCTTCCTAGACCCTAAACTTTGAAACTCTGGATGAATGTGGAAAAGATCCCCTGCCCACAACCAGTCCTCAAATATTACTGTATTTGGTACAGACTGGTCTACGTTAGTAAGATCAACTACATTATTATCAGGAATGATATCACTCCAATGTAATAGAGCGGTGTTATAGGAAGCAGCCATTCCAAAAGGGGATCGAGGCCCATAACCTCCAGAGTTTGGAGGGGAACAAGGAACGTTAGGATAAGCACAATTTAAATTATTTAATACATCGTAGGACATAATATTATGATAATTCATCCCAGTAGCAGTATTACCAGGATCGTGTGCTCCACAAACACCAGCAGGGTCATTAGGACCAGTATCAGCAAAAACACAGGGAAGAGTATCAGTATAAGGACTGCCCCCTCCTGTGGGGTAACCCATTCTCTGTTCATGTTTAAATCCACCCAGTATATTAGAATTAGGACTCACGCCAGGGGGTCTGGATCCATGGCCTACTTCATGTAAAAACATTTCATACCAATATCCAACTGTATCCACGGTTTTCAGATCCCACAAGTTAACAGGCCAATCCCAAGATTCTGGGTACTCGGTCCAGGGATTGCCAGGATTAAACTCCACCGTACCTGCGGTTGCTCCGTTGCTATGAACGCCAGTACCAACAGGGTCCCCAGGTACTCCTCCAGCCACATACGCATTACCAATATCTGCCCAGGTATATATTCTATAATTATCTACAGTATCGGTAGGATGAGACGACATCTGAAAACCGCCTCCAATCCTACTGTTCCAACAACCCAAATTAATAACCCATAAATAATGATAAGGATCAAATCTTGAATCATTCTCAAGTAAATTCCTCGCGTGGTATACTGTGCCCGTATAGTGGACCCCCCAGACGAGGCCATGAAATGCGTTTCCGCAAAATTTGTTCTGACTTCCTGCGTTAGAACAGTAGATACTTCCATCATCAGGATAAGTAAATTCTGAACCCTGAAAGGTATCCATTCCAACATTACCAGATCCATCAACTATTATTATGTTACCCATCGTAGCCTTTCTAAAACCTTCTGCACATCTTTTACCTACCCGAACGAGTAAGTCTTCATCACATATTAAATCTTTTCCTGTTTTAAATCCTTTGTGCTCCGCAAATCTATCACCCAAAAGGTAGTCGTTGACCACAAGAGAAAGATTGTTAGCATTCGCAGGAGTACCATAGCATTCTACCTTCCCAGGAACTGTGAATATAATTACTGCCCCCCTCCTAACGACGGGGAGAGAAGGATAAGTGCTGTTTCCAGCAGTAGCAGCTTCTGAGCCACCCCCTGGGTCCGCTCCTTCTAACAACTCGGGCATACTTTGTAACTGGGTGGCTGCTTCGTTTAGATCCGCAGTTGTGGGCTCGCGGTCTCCTATGCCAAAGGTTATGGAACAAAAATTAACCCCATCCAAGACCTCGTGCCCTTGTATTTTATACTGACCTCCTTTCCCTAAACCAGGAGAAAACTTAGCCCTACCGAGCATACTTCTAATGCCCATCTTTTTACCAATAGGATCAGTATTCGGGTTAAATGGAAAGCTCATGCTCCTGTATCTCCTAAAGAAGTAATTCTTAGCTTCACTTTACTCTTTCTTGATGGCGCTCCAGGACCATAACCTATGATCTCTACTTTCCACCCGTTGAACCTTGTTGCTGTCTCACCAACCGCTGTAGTGTTAAACCCATTTATTATCAAGGGAAGAGTAGGGTTCGCTGAATCAACATCCATCCTTTCAAAAGTGGTCATGTTATTAAACCCAGCTTCAGCACCTCTGGATGGACCCCAAGATAAATAAACTTGCCCATCATCAGGAATAGCCGCAGAGCCGCTATCGGTAGAGGGGAACGCGGCTCGTATTACTTCTCCTCTTGCATAATAAAAAAGATGCATGGTCCTTTTTTTAGGACTAGGAAGCCCATTTTGGTCAACTGCGTTATCCCAATCAGCAGGATACGGTAAATCGGTATGCATATCTTGTGTTATGACAACCTTTCTACTTCCTAAGCTTTGAAGGTCAGGCTGGGTAAAAAAAATGTCTCCCGCAGTAAGCCAGTCTTCAAATATTACCCCAGGAGTGGTCTGATCAATAGGAGTTAAATCAACGACATTTATTGAATCAAGAAGACCAGTCCATGCCCAGTAGCCAGGATCACCTATCAGGTTTGTCCAATAATCCCGTTTATCTTTATAGCCGTCTGGGCCTATGGAGCAATCTACCAAAGTCTTAGTGCAATAAAGAGTCCCTCCACTCATTCTATCCATAACATTCATTTGTCCCCCTGGTCCGGTGTCCTCTGTTTCAATATTACAATGAACACCTTTTGGACCCGTATCAGTAAAAACACAAGGAAGGGAATCCAAATGCGAAGCTCCTATATAATATCCATGATGGAGTCCGTATGCATGGGCGTTAGCATTTGGAGCACCCGTGGGAGGTGCGATGCTATGACCAACTTCATGCATATGAACTCCTCCCGAGTAATTTGTTGCGTATATCTCTTTCAAACTCCAAATATTAGTGATCGTGTCCCAGCAACCAATATTGAAAGTGGAAGATTGAGGTGAAAGATTGAGGTATCCACAGGACATACCTGGGTTTGGGCGATCACCTACTGTAGGGCCTACATCAACTTTGGTAAGCACTTGCCAGGGCTGCAAGCCGAATCGAGTGAACGCCCCATGACCACCAACATTCCAAGCTCCTAATGTGTGCCCTAAAACAACAGTATAGTCATCAAATCTAGAATCGTTAATTATTTTATTTCTATAGTAAGTCCAGAACCCGTCTGTTCCAAAATAACCAACAAAATCATTATAGGAGCCATGTCCCTGACACCTAATAGTATCATGAGGAGACACCCATTCCTCTCCTTGAAAAACATCTACTCCTAATTTTCCGTTCTTATCAACTAAACGCATATTGCCCAAAGTTGCTCTTCGGATATTTTCCACCCACGATAATCCTACCTGTTTGGCAATATTTTCGTCCGTTTTTACAGGCAGCGTTATTCCCTTATACACGGCATAGCGACCTTGGGCTAAATGATCAATAGGACTAAGATTGGATGTTGGTGCATTAGCAGCCGTTTGGCAAGTAGCATTATAAGGAACTTGAACTAGAACTAAAGCTGCCTTGCCAACAAAAGGAAGAACGCCCCAATCAGGGTTTCCACTCCACCCACCAACAACTTGTTCGGACGATCCTCCTCCCGCCTGAGGAGGAAACCATGCTAACCAATCTGCTGTCACCTCGGTTACAATATCGGACAAAGTTAAATCAGGCTCAAACTCTCTGAAAATACAATTATCATGAGATGATAAAAGATCTACTGCTTTTGATTTGTCCATCCCTAAAGGAAATTTTCCCGCCGAGATAATATTTCCTTTAAGGGGTCTTGGAACAATATCCTTAAACGGTGCCATTCACTCATCTACTGGTTCTAAGTAGTGAGGATGCAAATCTGCTGTAGAGTATGGAGCAAGTTGATATATTCTACCCGCCTCTATACTAGCAATCCTTTTCTCTAATAACATAATGAAACCAATTAGCATATCTTCTTGATCCTCTATGGTATCCATTAGATTTAACATATTATCGTTATGCCTGTTTGCTAATTCCACATCATACTTACTGGGAGTAACACAGCCAACTGAACCACATATGCACCACAAAAATACAACATATCCTACAAAGAAACGCAGCATTATTCTTCTCCTTCTAAGAAGAAATCATGTGAGCCTAGCAGGGTCTGCACCTGAGGTTTTTCTTTATCCTCCACAATAGACTCATACTCCCCGTCCGCGTTTGAACACCAACAGGGAGCAGGACTACACGCAGTAAAAAGAAATAACGCAGCTAAAGCTACAGTAATAATAAAAACAGCGTAGCCAAAGTGTGAATCTTTCATAACATACTATTTAGTCTATTACGCCCACAAACCAGAGAACATAAGTAGCAAACATACAACCATAGCTACACGCACCTAAACCGAGGAACAAACACAGTAGATTCTTTAATGAACGATCAGTTACTTCAAACTTCATTTTACCATAGCCTCCTGAGACCTTCTAATAGAACTTACAACATCCTTATAAGGTTGCCGAATTAAGATCGGATCCTGTTGATAACTCAAAAACATCAGAGTAGAGTAGTCCGTTTTCTTTACATCCTCATACCTGTATACAGCCGTAACGTAAGAGGTATTAACAAGCATTTCATAAGGATCGCTTCCAGCTAAATGCATAGTACCAAGATCATCATACTCGATCTGCTGCACTCTAAACTCTGCAAAAGAAGGAATATGCTCTCCTCTGAACGTACTCAGTCTCTTGATGACTGGCCCGTTAGGCTCCGCCTTTCCTCGTTGGGGGGTCCCTGCACTCATGGCAAGAAACGCTAAGAAAACCACAACCGTAACTCCAATAATTGCTTTTATTACATTATCCATTATATTTAAACTCCACGACAGCCCAATGCTTCCATTTGTTTCGCTGTCTTTTTCTTCTAACTACTGTTCCCCCATTCTTCTTGGCAAACTTTACAGCGTCTACCTGATAATAAAACCATCCAAGCCAATGCTCATAAGGTTGTTTCTCCTTCTTTTTGTGCTGCTTCTTTTTCATCCTTCGTACCCTATGAAATCATCAATATCTTGAATCATGAAATCATCTATCTGTTTCTGGGTAGACCAAAGACTAACCTCTCCATCTTCATGAACCATTTCTGCGAACCCTTTTGATGCCATCTTAAACAACACTTCCCACTCTTCAAGGTCACTTCCTGGGTCCATTAAATAATCGCTAATACAAATATAATCACTAGAGAGATTGCTGTCCATAATCCTTATCGCACCATCCCTCATCCTGTTGTTCTACCAGAAGTTCTCGGTCACCTGAATCACTTTCAAGCTCTTTGTACTTATAAAATACTACTGTAAGACTTGTAGTATTAATATCCTCAATAACATAACCCTCTTCCTGTATTTTATTTACCAAAACTTCCAAATCCTTCAAAGTCTCAGCAGACATAATTTTCCAATTAGGCTTATACACGCTCAATGTCCTCCACTTCATATAGACAGGGCATACGCAGTTGTAGGGCTATCCTCTGTTCTAGCGTAGCTCCTTCACTATTTTCCCAGCCCTCTAGCATATAGATTCTATCACAATCCATAAGCAGCTTAATACCTTCTCTCATGTAATAATCCCAAGTGGTCCCCTTAGTATGCTCAGAGGGAGGGTCAATAGTGGTAGGATCAACAACTTCGTTACCTAAATGACGCAAATACTCTGCTGCCTTTTCAAAGGACTGTGGGTATGTTGGGGATCCACTAATGGGGCCGCTGATGTAAACTTTCAATTTCTTTTGTCTCCCGTTCTTCTAACATTTTATTATAGGCTTCGATCCACATTTGTTTAAGTTCTTCTTCTGAATAATAATGGTGCCTCTGCCAATGTATAGTTAGGGGCTTAAAATCGAACTGTTTATAGTTCATATGTTCCATCCAGTCTCCTCTTCTCTCCCTTGGAGCTTCACACCCAGAAGCAAACAGGACGATAAGTTCAATCCAAAAGAAGAAGAGGAGATAC
>Ga0114899_1002106_pt1 | contig 10929 bp, 4 predicted proteins | sample MalvireepMed_215_FD_83497 | JGI IMG/M metagenome (GOLD analysis project Ga0114899, IMG submission 83497) | Marine viral communities from the Global Malaspina Expedition - Malaspina viral metaG DeepMed_215 | ecosystem: Environmental > Aquatic > Marine > Oceanic | place: Mediterranean Sea... | reverse complement strand
GACATGATCAGAGCTGATATCGGGACAGCCGACATCTCCATGAAGACCGGAGTGGAGCCTAGACAGATTCGTGCTGTCCGGGAGAGACTCTCCGAGGTCACTCCTGGATGACCACTACCACGCGGCTCCAACCCAGCCCCTCTGAACAAGCGGTCCTAGATTCCCTCTACACTGTCCGCCTTGAGCTAGCCCGTCGCGAGTTCAAGGACTTCTGCTACTTCGTGAAGATCCCCGAGTCCGGTAAGGGCATGATCCCCATGGTCCTCTGGCCCCACCTACTCGACGCCATTGATGACCTCATGGACCCAGATCCAGACGTCTGGGCCAAATCTCGCCAAGTAGGCATCACGACCGGCCTAGCTGCCTTCGCAGTCTGGCATGCCCTCTTCACCCCCAGGGCCCTGGTCGTCCTCTTCTCCCGTAACCAGAATCAGAGCTGGGACTTCCTCCAGAAAGCCAGAGACGTCTACAATGAGCTCCCAGATGAGCTGAAGATAGGACTCTCTGCACCAGACAATCGGGAGCAGATGACCTTCCTCAACGAGAGCCGGATCGTGGCCTTCCCCTCCACCCTCGACGCTGCTAGAGGTCTCACCCCAACCCTGGTGATCATGGATGAGGCTGACTTCCACGAATACCTCGAGGCCTGCTACAACTCGGTGAAGCCTGGAATTGACACCAATGGCGGGAAGATGGTGATCACCTCCACCGTCAACCCGTACAAGATGGGGTCCATGTTCCAGCGCTTCTACACCGGCTCCCCAGGTAATGGCTTCCGAAAGCGCTTCTTCTCCTGGCGAGTCCGACCTGAGCGCACCGAGGTCTGGTATGACGAGGTTCGGAAGACCTACCCAGACCAGGCGATGTTCCAGAAGGAATACCCGAGCACCGAAGAGGAAGCCCTAGCTCCTGCCCGAGCAATCGCTGCCTTCGACCTAGACGTCCTCGCTGCTATGAAGAAGCGGTGTATGCCCCCGATAGATATCCTCACCCTAGGCAATGGAGTTCAGGCGAACATCTACCAAGAATTCCAGCCAGGAGTACGATATGCGGCTGCGACGGACACGTCCCACGGCACAGGACAAGACTACGCGGTCACGACCATTCTTGACACGATCAACGGCTGTACAGTGGCCGACATCATGTCGAACGTCATCAACGGTCCTCAGCTGGCCGTTGCTTCTGTTGAACTCCTCAACATGTACGACAGCCCTATCTGGGGAATAGAGGACAATGACTGGGGGATTACCACAATAAACGAGGCCATGCTCCTCCGCTACAAGCGAATCTACCATCAGGAGAAGGGAACTCCTGGCTGGCACACCTGGGACGCCCAAGGCCACCCGAAAGGCTCTCGCTTCCAGATCTGGGGTGACCTTCATTGAAGCAATCAACCATCGCCGGCTGACTATCTTCAGCGAGGAAGCCCTCGCTCAGTTCAACACGGTGATACGAAATCCAGAGAAGAATGGTAGGATAGAAGCACAGCAAGGTGCCCATGACGACTACCCTATGGCGCTCTGCATCGCCTACCAATTAAGGAACTTGGCTCGTCCCGCGGCTGGGGAAAGAGGCAGGAAGCAGGACCGCGTAGAAGTAGGGGAAGGTGGTGAGGGGGAGATTCCCTTCCGCAATCGAGTCCGTCAATGGGCGCCCTGGTAGGAGCAGGTTTGAATGCTCGATCGTCTTGAGGACCAGAATCCAGAGGTAGACAAAGAGCTTCGTTCCATAGAGGAGAAGCCCGACGCTGCAATCATCGACAGGCATCGGTCTCGTCTCACCGAGATATGGACGAAGGCCCATAAAGAGTGGCGTCTGGATGATGACTTCTACTTCCGCCGCTATAACGTCTGGGATGACCCAATAACCAGGCGGCAGAGGGCAGACTGGCTCCGTCCTGCTCGGCCGACCTCCATCATTGACCATGCCGTGGATCATCAGCTGGCAGCTGAACCTGCAGTCCACCGAGAGCCGATTCACGAAAACGAGACCTCCCAGAAGAGGGCCTCCATGGTCGAAAAGGCAACCAAGGCCATCTTGGATGAAGCTGCTCTGATGGAGCCCATCCTCTCAGGCAAGGCGACCGGCAAGTACCTTGTCCACCTTGGCTACTCTATCCTCGAGTTTGCCCTCGACAGCCCTACTATGACGAGCCGGCGTAGGGAGCCTGAGGAGGAGGATTATGAGGACGAGTTTGAATTCAAAGCTGCGATGAGGATCTTTGAGTCACGGAAGAGGAGTATGATGCCCTTCCGTGTCCGAGTCCCCCACCCTGCCAGAGTTCTGATGGATCCTTGGTCAAAGCGGCCTCAGATAGCGATCCGCCACTTCCGCCGTACCGCCCAGGAGCTGGAAGACCTAACTCGCTTCTGGCGTAGCATGGGCAGGACTGTGGATCTCTACCAGGTCAAAAACAATAAGCCCTTCGATATGATCATGGTGGATGAGTGGTGGACTGAGCAATGGCATGCAATGAAGGTCACCGGGAAGATGACAGACGGTGGTCGACTCACCGATGGCAGTGGCGCCATGATGCTCTTCAACATTCGCAATCCCTGGCAGTTCGTCCCCTATGCTCATGGATTCGCTGGATTCGGTATTGAGCAGACGAATGAGACGAAGGTAGACCCCTCTGACTTGGCGGTAGGGCTCCTCAGATCTGTCAGAGCCGACATCAAGGCTCAGGCTCAGTCAGTGAATGCTCGGCACCATAGCGTAATTGATAGCTCATACCGCCCGGTGGTCGTTGATGGGATGTCAGCTCTGGAACTTCAGCGCCAGTTGGACGAGTCCCAGGTCATTGAGGCAGATGGTGCGACCATCAGCCAGATGGAGATCCCGCGCTTCGACAGGCGTATGTTTGAGGAAGAGCGCTGGCTGTCCGATGACATTGAGGATGGAACCTTCTCCCGTGTACTCGCCGGCAAGAAGGAGCCTGGGCTCTCTACAGTCGGCCAGCAGGTGATCCTCTCCTCAGCAGCTGGCAAGAAGTTCGTCTCCGTCGCCAGGCAGCAGGAGCACCTCTATTCCACCATCGCCAGTTATATCCTCCAGACTATCGACGCCTTCGAGATGGAACTCAGAGTCCGGGGTAAGCCAATTAAACCCTCCGACTTGGAGCAGGACTACAATATCCAAGTGAGCTTCAACAGCATAGACCCCGTCATCCAGATGCAGAACAAGGAGATCGGGATGCGGGAGGTTGCCCAAGGCCTCAAGTCCCGACCCACGTACTGGTCCTCAGATGCTCTCTTGGAAGACCAAGCTGGTGAGGAAACCCGTCTCCTGAGGGATTGGATTATCTCCCAGCCGATCATCCATCAAGAGCTGGCTCTGATAGAATCGAAGAACATGGGTGTGGAGGAGCTCCTGCGTCGGGCAATCGAGAGGGAGAAGCAGAGGCGAGACGGCCAAAGCCAGCTCGTTGACCCTCAAGGCCGACCGATCGCTAGTGGACAGGACGATCTGAACCAGGGACTCACCGGGGAGACCCTCAATCCGAATAGAACAGGCGCAGAGCTAGCGGGATAGTATGTGGAAGAGAATCTGGCACGACTTGACGGGTCATCCTCGGGAGGACATCGTTTGGGGGACATTCTACCAGGGTGCTACCTGTAGGTGCGGGACGACCTTCTACCCGTGGGACTTCCAGGCGTGAACTGTGGTATATGCCCCAAATGTGGGCGACCGATGGATTGAGGAGGCCGCGGCACGGTCTGCGACCTGTGTGAGATTAATGCCAAGAAACAATAGCCCGTTCGCTCTCGCCATGGAGCAAGTCTCCAACACCATTCGGACTGCTAAGAAGGACTCGGAGAAGGCGCCCCAGCTCCGGTTTGACCAGGAGCAGCTCTCCAAGCCTGAATATCTGCAATACCGCTGGGATGGGATGTCCAAACTCGAGCGAACGCAGTACGTCCAGCAGAATGGGATCGAAGCTACTCTGAAGCATCTGGAAGGAAAGAGGCCTAATGCCACCTCCGTATAACATTGTAGATGGAAATTGGCAGGACGCCGAGGGTGTTACTGTCACGGATGGAATCCTCCTGAGATACCTAGATGAGCTTGGAGCGAGGGGAGCCACTACGGCGTCCGCAGATGAGGTGCTGGCTCTGGCTCGGCAAGCCTCTGGCGGAGAGGTCACCCGACAGGTCACGCTGGAGACTATGCAGCAGGTGACCGGTATAACTCTGCCGGATTCAGGCTCCTTTCTGTACACAAATGCGTTGGATGGTCTCCTAAACGCGTATAGCGCTCTTCAGGAGTTCAACGCAGAGCTGACTTACATAAACCTCGAGGATGGACGTACTGTAGCCTTTAGGTCCGGCAGCGATCGGCCGATCTTCATGAAGGATGCCGGGAAAGGCTACAAGCTGTCTCCTGAGTCTGCTCTGGGTGGATATATATTGGTTGGGCCGAATGGGGGGAGCCCACAGTTCATACCTGCTCCAACACCAGTTAGGAGAGGAACTCCAGCTACGTCCATCCCGATAGACCGAACCGACTTTGTCCTATTCAGAGACACAGACGGTGTTGGGCATATTCTCAGTAAGGCTGAGGACGAGGCCATCAAGCTGGGGGAGACTGAGCTTGGTGAGGTACTGAAGAAGGATGGATTCAACTTCATAGAGCTCTCCCCTGGTGAGTTCAAGTTCTTGGGGCCTGCTGGGGATGTAACTATAGCGGATGACCCCATAACAGGGATGGTTCGGATAACTCAGAAGGATGGCAGCGTTCAGCTGGTCAGCAAGACGGTCGCTGCCTCTATAGTGGAAGACCCCATCTCAGGGAGACTCAAGATCACCCAGCCTGATGGCAGCATATCGTTTATGGATGAGGTTGGGACAGCGACCGTAGTGCTGGATCCCACCACCGGTCGGTTCAAGGTAACTCAGCCTGACGGGACTATCAGCTTCTTGGCGCCGGCACTCCAAGAGGCGACGGTTACCCGAGATGACGTGACCGGTAGGATCAAGATCACGGACACGCAGGGCAATATCCGTCTCCTCTCACATGAGGAAGAGGCCACAATCACTCAGGATCCCACCACAGGCAGGTTCAAGGTCACCCAACGAGATGGCAGCATTCAACTCCTCCCTGAGACCTTCGACCCTGGGTTCCTTGAGGGGGACCAGAACCTCTTCCAGCAGCGCTCCGGCCAGGTCACGCAGTTTGCCGGTCCACAGCTAGAGGATATGATCACCCAGGCGCTCATCGACGGCGAGTATGAGAAGGCCTTCGCGTTCCAAGACTTCCGGGACAGGCCCTCCGCTGAATCAGAGCTCAAGCTGCGCCTGCAGTTCGCCCGGTCTCCTGCGGACCAGCAGATAATCAGTGAGATAGCGAGGGGTCAGACTACAGTCGACCAGCAGCCGTTTGATCCTCTCAATCCTCGCCGTGTAGGAACCCAGCCAGACTTCTTGGTGGACGCCTACAACGACTTCGTAGCGCGTACTCAGATGGGCAGGCCTCCCACGCAAGAGGAAGGCGCTACTCTCCTCGAGCGGCTCCGAACCGGCAGGAGTCCTGAGACAGACGCTCTTCAGGCAGAGGTGGATCAGCTAAAGCAGACCATCGCTGATAATGAGGTTAGCTTTGAGCAGAGACTGACTGATGCCTCCCTGGACTCTAAATCTAAGGAGGTGGACCTGGAGGCCAACATGGTGCAGGCGGGATCCTCCTCAGGTAGAGAGTCTACTGACAGGGTTATCCGCGGTGGATTCGGTGACCCTGACTTTGACTTCTCCACTACCTTGGCAGGACAACATCACGCGAGGGTTCAGCAGGGGATACGAGCTCGGGAACTAGGCATAGACCCTCGAACGGTTGATCGTGAGACAGGCCAAGTGGACCTGGGCCCATTAGGATTTGCTGGAAGCAGCAGTGAGCTGGCGTCTCTAGCGAGTCCGGGTGTGCGTGAGACTCTAGGACTAGATCCCCTCGAGGATGACTTCCTCGCACATGGCGGGATCATAGATGATGGAACTGCCATAGTTGGAGAGGAGGGGCCCGAACTAGCCATTCTCCCGATCGGCACACGTGTGGTAGACGCGAAGACCACTCGGCGCCTCACGAAAGGGCAGGCTGGGAGGATGAGGAAAAAGGGTGTCCAATCACTCCAGGGTGGTGGGATGGTCTTCCCGAATGCCGTCGACCAGCAGCCGTTTGATCCTCTCAATCCTCGCCGTGTTGGGGATCAACCAGATTTTCTTGTAGAGGCGTACAACGACTTCATAGCGAGGGGCCAGACTACAAGCGGTCTCCCCTTCGGCCTGCGCCAGCTCCAGTCTGGGAGGGCAATAGAGCCTACAAGGGCAAGGCTCCTTCGTGCGGCGAATCTCCAACTGCCATCTCTCCAGGCTCAGCAGAACCTTACCCCAGAGAGTATGGAGATATTCGCAGATCTAGGGGCTCAGGCGGGTATACCTAGAGGTGCTCTGGCTCAGGAGCTGGAGTCCACGATTCCAGGCGGCGTTCGGCTCCCTATAGGAAGGCGTAGGCCTCTCCAGCTGACAGGTATACGCTGATGGGACAAGTACCATTCCATCCTGAAATAGATAGGCTCCGGAATAGGCTCCGGAGGCTGATGCTTGAGGTTGGAAGCGACGAAAGCTTCCAAGAGGTGCTCCGTACGGCAGGTGCGGGTGGGGCTACGCCAGTTGAGGAGGCGCCTACACCTCTACTTGGTCCTTCTGTGCCCACTGCCGGAGTTGAGAGGGTAGGAGGACAGCCTGGGGACAGGATTCAAATCTCCCATCAACAATCCACCGATCCAGAGTTCATGGCTCGTCTTGCTGAGACGCATGGCGGAGCTCAGGTAGATGTCGTCCCCTTCCACAGTGGTTCCTTCCCAGGAGTCCTCCAGGCGGCAGCTGCACCCACTAGGCTAGGCACAGACTTAGCTAACCTGGCGATAGAGACAGGCTCCCCCAGGTTAGCTAGGATGATTGAGCTTACAGATATAGCGGAGGGCCCGGAGGGTGCTCCTGACGAGGGGCCAATTGGCACCATCATGGAGCATCTGGATGTGGCGGCTGAGACCGGCTTCAGCCTAGCTAAGCTTGAGAAGCCAAAGGGATACAATGAGGCACTGGAGAAGTTCCGATCTCGGTCTCCACTTGTGCAGATAGCTCTAGGGGCAGTCTTTGATCCGCTCATAGTACTAGGGGCTCTGAAATTGCCAGTCCATGCCTCTAGGGCCGCTATTCGCTCAGCAGCTGTCTCCGAGTTACGCAGGACGATGCCAAGAGCCTCTGATGAAATCATAGAGGCTGCCGCTGACGATGTAGCCCGTCGTATCAAAGATACTGTGGAGCAGGCTGAGGAGCAGGGTGGACGAGCAAGCCGGGATCCTAGGAGCTTGAACTTCCAGACTAATGCTGACGAGGTAGTAGCTGGAAGCAAGCGGACGGTCTCAGAGATTACGGATGCGGCGTCCAAGGCCGGTAGAAGTCTCACTCAAGATGAGATAAATGAGATACGTGCCTCTGTCCGGTCCCAAGTTGGTGCTACCCTTAGACCAGCTGGGGAGTCCTCTACGACAGCAGCTTTGAGGGACGCCGTTCAGGGGCGTTCCCGAGAGTCTCGAGCTTCTGGTGCAGACCTGGGCCCTGAGAGGGTTCCTGAGTCCTCAATCACGACAGCTCTACGTGATGCTCTTCGCCAAAGCAATGCTCCAATAGACCCTCCGCGGACCCCGCCGAGCTCTGGACCTGGATTGTCTGCACATCCTCCATCGAATAGGCCGAGGACTCTCACCGACCTCAACAGGGAAGCAAAAGGGATTCGTGGACTGACACCAGAGGCTCGTGCCCAGGTGATGGATACCTCGGCTCCCTTGGGTGAGGTGCTCTATAAGCACCGCCCCTACGGAGAGTCGGCGGAGCGGCTGCTCGGTCCAGATTCCTTGGTGAACAAAGGAATTAGGTCTGTTCCAGGCCTACGGAATGCTGCTGCTCTTGTGAATCCTGCTGCAATAGGTAGAACTAACCCGGTCCAGATGATAGGTGTACGCTCTGCTATATTTAAGGAAGTGGAGAGGGGCAGAGCTCGATTCGCTGGACTTCGCTGGTGGAATGAGGCTGATGACCTTCTAGGATTCAAGAAGCAGCGGAACATCTGGAGAGCTACCAAGATAAACGTAGCAGAGGGCGCGACTACGGACAGCCGTACGGTTGGGACCATCAATGACTTGGTGGAGCACCCTGAGAGGTATGACCTCACGGCGGGACAGCGTAAAGTACTCCAGATGGGCATGGACATGCAGACCCAGATGCTACGGGATGCCCAAAGAGCTGGTGTTAATGTCACAGAGCTATCCGTCAACTATTGGCATCGAATAGTGACTAAAGCACCGGGTGGGAAGGCTGGTCTTGTTGGTCTCAAGGAGGATTTCATAAGAGGTAGGCTTGGTAGCAGAAAGGGTCATACTCTGCAGAGGGCCTTCAACGACATCGATGAGGGGATTGAACTTGGTTATGGGTACGAAACCCACCCCCTCCGTACTCTGGTGACTAGACTTGAGGCTGGCATAGACACCATAGCAGATGCCAGGGTCCTGGGGGAGATCAAGCGGCTACCCAACGTGGAGACTGCAGCTCAGAGGCGATCTCCAGCTGTAGCTGAGGCTCTCGCAACAGCCAGGGAGGCTCGGGATGCAGCTGTGGATACTGCTAAGAGGTCTGTTGGTGGTAGCAATGAGGTGTCCAGCGTCCTTGACATGCGTCAGGCTGAGGCGGATTACGTCGTCGCTCTTAGAGACGCGTACGTAGAGTCTAGAGCCGCAGGCCAGTCAGGATACCGGGAACTTTCTCTCCCTAATGGACGAATCGCCCCCTCAGACCTGGTGGATGAGGTACAGAAGTATATTGACCTTCCAGAGTTGAACCGTGGTAGGGGTGCTGGCGCTCTAGCTCTAACCGGGGAATCCTTCCGTATGCTCCGTACTGTGCTGACCACCATGGACCTAGCAGCTGGCTACATACAAGGTCAGATTCTCTTCCTCAGGAACAACGTAGCCTGGTGGAAGGCACAAGCGCATAGTGTTGTCTCTCTGGTAGATGATCCTCATGCCTATGTCGCGAAGAACTATGACATCATCGATGAAGGCGTCCAGATGGGTGCGATCTCTCCTCCCACAGAGTTCCTTTTCGCTCGGCAGGGAATTGGGTCCATACCGACTAGGATACCTCTCGCGGGACCAGCATTGACTGCGTTCAACCGCGCTTTTGAGTGGTTCATCCTTGTCGGGCAGACAGAACTCTATAAAGCTGGGCGCTCTAAGATCATTGAAGGACGTATTGTTGAGGGGACCATCAACAAGACTGCCGTCGAGGAGCTCGTCAGCCTCGGGTCTGCCGTACGGAAAGAGGTTGGCACTTCAAGCATGGCGATCCTCGGAGTCCGTCCCACCCAGCAGACAATCGAGAGTCTCCTGTTCTTCGCCTCTAGCTTCCTACGAGCCAACACTGGGATTATGGCACAGAGCCTTACCGCGGGCGCTGGAGGTGCTGAAGCTCGTCGTGCAACGGGAGCTCTACTAGGCGGTGGGTTGTCCATAACAATAGGAGCCCACTGGGCCCTTACAGGGAAAGCCCCGAACCTGGATGATCCCTTCGCTCCGGACTGGATGCAGGTGCCGATTGGGCAGACGTACTTCAACGCCTTCGGTCCCTTCTACCCCTACTTCCGATATCTAGCTCGGACAGGGATTTACGTCAGTCGAGGTGAGTTGGACAAGGCGGCTCGGGAGACAGCAAGGTTCGGGAAATCTAAGGCCAGCCTCCTCTTTAGAGCAGCTACTATAGGAGCTGACATTGCGGCAACAGGAGAGTCCCGTACCTTCGAGGGGGATCGAATCACCACGAATCCTCTTTCCCTAGCTAAAGGTGTCTTGGGGGAGTTCGCGGTTCCCATCGCACCGGGTGAAATCACCCAAGGACTTCGTGAGGGCCGGCCAGAGTCTATCGCTGAGATAATTGGGCTTACCGGCCGCTCGAGTCCGTTTGCTCAAATGGACATCCTCTTCCAGAAGTCTCCTGACATTAACCCAGACTCGGTTTCTCTTAAGGATGCGGACCCTGCTCAGATGGATGAGATGAACCAGCGTTACCCCGAAATAGCTGAGAGAATCCTCAAGTCAGGCAGGGGCAAGTTTGGGGAAGCTCGGCGCCAGTGGGCAGACATTGATGTGGCGAACTTCGCTCGAGAGGAGGCCCTCGCCCAGGAGTTTCAGTCTGGCATCACCACAGGAGAGTCGTTCAGGGACGCCTACAGCAGCCTTCAGGAGCGGCGTCGGTCTGAGAAGGCCGGTGTGAATGCAGGCTTAGGCCTCTTCCAAGAGGAACAGGATCTCCCTGATGACCCTAACGAACGGGCTCTCGCTGAATACTACCGCGCTCAGGAGGGCGCTGTTCGGGAGTCTGGCATCTACGACTTCGAGGAGGCTGAGAAATCCATAGCAGACCTGGACGCCACTTGGACTGCGGAGCAGAAGGCCTACATTGACAGGAATACCGGCCGCTCTACACACCCTCCACTCATCCAAGAGTTCAGGGACGACGTGGTGTTCCTCAAGCCCTTCTGGGACATACGAGATAAGGTGATAGATGGCCTCTCCCCGGGTGACAGAGATGCTTGGGATTCGTACAACAGGGATGAGATCACTCGTAAAGAGCTGTCGGGTACGGTAAGCGGTATCCTCGACCACATCAAAGAGCTGCAGAATGCCTGGATATTCGACCACGCTGAGACTCCTCGGGTAGACCTGGCTCTCCTGAGATGGGGGTACAGGACGGACGCGCACTCTGATGAAGGAGCTGAGTTCATAGACAATAGGCTCCGGTCTCCTGACACTCTTTATGGCCCTCCGCAGACTCCACAAACTCAACAGCCTGCCCCATCTGGGGATCTGGAGCATCTGGAGCAGCT
>Ga0114899_1002105_pt1 | contig 10931 bp, 10 predicted proteins | sample MalvireepMed_215_FD_83497 | JGI IMG/M metagenome (GOLD analysis project Ga0114899, IMG submission 83497) | Marine viral communities from the Global Malaspina Expedition - Malaspina viral metaG DeepMed_215 | ecosystem: Environmental > Aquatic > Marine > Oceanic | place: Mediterranean Sea... | reverse complement strand
GTGCTCCAGCTTCTTGTTTTCACGGTCGCCCTTGAGGCGCACTTCGGTGCGCTCGCTCTCCAGTACCCGGATCGCCGCCGCGCCCATTTCCACCGCTTTCTGAATCGCGAAGTCCATGCGGTCCCCTTTGATCAGCGGCAGACCCAGGGTCACCGGGCGGGGCGCGGCGCGGTCGATGTCGACGAAGGTGTGCGGCAGCACGGTGACGGTTTTTTTGTCCACCGCTTCCAGGGTGGCGGACCATTCACCGCCTTCGCCGTTGAACAGGGTCAGGGGGTCGCCGGGACGCATGCGCAGCACCTTGCCGATATGATGGCTGGCCTGCGGGCCCAGCTCGGCGGCGTGGCCGGCCTGGAAAGGTTGCGGATCAAAGAAGCGACGGCTCATGGGTTTCGGTCCTGGTCAGCGGGGACGAAGCAGGCGTGAAAGGCTAACATAGGCGGCCGTTGATTCACTGGACAGAGACTCCCAACCCATGGGCGAAATCATTCCGGCCGCCTTCCAGCCGCCGGCCTGGCTGCGCTCGGCGCACCTGCAGACAATGTGGTCGACCTTCTTCCGGCGCCCCGAGCCGCTCAGCCGGCGCCGGGAAACCCTGCCGCTGGCGGACGGCGACCATCTGCTGCTGGACTGGGCCGGGCCGGCGCCGGAAACCGGCGCCTTGAGAGTGTTGCTGCTGCACGGCCTGTCCGGTTGCAGCGACTCCCATTATATTCGCGGCACCCAGGCGCGGCTGGCGGCGCTGGGGATCACCTCGGTGGCGATGAACTCGCGCGGCGCGGCGGCGCCCAACGACACCGCCCTGTGCGCCCACGCCGGCGAGATCGAGGACCTGGACGCGGTGATCCAGGCGCTGCGCCAGCGCGACCGGCACGGCCCGCTGATCGCCATGGGCGTGTCCCTGGGCGGCAGCCGCGTGCTCAACTGGCTGGCGCGGGCGGACGACGGCTCGCTCAGCGCGGCGGTGGCGGTGTGCAGCCCGCTGCGCCTGGACCTGTGCGCCAACCGCATGGACCAGGGGCTGTCGCGGATCTACCGGCGCCATCTGATCAGCAATCTGCTGGCCACGCTGAAACGGCAGCGGCGGCACCTGGAGCGGGTCGATCCGGCCCAGGCGAAGCGGCTGGCGGCGCTCAACCTGCACGGCATCCGGTCGTTCTGGACCTTCGACGAACGGGTGATCGCACCGCTCTACGGTTTTCGCGGTGCCGCCCACTACTACGCCGAAGCCTCCGCCGGGCCGCGCCTTCGGGCGATCCGCACCCCGACCCTGATGATCCAGGCCGAGGACGACCCCTTCATGACCCCGGCGATACTGCCGGCCCTTGGCGAGCTGGGCCCCGGCGTCACCCTGGAACTCTCTTCCGGCGGCGGCCATGTGGGCTTTGTCGGCGGCCGTCCCCGGCACCCCGAATTCTGGCTGGAGCAGCGGCTGGCGGCGTTCGCCAGCGGCTTTCTGCCGGTCTAGCCCGCCGGCGCCAACAGCAGGGTCAGCAGGGCGCCCAGCCCGCCGGCCACCAGCAGCGCCACCGCCGACAGCGGCCAGTTCCAGCGCAGCGCGCCGACCCGCGCCGGATAGCCGGTGAGGCGCTCGAGCAGCAGGGCATTGGCGGAATAGGGCGTGCCGGCGATGGTCACGCCCCAGCCGCACACCATCGCCAGCGCCAGGCCCAGGGTCGCGCCCGGCGGCCAGATTGGCGCCAGCACGCCGCCCACCAGGGCGCCGGTGACAATCGGGTTGAAACCGGCCAGCCCGGCGACGAAAAACAGCCAGGGCACCAGCAGGGCGGCCAGCGGATACCCCCAGACCGGCAGCACGAAATCCGCGCCCAGCCCGCGCGCCGCGAAGGTGCTCACCAGCGCCCCCAGAAAGGCGGAGCCGCCGACGATCACCAGCTCGTTGGTGACCGGCGCCAGGGACGGCAACGACGGGCGGTGCCCCCGCCAGCGCTCCACCAGCAGCCCCAGCACCACGGTGGCCAGACAGCTCAGGGTCACCGCCCGGGAATAGCTGAGCCCGGCGAGACCGCTCAATCCGAAGGTGGCGGCGCAGATAGCGGCGATCACCGCAGCGAACCGCAGCCAGGGCGCCCATCCCGTGGACGGTGCCGGCTCACCGTCGGCGGCGGCCGGCTCCGGGTCGCGCAGAAGCGCGCCGCCCAGCAGGTACAGCAACGCCAGCGGCAGGCTGCAGGCGATCAGCTGCCAGCCCGGCAGGTCGGGCAGGAAGGTGAGGGTCACCACCACCGAAATCGACAACGGCGAGCAGATCGGCGAGGCGCCGAAGCCGCGCAGGGTGGCGCGGGCGGCGTTGCGGGTGACGGCGGAATCGCCGCGCTCGCTGATGCGGCCGCCCACCAGGGCGCCCACCACGCCCACCGAGCCGAAATTCAACGGCACCGACAGGAAGGCCGTGCCCAGGGAAAGGCTGAAGTAGCGGCCCAGAGGCCGGCCCGCGAACAGGCTGCCGGAGATCCGGCCCAGATCCGGAAAGCGGCCCAGCACCGAGGACAGCAACATCACGGTGAGAATCAGCGCGGTCAGCCGGGTCATGGCGTCGGCGGCGTCGATCAGCACCACCGGGCCGTCCGGCAGGGCCAGCACGGCGACGACGACGACCAGCACAAAGATCACCCGTGCCATCCGGCGCAGGTCGCGCCAGCCCAGCACGATGGCCGCGAACACGGCGGCGGCGCCCACCACGCCGGCACCGGGCAGCGGCGCCAGCACCCCCGCCGCCAGCGCCAGCCAGGCCAGCGCCGAGCGGGGCCGGGCCAGAGCGGTGACCGGCGCCGTCATGCGCGCCGCGCCGGTGGCGCCTCCGCCGCCGCGAACAGCAGGTCCATGGTGGTGTCGCCGGTGCGGAACTCCTGCTTCATGGCGTCCAGATGATCAAGCGCCTCGCCGCGCAGGTAGGGCGCCTCCAGACAGATAATCTGGTAGATGCCCTGGCGCAGCAGGGTGCGGTCCAGCGCCTCGTCGCCGGTGGCGTCCGGGTTCAGGCCGTGGGTGAAACCGGGCCACGACGCCGCCAGCACCCAGGTGTTGACCAGCAGGCCGCGCAGCTCTTCGTCGCTGGCCTTGATCAGGCCGCTGTCGCGCAGGCTGCGGTAGATCACCAGGCCGCGCTCCAGGCTGTCCTGGACGAACACCTTGTAGCGCCGGCGCAGCTCCGCGTCCTGGTGGAGAAAGTGGGCCAGGTCCCGGTGCAGGAAGCGGGCCTGCCACATGGACTCCAGGATGCCCTCGAAATAGCGCATCTTGTCCTGCCAGGTGAGCGGCCCTTCCGGCACCGTCAGCAGATCGCGGATCTGCTCCTGGTAGCGTTCGAACAGCGCCGCCACGATCGCCGCCTTGTTGCGGTAGTGGTAGTAGAGGTTGCCCGGGCTGATGCCCAGACCCTCGGCGATGTGGTTGGTGGTGACGTTGCGCTCGCCGGCACGGTTGAACAGGTTCAGGGCGGTATCCAGGATGCGCGTTTTCGTGTCGGTCATAACGGGCCAAATCAAAGCGTACTGCGGGGACGATGAAACAGTCTGTTGACTCCTAGAGTAATTACTCTAAAAATCGAGGACAGTCTAATAAACAAACGCCCAGGGAGGCGCATTATGGTCGCCGAGATCAAAGAACTCCAAACCGAGCATGCGCAGATCGAGCGCATGAAGCGCATTTTCGCCGCCCAGAAAGCGGCGTACCGCCGCCAGCCCTACCCCACCGCCGAGCAGCGCCATGAGCATATTCAGCAGCTCAAGCCGATGCTGCTGGACAACATGGACGCCTGGGTGGAGGCGCTGAACGCCGACTTCGGCAACCGCTCCGCCGACGAGACCAAGCTGGCGGAGATGCTCACCAGCGTGGAAGGCATCAAGTACCACGCCAAGCATCTGCGCAAATGGATGAAACCCTCCAAGCGCAAGGTCGGCGCCGCCCAATGGCCCGGCAAGGTGTGGGTGGAATACCAGCCGCTGGGCGTGGTGGGCATTATCGTGCCCTGGAACTACCCGCTGTACCTGGCCATCGGCCCGATGCTGGCGGCGCTGGCCGCCGGCAACCGGGTGATGATCAAGATGAGCGAATCCACGCCGCGCACCGGCGAACTGCTCGAGGAACTGATCGGCAAGACCTTCGCCGAGGATCACGTGGCCGTGGTCAACGGCGAAGTGGACGTGGCGGCGGCGTTCTCCAGCCTGCCGTTCGACCACCTGCTGTTCACCGGCTCCACCACCGTGGGCAAGCACATCATGCGCGCCGCGGCGGAGAACCTGACCCCGGTGACCCTGGAGCTGGGCGGCAAGAGCCCCTGCATCATCGGCGAGGATTTCCCGATGAAGGACGCGGTGGAGCGCATCGCCTTCGGCAAGTGTCTCAACAGCGGCCAGACCTGCGTGGCGCCGGACTACATCATGGTGCCGGAAAACCGCGTGCGGGAATTCGTCGACGCCTGGAAAGCCCAGGTCACTGAACTCTACCCGACGCTACGCGACAACCCGGACTTCACCAGCATCATCAACGAGCGCCAGTACCGCCGGCTCAACAGCTACCTGGACGACGCCCGGGAAAAGGGCGCCGAGGTGATCACCATCAACCCGGCGGACGAGAACCTGGACGGCAGCCGCAAGATTCCCCACACCCTGGTGCTCAATGTCACCGACGACATGAAGATCGCCGAGGACGAAATCTTCGGCCCGCTGATGCTGGTGGTGCCCTACAAGACCCTCGACGACGCCATTGATTACGTCAACGACCGGCCACGCCCGCTGGCGCTTTACTATTTCGACTGGAACGCCCGCAACGGCGAGCACGTGCTGCACCACACCCACTCCGGCGGTGTGTGCCTGAACGACACCATCACCCAGGTGGGCGTGGACGACATGCCGTTCGGCGGGGTGGGTCCCTCCGGCATGGGTCACTACCACGGCCCGGAAGGCTTCCTCACCTTCTCCAAGGCCAAGGGCGTGTACAAGAAGGGCAAGATGAACGCCACCAAACACATTCTGCCGCCCTACGGACGCGGGATGCATAAGTTCATCTACAAATTCATGCTCAAGTAAGCCATGTTGAAATAACCGGTCCCGCCCCTGGGCGGGGCGGGTCCGCCAGCCAACAACAAGAAACAGGCCAGCCGAGGATCCCTAAAATGGACCAGGACAACATGCCAGGCTCCGGCGTCGACCGCCGTGGTTTTCTGAAACTCAGCGCCTGGGGCGGGGCGGCACTGGCCGTCGGCGCCGGCGCCAGCACACTGCTTACCGGGTGCAGCTCGGACCCGGGTCCCGCCACCGGCTTCAAACACCTTCGCGATAAGGACGTCACCCTGCTGCGGCCGCTGATGTCGCCGCTGCTCGGCGGCGGCCTGGAAGCGGTGGACGGCGCCGGACCGGACCAGGCGCTGCAGGCTTTCGACCGTCTGCTGCAGGGCGGCACCGACGGCCAGCGCGGTCAGCTGTTCCAGCTTCTGGATCTGATGCAACTGGGCGCCGCGCGCTGGTGGATCACCGGCACCTGGGCGCACTTCGAGGAGCAGGGCGACGCGCAACTGCGCGACACCCTCGCCCACTGGGCCAACAACGACGGCGGCTTCCCCAAGCTCGCCTTCAAGGGCCTGACCCAGCCGATCGTGATGGCCTGGTACGTCACCCCGGAAGCGGGCCGGACCACCGGTTACCCCGGCCCGCCCGTGGTCGGGTCCGGCACCGCCAGCGCCTGACAGCGCCCGTTCCCCTGACAAAACAATAAGGAGCCGGGTCATGCAGGACCTGTCCACACTTAAGATTCAGAACATCGCCGACCCCTGGGACAACGCCGGGGAAAAATGGAACCTGATCGACGGCGCCACCGTCAGCGACGACCGCACCCTGGAGGCCGATGTGGTGATCATCGGCACCGGCGCCGGCGGCGGGGTGAGCGCGGAAATACTCAGCGCCGCCGGCCTCAAGGTGATCCTGGTGGAGGCCGGGCGCCTCACCAGCTCCCGGGATTTCAATCTCAATGAAGGCGACGCCTACCGGCAGCTGTACCAGGAGGGCGCCATGCGCGCCACCAAGGACGGCGCCATCACCATTCTGCAGGGCCGCACCGTGGGCGGCACCACGGTGGTCAACTGGACCTCCAGCTTCCGCACGCCCAAGGAAACCCTCAACCACTGGCGCGAGCGCTTCGGCGTCGACAACACCAGCCGCGCGGACCTGGACCCCTATTTCCAGCGCATGGAAAAGCAGCTCGGTATCGAGCCCTGGGCGATGCCCGCCAACGCCAACAACGACGTGATCAAACGCGGCTGCGAAAAACTCGGCTGGGACTGGTCGGTGATTCCGAGAAACGTGCGCGGCTGCTGGAATATCGGCTACTGCGGCATGGGCTGCCCCACCAACGCCAAGCAGTCGATGCTGGTGACCACGCTGCCCGCCGCCATGGAGGCCGGCGCCACCCTGATCCACAGCGCCCGCGCCGACAAGCTGGTGCACGACGGCACCCGGGTGAGCGCCGTGCAGGTGACGCCCCTGAACCACGACCGCAACCCCACCGGCGCCACCGTGACCCTGAAAGCGCCCACCATCATCGCCGCCGGCGGCGGCATCCAGACCCCGGCGCTGCTGTTGCGCTCGCAGGTGCCGGACCCGGACGGCCGGGTGGGCAAGCGCACCTTCCTGCACGTCACCAGCTTCGCCTTCGGCCGCTACGACCGGGAGATCGCCCCCTACTACGGCGCGCCCCAGTCGCTGCACTCGGACCAGTTCACCTTCACCGGCGGCGTCGACGGCCCGATCGGCTACAAGCTGGAGATGATGCCGCTGCACCCCGGCCTCACCGGGGCGCTGCTGGGCGGCTTCGGCGAGCAGGCCCGCGAGCACATCACCGCGCTGCCCAACACCGCCGCCTCCATCGCCCTGATGCGCGACGGCTTCCACGAAGAGAGCCCCGGCGGCACCGTGGAACTGCGCGACAACGGCGAGCCGGTACTCGATTACCCGGTCACCGACTATCTGCTCGACGGCGCCCGCCGCAGCCTGTACAGCCAGGTGGAAATGCAGTTCGCCGCCGGTGCCCGGGCGGTGCGGCCCGGCCACATCCGCGCGCCGTTCTATACCAGCTGGGCGCAGGCCCGCGAGGCCATGGCGGACCTCAGCTACCAGGCCCTGGACGTGCCGCTGGGCAGCGCCCATGTGATGGGCGGTTGCCCCATGGGCGACAAGGACCGCGGTCTGGTGGACGCCCAGGGGCGCTACCGCCATCTGGAGAATCTGTATGTGTTCGACGGCTCGGTGTTCCCCACCAGCCTGGGGGTGAACCCTCAGTTGAGCATCTACGGGTTGAGCGCCCGCAACGCCACCGCTCTGGCGGAGCGGCTGCGGGCCTGAATCGTAAACCGAGTTGCGTTATGCTTGGCGCCCGATCTCTGGAGAAAGCGAGCCGAGCATGACCAACCGTGTTGTTTATCCGGGCACCTTCGACCCCATCACCAACGGCCATAAGGACCTGATCGAACGGGCCGCCAGTATGTTCGACGAGGTGGTGGTGGCCATCGCGGCCAGCGAGAAGAAGGGCCCGCTGTTCTCCCTGAACGAGCGGGTCAAGCTGGTCGAAGACAGCATCGGCCATCTGGACAACGTCAAGGTGACCGGCTTTTCCAAGCTGCTGGCCCATTTCTGCCGGGACCAGGAAGCCAATATCCTGCTGCGCGGTCTGCGCGCGGTGAGCGACTTCGAATACGAATTCCAGCTCGCCAACATGAACCGCCAGCTGGCCCCGGAACTGGAAACCGTGTTCCTGACGCCGGCCGAGCATTTGTCCTTTATCTCCAGCTCCCTGGTCCGCGAGATCGCGCTGCTCGACGGCGATGTGCGCAATTTCGTGCCGCCCCATGTGGTGGAAGCGCTGGACCTGAAGAAGCAGCAGCGGGGCGGCTGACCGTTTCTCGCCCCTGACACCCTGTTCGCCAGAAGGAGGCCGCCATGCGCTGGTTTTTCCCGCTTTTGTTGCTGTTCGCCGTCACCGCCCAGGCCGCCGGACCGGGCAAGGCGGCGATCGCCAGTGCCCACCCGCTGGCCACCGACGCCGGCTTCCAGATGCTCGATCAGGGCGGTAACGCCTACGACGCGGCGGTGGCCGTGGCGGCCGCGCTGTCGGTGGTGGAGCCCTATTCCGCCGGCATGGGCGGCGGCGGCTTCTGGTTGCTGCACCGCGAAAAGGACGACCTGCAGACCATGCTGGACGCCCGCGAGACGGCGCCGGCGGCGGCCACCGAGGACATGTACCAGGACCAGGACGGCCAGGTGGTGCGCGACCGCGCCGTCAACGGCGCCCTGGCGGCGGGCATTCCCGGCCAGGCGGCGGCCTTCGCCTACCTCGCCGAACACTACGGCAAGCTGCCCCTGAAAACCACGCTGGCGCCGGCCATTAAGCTGGCGCGCCAGGGTTTCGAGGTGGAAGACCACTACCGGGCGCTGGCCGGGTACCGCCAGGACGTGCTCAACCGCTACCCCACCGCCGCCTCGGTGTTCCTGGATGAGGGCGAAATACCGGCCAACGGCACCCTGATCCGGCAGCCGGATCTGGCCCGGGTTCTGGAGGCCCTGGCCGAGCAGGGGCGAGACGGTTTTTACCAGGGCCCGGTGGCGGAAAAACTGGTACGCGGGGTGCGCGAGGCCGGCGGCATTTGGACAAAACAGGACCTGAACAACTATCGGGTCAAGGAGCGGGCACCGGTGGTCGGCCACTACCGAGGCGCCCGCATCGTCACCGCCCCACCGCCGTCCGCCGGCGGGCTGGTGATGCTGGAAGCGTTGAACATTCTCAATGAATTCAATGGCGGCGAGATTAGTGAGGACTTACTTCCGCACCTCACCGTGGAAGCCTGGCGGCGCGCCTATCAGGACCGGGGCCGCTATATGGGCGACCCGGATTTTGTTTCCATACCTGTGGATAACCTGTTGAGTAAATCCTACGCCGAGCAGCGCGCCGCCTCCATAAAGCTGGATAAGGCGACCCCCAGCAGCGAGCTGGGCGAGCCCGTGGCCACCGGCGAAGGCTTCCATACCACCCACTTTTCGGTGCTCGACGGGGCCGGCAACCGGGTGGCCGCCACGCTCAGTATCAACCTGCCGTTCGGCAGCGGCTTCATGCCCGCCGGCACCGGCGTGATCCTCAATAACGAGATGGACGATTTCTCCGCCAAGCCGGGCAGCCCCAACGCCTACGGCCTGGTGGGCAGCAAGGCCAACGCGGTGGCGCCGGGCAAGCGGCCGCTGTCCTCGATGACGCCCACCTTCGTGGAGTTCGACGACCGGGTGGCGATTCTCGGCACGCCGGGCGGCAGCCGTATCATCACCATGGTGATGCTGGGTGTGCTCGAGGCGGCCAATGACGCCCCGGTGGACGACTGGGTGAGCCGGGTGCGCTTTCACCACCAGTTCCTGCCCGATCAGGTTCAGGCGGAACCCGCCTTCCTCGACACCGAAGCGGCGAAAAGCCTGCGCCTGCGCGGCCACGACGTGGTCTCCGTGGACCGCGAGTACGGCAACATGCAGGCGATTCTCTGGCGGCACGAGGACAACAGCGTCACCGCCGCCAGCGACCCGCGCGGCATCGGCGCGGCGCGGGTCGGCGCCGACGCGGACTGACCCCGGTGACGGCCGCCGCGGGGTGTGCTCCACTATGCCCATGGACACCACCTTCGCGGCCCAGACTCTGCACTGCTACCCGCCGGCGCCGGCCCTGCGCGGGCTGGTCAGCCATTACTGGCTGAGCCGCGACGGCGGCGGCGACCGCCACCGGGTGCTGCCGGACGGCTGCGTGGACCTGGTGCTGCGCCTGCGCAACGGCGATGGCGCCTGGCAGGCGTTCGGCACCAGCACCCAGCCATCGGACGTGCCGGTGGAGCCCGGCTGTGTCTATTTCGGTATCCGCTTCCAGCCCGGCCAGAGCCGCCATTTCCTGCCCCTGCCCGGGCGTTTGCTCACCGACACCGCCCAACCCCTGGCCCGGCCCGCCGGCTTGTCCGCGGAGCGCCTCGCCGAATTGATCGCCCGCCCCGACCCCGCCTTTGCCGTGGACCGGCTGCTTTCCCGGTGGCTCGCCGGGCAGCCGCCCCAACCAAGACGCCTGGACGGCGCCCTGGCGCTGCTTTCCCGTGCCGCCCCCGGCGTCAGCGTGACCGCCCTGTCGGCGCGCCTGAACCTGAGCCGCCGGCAACTGGAGCGCGACTTCCTGGAGTGGGTCGGCGTGCCGCCCAAGGTGTTCATGGGCATCCGCCGCAGCCAGCAGGCCCTGGCGTTGCTGAGCCGCCCGTCACCCGCCGCGCCGCTGGCGGACATCGCCCTGGCCGCCGGCTACGCCGATCAGAGCCATATGACCCGGGAGCTGAAACGCTACCTGGGCGTCACCCCGGGGGCGCCCCGGCTGCCGATGCACGATGTCGCCTTTATTCAAGAACAGGCCCGCGCGCCGACCTAGAGTGGGGCTTCTTCTCAAGCCAAAGGAGCAACGCGATGAAACTCTGGTCCGGTGTGGTCACCGAGCACTTGCAGGCGTGCCGGGATTTCTACGTGCGCCTGTTTTAGTGCCGGGTGCTGTTCGACAGCGACTGGTTCGTTCTGCTGGAGCTGGGCGGCGGCGAGCTGGGTTTCCTGGCCCCGCAACAGGAGGCCCAGGCGGCGGCGTTTCAGCGCCCGTTGCGCGACGGACAGGGCCTGTGGGTCACCATCGACGTGGACGACGCGGACGCCGAATACCGGCGGCTGCAGGCGTTGGGGGTGCCGATCGAGGTGGCGATCCGCGATGAAGCCTGGGGCGACCGGCACTTCGTCATCCTCGACCCGGCCGGCATCGCCGTGGACGTGGTCCAGCACGGCTAACCATAAAACAACACAATCACCGGCGTCTGGCCTTTTGGAACCTGGGCAAGACGCCGGGGGCCGCTCAGAATCGTTCTT
>Ga0114899_1002104_pt1 | contig 10935 bp, 12 predicted proteins | sample MalvireepMed_215_FD_83497 | JGI IMG/M metagenome (GOLD analysis project Ga0114899, IMG submission 83497) | Marine viral communities from the Global Malaspina Expedition - Malaspina viral metaG DeepMed_215 | ecosystem: Environmental > Aquatic > Marine > Oceanic | place: Mediterranean Sea... | reverse complement strand
CAATTTTAACTTTAATTCTTCTATCCAGATTAAAGTGAGCAGCGTATCTTAATCAATCGTTCAAATTTATCCTCAATATTTCTAGGTCAATTTTATGAAGCTACCAATATTAATCACTTGTTTGGCACTCAATTCACTCAGTATTAGTGCCAATACAATCTCACAACAACAAGTAACCAAAGACGTTTCTATTCTAGCTGATGATAATATGGCTGGAAGAGCAAGTTTTACTGCTGGAAGCAAAAAAGCAGCTAATTATATTGCTCAGAGATTTAAGCAAATAGGTTTGTCTCCGTTGGCGGGATTGAATGACTTTAAACAATCCTTTCAACTGTTTCAAATCGAGGTCGAAAAGACTGAAATCAACCTCAATGGCACAAAAGTTCCCTCAGAAAACAGCCTACTTTTTACTCGTTATGAAGAACTCAACTGGAGCACAAAAACAGCGTTAAGAACAGTGAAAATAGGCGCTGAAGACAATTTCAGAAGTGCTTTAGCAGAAGTCAATCAACTCAAAGAAAATGTAGTAGTACTTATTGATAGTTCACACACAGAAATATTCTCCCGCTATCATCAACATTTTAACCGTCCACAAAATAAATTTGAAATTAATCAAGGGCCTTCGGCGCTTCTACTTTTAACTAATGATACCAATGTAGAAAATATCACACTGACTGCGAGCTCTAAAGTGCAAAAAAGAAGCTTAACTAATGTTGTTGGTGTTTTACCGGGTAAAAAGAAAGCCGATGAAATAGTTCTATTTAGCGCTCATTATGATCATTTGGGCGATCATTCAAATCAACAAAATAAAACTAATGAAAAACAGAGTATTGATCTTATTTATAACGGTGCTGATGACAATGCATCTGGAACCAGTGCTGTAATCAACTTGGCTGAGTATTACCGAAATAATAACAATAATCAGCGTAGTTTGGTTTTCGTCGCTTTTGCCGCTGAAGAATTAGGCGGCTTTGGCTCAAAATATTTTTCTGAAAAGCTTAATCCTGACAAAATCACAGCGATGCTTAATATTGAAATGGTTGGTAAACCATCCAAATTTGGCGCAGGCGAACTTTGGATGACAGGCGCTGAACGCTCAAACCTTCAAAGCATACTGAATAAAAACCTCCAAAATAACAAACAGATTTTTACTGATCCCTACCCAAAGCAGCGTCTATTTTATCGCTCAGATAATGCAACTCTTGCAAGATTAGGTGTACCCGCACACAGCTTTTCAAGCACTCAAATTGATAAAGATCAACATTATCATAAAGTCTCTGACGACCTAAGTTCACTAGACTTAAGCTCAATGACAAAGGTCATTCAATCTTTAGCGGAAGCCTCACAAACCCTGGTTGACGGCACAGATACCCCTAGCCGAATAGATCAAAAGAAGGTTAAAAGTTCAGGTAGTTTTTTCTAACTATTCACTTTTAATCCTCTCTATTTAGACTATGCTTGAGCTATGGCCTCAATATTGTTTTACTATTTTTAATAATACGAATCAATTTTAAGTAACCACAGGCTCATTCATAGAGAGAAAAATGTCAGATAATACGGATAATATCAAAGAGACTGGGCACATTTCACGCCAAGCTATGGCTTGGCTGCGAGATCACAAGCTTCCCCCAGCTCCAATTAGTTATGATGTCGCTTTTGAACTATTTCATAATCCGAATCCAGAGCTGAAACTCAGAGTTGAACAACTTGAAGGTACCACAGATGAATTAATAGAAGGGATCCAACAAATCTATAAAGATTTTGTGATCACTAATAAAGAAAGTGAGTTAAAACAACTAACATTAAAAATTGATAATTTAGCCAACAATACACTTTATTCCGTTTCCGATACACAAGACCACTTAAAGGCTTACTCTATTACCCTTGAAGAAATTGAACCAACAATAGAAGCAACATCTGGCGACGCCATAATGAATGTTATATCTGTATTGCTCAAAGAAACAAAAACAATTCATAAGCACGCAGAAAGCTTAGAAAACAAATTAAAACAAGCAACTTCTGAAATACGTTTACTACAAAGTGAGCATTTAGCCTTCAAAGATAAAGCAAGTCATGATCCGTTAACTCGTGTACTCAATCGAACAGGCTTAACTGAAGCATTTGAAAAAATCTCAGAAGAAAAAAATGCTTTTCCAATGTCTCTTATAATGGCCGATATTGACCATTTCAAATCCTTTAATGATGATCATGGACATTTAATTGGCGATAAAGTGCTTAAGCTAGTTGCTTCGACCTTAAAAAAGAATATCAAAAGAAGTGATATTGTGACGCGTTTTGGTGGAGAAGAATTTTTGCTCTTGCTGCCATCAACAGACTTAGAAAGCGGCGTTACTGTGGCTGAATCTTTACGTCAGCGGATCAAAAAGTTAGCCATAAAGAAACGCAATAGTGATGAATATTTACGCAGGATCACTATTTCTATCGGCGTTTGTGAAATACACAAACAACAACAACTTACTGACGGCATTGAAAGAGCTGATCGAGCGCTTTATCGCTCAAAAAATGAAGGACGTAACAAAGTCAGTTCAGACTAAACTTGTTATTATTTTAAACGATTATTGTAATCAAAAAAAAGGTGTCCAATGGACACCTTTTTTATCAACTATAAAGCAATATTATTTACTTTTCTTAGTATCCAATTTTTCTTTAATTCTTGCAGATTTACCACTAAGTTCACGCAAATAGTAAAGCTTGGCTTGACGAACATCACCACGACGCTTAACAGTAATACTATCAACCATTGGGCTGTATGTTTGAAAAACACGCTCAACGCCTTCGTTGTAAGAAATTTTTCTTACTGTGAAAGCAGAGTTTAATCCACGGTTTTTAATAGCAATTACAACACCTTCAAAAGCCTGAAGACGCTCACGATCACCTTCTTTAACTTTAACCTGAACAATGACAGTATCACCCGGAGCAAACTCAGGGATCTCTTTACTCATTTGTTCCTGTTCCAGTTGATCAATTATCTTACTCATTGTCCACTCCAAATTATCTAAAAAATTCTTAATAAAAATAGGTTAACTTCCAGAATTAAAATCTCTCTGAAAAGCTTCAAGCAATTTCTTTTCTTGCTCGTTTAATTCTTTTTTCTCAAGCAAATCAGGTCTACGTTGCCACGTTCTTCCTAATCTTTGCTGTAATCGCCATTGCTCAATTGCTTGGTGATTACCGCTTAATAATACTTTTGGAACTCTAGCGTCTTTATAAAGTTCTGGTCTAGTATAATGCGGATGGTCAAGCAACCCATCAACAAATGAGTCTTCAACTGCAGACTCGCTATGACCCAAGACTTCAGGCAATAATCTTGTCACTGAATCAATGACTGCCATAGCCGCGAGCTCGCCGCCACTGAGAATAAAATCTCCCAGTGATAACTCCATATCAACCTGTTCTTCTAAAAGCCGCTCATCGATTCCTTCATAACGACCAGCCAACAAAACAATATGCTTCTGTTGGCTTAATTGACTCACCATTTGATGGTCAATTGTTTTCCCTTGTGGGGAAAGATAAATCACTTTACCGGATTGTTTTTTCAGCGCTGAGCCAATTGCTTTTTGCAAAGGCTCTACTTTCATTAACATTCCAGGTCCGCCACCATAGGGTCTATCATCAACAGTACGATGACGGTCTGCAGTAAATTCTCTTGGATTAATTAAATCCACAGCGACTTTACCACTTTTTATCGCTCTACCCACAACTCCTTGATCAGTTACCGCAGCAAACATTTCAGGAAATAAACTTATTACTGAAAAAGTTAAATTTGGATCTGAATTGGAACTAGATATACTCATCGTCCCAATCAACCTCTAACTGATTCGCTTCAAGATCAACCTTTTTTACTACGTCTCCCATCAAGTAAGGGATCATCATTTCTTTAATCTTTTGCTCTTTTGCCAACTCAGGCGTGAGCTTTACAACTAAAACATCATTAGCACCGGTTTCTATTAAGTGAGAAACTCGACCTAAACGCTCTCCTTTGATGTTAATAACATCGAGACCTTCTAAATCACGCCAATAATAGTCATTATTGCTTAATACTTTTAGTTGCTCTGATTTGATTGCAATTTGAGTTCCAATCATTGAGTGTGCCTGATCTCGATCAATGACACCTTCGATTTGAGCAACTATTGTTTTACCTTGAGAGCGACCGTTTAACACTTTAACTGCTTTCCAATTTATTTCTTTGGAGGCGGCTTCCTTATGACTAGCAATAAGCCAAGGATTATATTTTACGATGTTGATTCTGGGTTCAGTATGTGAAAACACCTTCACCCATCCCTTAACTCCTGAAACTCCTGTTATTTCACCAACGATGACGTTACTTGATTCAGCAGTAAGGTTTTTCATGCTCAATTAATATTTTTCAATAAAAGCTAAAATTAAGCAGCTTTTTTGTCTTTAATTAATTTTGTAACACGGTCACTCATCTGAGCGCCTAAACCAATCCAGTGTTCAACACGTTCTAGATCAACACGAATTTTTTCTTCCTGACCAGTTGCAACAGGGTTGAAGAAACCTAAACGCTCAATGAAACGACCGTCACGAGCATTACGCTTGTCTGTTACTACCATGTGGTAAAATGGGCGCTTCTTAGAGCCACCGCGAGCTAAACGTATGGTTACCATGCGTTAAATTCCTCTAAATTCTTATCTAAATACTGGAAAAATGAACAGCTTAATTAAGCTTGAAATTCCACCAGTGCACAAAGGACGCGCATTTTATCCTTAAACGTCGCGTTTGGGAACCTTTTTTAAAGCTTTTTTAATCCAAATAAGCTTATTTCTCTGACTGAGCCACGGATAAAGAGCAAAACTTCATAAAATAACGACAAACAGTAAAACCTTCTTTAGGTCTAACGACCCATTGGCGGCATCCCGCCCCCTGGTGGCATCATACCTTGCATTCCGCGCATCATTTTCATCATGCCACCTTTTCCTTTCATTTTTTTCATCATTTTTTGCATTTGTTTAAATTGCTTAAGCATTTTATTAACCGCTTGAATATCTGTTCCCGAACCAGCAGCAATTCTTTTCTTGCGAGAACCTTTAATCAAATCAGGCATTGCCCGCTCTTTTTTGGTCATCGAGTTGATAATAGCTTCCATATGAACCGTCATCTTATCGTTCATTTGGTCTTTTGCCGCTTGCGGTACATTGCCCATGCCTGGCATTTTGTCCATCATGCTAGTTAAACCGCCCATACTTTTCATTTGCACTAATTGCTCTCGGAAGTCTTCTAGATCAAACCCTTGACCTTTCATAACTTTCTTGGCGAGTTTTTCAGCTTTCTTCTTATCAACGTTACGTTCGACTTCTTCAATCAGCGACAACATATCGCCCATACCAAGAATTCGAGACGCTATTCTCTCTGGATGAAACGGTTCTAATGCGTCCAGTTTTTCACCCACACCAATAAATTTAATCGGCTTACCGGTAATATGACGAATAGATAGCGCAGCACCACCTCGAGCATCACCATCAGCTTTAGTTAATATAACACCGGTTAAAGCTAGGGCATCATTAAAAGCCTTGGCTGTAATTGCTGCGTCTTGTCCGGTCATACTATCCACGACAAAAAGCGTTTCTGCAGGTTTAACTTCTTTGTGCAATGCCTTTATTTCACTCATCATCTCTTCATCAACCGCCAAACGACCTGCGGTATCAAGAATTAATACATCGGCAAATGATTTTTTAGCAGCCGCTACCGCTGATTTAGCAATGTCGATTGGTTTTTGACTGGTATCGCTCGGAAAAAACTCTGCGCCAACTTCAGCGGCAACCATTTCTAACTGTTTGATCGCCGCAGGTCGATAAACGTCAGCGCTTACCACCATCACAGATTTCTTTTCACGCTCGATTAAATAACGGGCTAATTTGGCGGTTGAAGTGGTTTTACCTGCACCTTGCAGGCCTGCCATCAAAACAACAGCGGGCGGCGCAGCTTTTAATTCTAATGATTCACTGGCAGCTCCCATTGAAGCAACCATTTCATCTTTTACTATTTTAATAAATGCCTGACCAGGTGTAAGACTAGACTTAACTTCTTTACCTAATGCTCGATACTTTATTTTAGTGACAAAATCTTTCACCACAGGCAGAGCAACATCAGCTTCTAATAAAGCCATACGTACTTCACGTAAGGTCTTTTTTATATTGTCTTCAGTAATACGACCTTTACCGCTGACCTTTTTTAATACCTTATTTAGACGATCACTTAAATTATCAAACATTGAATTTTCCTGATTTTTTCTGAATTTTGCCACGACTGCCAAATAATATTAACATCGATAATGGCATTTCTATCAATGGAGGCTATTATAGCCAGTTTATCCTTCATCACAATAGATAAACATCAGGCTCTGTAGAGAATACTTAATATTGCCGCATAAAAAGTGATAATAGAGGTTTACAGCTAATACTGGCTAACCGATAATATCCTTAACTTTGAGCATAAGCTCAAACAAATCAAAGGACTAAAACATTGAGCTTGATTTTTTTAGAGTCTCTTTCTTTCATTTTATACGCAGGACTCTTTATTTATGCTTGGCAAAAACTAACAAAAGGAGAAATGCTCAATAACGCTGCACTTTTCATTTTGATATTGGCCATTGTTTGTCATGGCGGCGTGGTTTATTTGCTAATAGATGGCGGCGAAGGCCAAAACTTAAGCTTATTCAACATATTTTGCATGACCACATGGTTATCTATGGGACTCGTATGTTGGAATCTACTAAAACATCAAGCGCATTCATTATTATTAGTATCACTACCTATTGCTGCGATCAGCATACTAGAAGCAGCCTTATTTTCTGGCCAATCAGCGCTTCAATTACAAGGTAAACTGATTAACTTGTTTCATATACTCAGCGGAATAGCTGCAATGAGTATTCTTTTGTTAGCCGCACTTCAATCTATTTTGGTGCTGTATCTAGATAGGGGCTTACGCAATCACCCTGCTCAATTACATAACTGGTTAGGATCCTTGCAAGGCATGGAGCGATATTTGATCCAACTTTTAACCACTGGTTTCTTATTAATGTCCCTCTCTCTCATTTTAGTCACGCTGTTACCCGATGAATTAAAATCTAACCAGGCATTACATAAAGTAATTCTTACAGTCGCTTCATGGGTTGTATTGGCGATTTTAATGTTTGGTCGATATATAAGAGGCTGGCGAGGTGTTTATGCCGCAAAATGGAGCCTGTTCAGTGTGTTTTTACTGCTTTTAGGCTATTTTGGTAGTAAGCTTGTACTTGAATTTTTCCTAGCCTAATCGGCATTTAATTAAAATAACTCATATAAAACCACTTACACTGAACTTTATAATGATTAAAGCGAGCCTTCTAAACCTTGGATAATATTTCAACCTCTACCCTTTCACTTATTCTATTTGGCTTGATATTACTTTCAGCTTTCTTTTCTAGCTCAGAAACAGGCATGATGTCACTTAATCGATATCGGTTAAAAAACTTAGTGAAAAAGAAAAATCGCGGCGCAATTCTTACTCAAAACCTATTAGAAAGACCTGAAAGGTTAATTGGCTTAATTTTAATTGGTAATAATTTCGTTAATTTATTAGCGGCATCAATAGCTACCGCAATTTGTGTTCGGATCTGGGGTGATTATGGATTAGTTATCAGTACACTAGGATTAACGTTTATCGTGTTGGTTTTTGCAGAAGTCACACCAAAAACTCTTGCTGCTTTACACCCTGAGAAAGTCGCATTTAAAGCGGCCTATATTCTTGCGCCTTTGTATAAAATATTTTTCATACTCGTCATTGGCCTAAATTCTATTACTAATGGTTTGTTAAAATTAATTGGGGTTGATGTCAGTCAAGGTAATAATGACCGCCTTAATTCTGAAGAACTTAAAATTATCGTCAATGAAGCCGGTGGCATGATACCTAAACGTCACCAAACCATGTTACTAAGTGTGCTAGACCTTGAAAAAGTCACCGTTGAAGACATCATGATCCCACGCAATGAAGTTATAGGTATCGATCTAGAAAACCCAATGGATGAAATCATTCATCAAATGAAAAATGCCAGTCATACTCGTTTACCCCTCTATAGGGATGAAATTGAAAATATCGAAGGATTTATACACGCTCGCCAAATGATCAAACTTTTGAGTTTAGATGAAGATGAATTAACCAAAGATACTTTCTTGAAAGCAATGAATAAAGTTTATTTTATTCCTGAAGGCACCCCCCTCAATACCCAACTATTAAACTTCCAAAGAAAAAAACTTCGCATAGGATTAGTGGTTGACGAATACGGTGATATTCAAGGCCTAGTTACTCTAGAAGATATTCTGGAAGAAATAGTCGGAGAGTTTACTACCGATATTGCCGATAGCAGTAAAGACATTCAATCTGAAAAAGACGGCAGTGTCATTATTGATGGCAGTGCAACCATCCGAGAAATTAACCGAACATTAGAATGGCAATTGCCTACCGATGGCCCCAAAACTTTAAACGGATTAATTGTAGAGTATATAGAAGCAATTCCTCAACCAGGTACAGGTATGCGCCTTGCCGGTTATCCTATGGAAATATTGCAAACAAAATCTAATCGAGTTAAAAGTGTGAAAGTATGGCCTGAACATTATAAAGCTCCAATTATTAATACTTAACCTAAAATTTGTTATTTTTCTTTAAAAATAAAGGTCTAAATATCAACCAGATTCTTTGAAAATCAAAGCTTTAATGTTATTGTCTGAATTAAATTAATTGATTAATTAATTTTTCACAGCTAAATCATGGAGGATTTATATGGCTGATAAAATACCAGTGAAGGCTAGCCCTTACACACCCCGCACTAATGAATCACAAAACCAACAACACACTCGTTGTGGCCGTTTCTATCACACCAATAATCGTTGGTTTTTTAAAACCCGAGAAGGTTTTGATTACGGTCCTTATGCAAACCGTACAGAATGTAAGTATGCTTTTGAAGAGTTTATTGAGTTGGTCTCAAATCAGATATCACTAGGAGACAATGATATTGAGGTTAAAGATAACGACCTCGGCTGGAAAATACCGAGTATTAGTTTTTAAAGTGTTTTAACTTAATAAAATATCGAGATATAAAAACGGATCACATTCGCATCATAATTGTACAAAGGCTCAGCCCCTGCTGCACCGGCTCGAGTTAAATCTCTGAAGTCCTCGAATTCAAATTGAATATAATCGTAGCTTAAATTAATACTGTATTTATCAAAATGCTGCCAGTCTTTAAGCGGCTTTTGATAACTCACTCCAAACCCAACACTATCCGATGTAAAAGTACTGAGTTCCTTATCTCTAGCGCGAAAATTCTGAGCATCAATATGGGAAAATATATCGCTATAAAAATCCGCTTTATCTTGTTGATAATGTCGAAATTTAAGGTCAAATATCCAATCATCGCCCATGGGGTGGACATAAGCAATTTCGCTAGTATTAGCCTTGATCCCCCAAGTATCTGTAAAAGCTTTTAACTCTAGCTTGATTGCTGCTCGATAAGGTAAATAGTACATTCCACGAATTGCAGCAGCGTCACTCGTTCTTGTTGACGGATAGAATTCATCTTGATAACTATAACCTGTAGCGACGCTATCATCGAAGAAACGAACAGAACGATAAGGATTATTTAAGAAACCTTGATCTGTTATGTTTTCAAATGATAACGCCAGTAAACTGTTTTTAGTAATTACCTGAGATAAACCTAAACGAAAATGCCGCCTATCTGTATCTTCAGAGAAGGACTCATCATCTAGTTTTCCTACCACGTCCCAACCTTGTGAATAGCCTAAGGTTAACGTGGTTAAATCTCCAAAAAAATCTTGAGATACATTAAAGTGCGCAGACTTAGCTGAGAAGTCATTTTCATCACTTTGAGTATAATTTAAGCTCATAATAGTTTTGTCGACTAAATAATCAATACCAATACTAGTTTCAGTTCTCTCTTCAATATAAGCGCTAGCAGTAGTTATAACATCAATGGATGCACTACTTACATTATCGACATAATAATTGGCTGAAATAGAGACCGTATCTTTAATTGATTTACGGACTAATATGGAAGGCCCCTGTATATCAACTCCACCACCTTCATAATAATGGTAAAGCGCATCAGCTCTGTCTTCAGGTAAAACAGCGGCGTGAACTGCCTTCAAAGATATTAATACAGTTGCTGCAACAACAGCTAATTTTATACGGCTAATTACAGCCACAGCCACCTCCGGCACTTCCTTCTGCTCCGCGTGCACCTTCTCTCGCCTGATGAACATGATGTAAATAATTATCAGACACTGACGATCGGCTAAAAGCCATAATGGGGTCGGCTAAATTTTGTCGCTCGTAAGGTTTAACCCAAGGTTCAATTTCTAAAGAGGCACAACCGGAAAGCGTTAAAAGACTTATCAAACAAGTTACTTTAAAACACGCTTTAATCGACAATGAACGACTATGATTTAACTGCATAGAAGTCATTTTTATTCTCGCATCAAAGCTTTAATTTTTTGACGGTACTTTTCTTCATCACCCTTTTTATAACCGGCATGAATATATCTGACATTACCATCACGATCTATCACTGCTGTACTTGGCATTGCCGCAACACTATATAACTCACTAACTTTACTATCAGGGTCAAACAAAACAGGGAAATCAACCGGTGTATCTTTTAAATAATTGAATGCTTTTTCAGACTTTAAATCAACATTAATTCCTAACACAGTAAAACCTAGTGCTTCGTATTTTTTCTGGATTGAATTCAAGATCGGCATTTCTTGTCGACATGGACCGCACCATGACGCCCAAAAATTTAATAAAACGACCTGACCTCTATAGTCCGACAACCTGATATTTTCACCACTTCGGCTCTTTAGAGTGAAATCAGGCGCTTGAACATTATCAGCGGCAACT
>Ga0114899_1002103_pt1 | contig 10938 bp, 9 predicted proteins | sample MalvireepMed_215_FD_83497 | JGI IMG/M metagenome (GOLD analysis project Ga0114899, IMG submission 83497) | Marine viral communities from the Global Malaspina Expedition - Malaspina viral metaG DeepMed_215 | ecosystem: Environmental > Aquatic > Marine > Oceanic | place: Mediterranean Sea... | reverse complement strand
CGCCTCCTCGCCGGCTTCGTCCAGGACCGCGTCTCCTTCGCCGACAAGTGGACCCTGCTCGCCGGCCTGCGCTACACCGACGCGGAGCAATCCCAGAAAACCACCGACTTCATGGCCGGCGACACCGTCACCCGCGCCGAACTCGGTGAAACCGCCTGGACCACCCAGCTCGGCCTGGTCTACGACCTCACCGACAGCACCTCGCTCTACACCAGCCGCAACGAAGCCTTCGTGCCGCAACAAGGCACCACCTCCGGCCGCCAGCCCCTGGACGCGGAAGAAAGCGTGCAATACGAAGCGGGCGTGCGCGTCACCGCCGGCCGCCTCAACATCAACGCCGCCGGCTTCATCATCGAAAAAGACAACATGGCCATCAGCGACCCGCTCAACGCCGGCTTCGAAGTCGCCCAGGGCCGCGCCCGCTCCCAGGGCGCCGAGCTCACCGTGGACGGCTACGCCACCAGCAACCTCTACCTGAGCGCCGGCTACGGCTACACCGACACCGAAGTGCTGCGCACCGACGACCAAACCCTGGAAGGCAACCGCTTCGTCAACGTGCCCCTGCATACCGCCGCCCTGCAAAGCCGCTACTACCTCAACGCCGTCACCGGCCTGAGCCTGGGCGGCACCGTCGCCTACGTGGACGAACGCCCCGCCAACGCGGACAACAGCATCACCCTGCCCGCCTACACCCGGGTGGACCTGGGCGCCTACTACGCCGTCACCGACGCCCTGCAACTGGACCTGCTGCTCAACAACGTCACCGACGAGGAGATCTTCTCTCCCGGCTCGTTCGACGGCGTGATCCGCGAAGAAGGCCGCAGCTACCTGGCGCGTGTGAAGTACCTGTTTTAATGGGGCGCGCGGAATGAGGATGCGCCAACGGCTGGTGGTCCTGCACCGCTACGTCGGGCTGGTGATGGCAGGCTTCCTGATCATCGCCGGCCTCACCGGCGCGCTGCTGGTCTGGTATTACGAGCTCGACGCCCTGATCAACCCGCAGTGGCTGCAGGTCGAGCCCCCGGCGGCGCAAAGCGAACCGCTCTCGCCCTTCGCCCTGCGCGACAAAGTGGACGCCGCCTACCCGGACGCCGCCGTGAACTGGATGATGCTCGCGCCCCCGGACGCCCACAGCCCGGTGCGCTTCTTCCTCAGCGCCAAACCGGGCTCTCAAACCGACAACCCGGCCCTCCCCATCGACGAAGTGTTCGTGAACCCCTACACCGGCCAGATCCTCGGCGGGCGCCTGTGGGGCGACCTCAGCCAGGGCCTCGCCAACCTGATGCCCTTCGTCTACCGCCTGCACCACTCCCTGGCCCTGGGCACCGTTGGCACCTGGCTCTTCGGAATCGTCGCCCTGCTCTGGACCCTGGACTGCTTCGTCGGCGCCTGGCTCACCTTCCCCCCGCCGCGCCGCCGCGACGCCCGGCACCGCCCCCGCCGCTTCTGGACACGCTGGGCCAAAGCCTGGCGAATCCGCTGGCGCGCCGGCGGCCACAAACGCACCTTCGACCTGCACCGCGCCGGCGGCCTCTGGCCCTGGGCCCTGCTGCTCGTCTTCGCCTGGAGCGGCGTCGCCCTCACCCTCTACGACCAGGTCTACCGCCCCACCACCGGCCTGTTCCTCAGCTTCCAGGAAAACCCGCTCGACACCGTACCCACCCGGGCCAACCTCAGCCAACACCCCCCCATCGGCTGGGAACCCGGCTACCACGCCGCCCGCCAACACCTGGAAGCCCTGGCCGAAGACCGCGACCTGACCATCCAGGCCCTGGAACGCTTCGCCTACACCCCGCACAAAAACGCCCTCAAACTGATGGCGCGCACCAGCAGCGACGTAAACGAACGGTTCGGGGAGACCTGGGTGTACGTGGACGCCACGGACGGCGCCCTGCTGGGCCACTACCTGCCCACCGGGGAAGCGGCGGGGAATACGGTGACAACTTGGCTGACCAGCCTGCATATTGCGGCGGTGGGTGGAATCACTTATCGGGTTATTGCGACGGTGTTGGGGTTGGTGGTGATCGTGTTGAGTGTGACGGGGGTGATGGTTTGGTGGCGAAAGCGGAGGACTCATAGCACCACCAAACAATGAACCTTCTAGGGAAGTAATAGATATAAATTATGCAGAGGAGCCATGTCGCTTTTCCGGGTGCCGAGCATATCGATTACCATAGTAAAGCGAAACACTCTTTATGACCCGACCCATACTGAAAATAATAAAACGATCATAGTCAAATCAAAAAAACACCTTCCGAAATAGAGAGGTAGAAATAAAATCACCTCAGCAACTCATCTCCACATTTTTCTAGAAAGGAGAGAAGTGTATAAGCACTAGCCAACGAACAAAATGGCTGATAATCATCAGCTTTCTGCGAATCCGCCATGTCTGAGACACCCTTTATAGCGAAAAACAAAGGCCTCGGTCTAGACGAAAATTTGGCTGCAGAATATAAGCCGAATATTTCCATCTCCAGCCCGGCAACTTTCCTATGTTGTACCTTTACAGCATCAACAATTGAATCGGACATAACTACTGCCGAACCAGAGGCAACGGGCGCAGTCAGAATATCTGGTGGAGCAGAAGGCTTGATTCCGGAGTATTTCCTCCAAAACGCATCCAGTCCGTTCCAATTTTCATAAAACGACGTAAACTGTGCTTGAAGACTGTCATCTACATTTAGTTGATAAGGCTCATTATGAAAATTTCCACTCTCTGCTCCGTACTTTCCCGATTGCCACTCCCAAGACTGAGATGCAAATATAATGTCGCCAATCTTAGCCTCGCCATGGATCCCTGCACACATACCTGTCATTACTATTAATTTTGGCTTTAATTTATTGATGACTTTCTGAGCGTAGACCGTCGCAGCAACCAGCCCAATGCGCGGGGGAGAACCTATGGCAATCGAACGTGATCTCTCCCCAAAAGTCGCTCTTTGATAATAGGAGATATCATCTAAAGGCTCATCTTCCGACCATGCCAATGGCAAGTCTCGCAGGGCCTCAAGTTCGACGCCTCTCTTTGCTGCCATAACAAAGACGTCGAGCTCATACGATTCCGCAGCCGATGTGAGCAAAGCTTCATTTACGTAAGAAACAAACCGCAGCAATTTAGACTGCCAGCCGCCCTCTATTGACGCAGTTTTCAATAAATACCATAAGTTATCTTTAAAGAAGTCCTCCAACTCTTCGCTAGTCCTTTCTTGAGCAGTGACGCCAACAACATATTTGGGACTGTGATATCTAGTTTTCCTGCTAACTTCTTCCAGAAGGCGTCGACCCGCATCGATATTCGGAAGTTCGCCTAAGCGCGTAGGTAATGCCATATCAATAATAAGAATATCGAACTGGCATATCGCCAGCTGCTCCTTTGCGCTAAGAACCGAATCGGCGCAATATATTTCGCAGGAGCCAAGCATATCGTCTAGAAGCAAACTCCTTATGCCTTCTCGACTTTCTTCGCTGTCATCAACAATTAGAATCTTTAGTTCCATATCAGTCATCGCATCCAATAATAAAACTCAGCTTGTTAGACCAATCGCTATCTGATGCATAATAAATCATACCCTGATACAACGCCGGATAATCGTTAGCAAGAGCCTCTCTAAGAGTCTCCCTATCCATTGAATCCTCTCCTTCGCCAAAAGCCGCAAACTGCGTAATAACAATAAACCTGCAATTTATTCTTCTTCTCGCGATGTAACGGATGATCTCAAGTCCTCCAAAATTCTTCGGGTCACCGCCGCCTCCTCCAACGCCGATATCGAATGTTGGCAGAGACATATCTAAGACCGCCAAGTCAAAACTCTCGCCTAGTAAGCTCTTTTTGGCCGAGTTGACGCTCCTAGAAACCAATATTTGGAATCCAGGATGGCTGCGTTCGAAAAACGCCATTATATCATTTAGCTTAAATTGGTCGTCCTCGACTATCAAAACTTTCATCGTGGTCTCCGCGATCATGCGACTAACTTATGATAATTGAGCATTATACGAGCCTCAAACTGCAAACCATTAAAGCGCATATCTAGAGCTCCAGGTTTATCTTTTGAAGCATACTTACTCAATTTGAATATCCCGGACTTACCCTCTTTGTTGATTTTTGAAGCGTCCTTCTTTTTAATAGCCACATCGATCTGGGACTTCAATTCCTCGCCCATCTGCTCTGACGCCTCAACGGCAAGCTCATTTATTACTTTCATTATTATATGCTTATCTTCTACATTTATCTCAATATCAATTCTAGGATCTACTTTTCCTGAGTGCTTAAATGCATTATCAATCATAATAAAAAGAACGTCGGTTACATGCTGCAAAGATAACTTGTCTAAAGAAAAATCCTCGTCGATAATTCGGTTTATTTTCGGCGTGAAAGATGGGTAAAGGTTAATCACTGATTGCGTAGCAATTGTTACTAGCAAATCCAACGAATAGGCTCTACGAAGGGCCTCTAATTCTGGCGGGTTAAACCAACCGGCTATTCGGTCGCATTGATATTGGAAATGGGTTCCAACTCGTTTAAAAAAATCCTCAAATGCCTCTTGATTTGCCTGAAGGCCGCCGCATAACTCGATTACGCTATCTTTAATCTTATCCAGCTCTTTTGCGACATGGCTTTTAAGCCTAACCTCGAACACCTCACGGATCCGGACCAAAGAGCGAGGTATGAATTGCCAAAACATTTCAAAACAATACTCAAAAAAATCATCAAAGCCGACACTATCGTCAACGTAAGAGATAATACTGTTTATCATGAGTGTATTTAGTTCTATATCGATTAGACCTTTATTCTTATTTTTAGATTTTATTTGAATTTCTTCATCTCTTATCTCTGTAACAGTAGCATCAAACCTTTTCATGAAATCTTCTATTAAATCAAGCACGTTCATTCTTGCCTCTTTAGGCATCCCTTCTAGACAGATAGCCAGCTTGTCATGAACATTGTATCCGTCGCTGGTCTTTTGTATTGCCATGCCATTTTCATGGAAAGCACTTATCAAAGTTCCTTTTAAGGTTCCGTGACGGATACGCATACTTACATATGTATCGAGGCCGAACTCTTGATTACTTAGAAATTCATTTTTTAGTCCCCTAACCAACTCTACCAATTCAAGTATGGCATCACTTTGTGGCAACTGCAGATAATCGTCTGGCGGGGTTTTTCCCTCAGATATTGCATCCAATATCACTTTTTCATAATCTTCAGGAAGGTGCCTTTGCCCTTGAGTAAGCGTCTTGTAAACCTCGAATGAGGGCTCAACGTCTTTCCTAATATTTTGCTTTATCGCGCCAGCATCGACATAGATACGACTTTTGTCGAGATCCTCCAGGCCTTTACTAGTCTGCAAATAAGTTGTTAAGTCTCTAACTTCTTCTTGGTAGGAATCGATATTATCTAAATCAAATTCGGCCAAGAAAGAACAGATGGAGATCCTTTCTTCTAAAATCTCTTTTTCATTTTGAAAGTACGGAGATATATCCATGACGCTGGGCACGCAGACATTTCTTAAAAAGAAAATACACCTAGATCGGTTCTCTCTCATCCAACTGCCATACTTACTTTCCGAGAAGGGGAGTAAAGAATGAGCAAGAACGAACTCATCCCAAACATCTCGGAGAAGATCCTCCACCAGCCGACTATTATCTAGAGAAAAATATATACCCAGTAAGATACTTGTGCTTATATTCCCTGCTCTATCTACCCATTGTTTAGAATCTCTCTGATCTATTATGTTTTGGATCGGCAAAACATTCTTAATGCTTTCATTATGGCAAACAGAGGAAACCACCGACTCGATCGATTCTTCGATCTCGCTATTGGCTATTTGCGATATTATTCTTAGCCGCTCTATCTCATTATGTTTCGGTTCCAAGCCATCCGAATCTATAGCTCCGATGATTCCAGACAGGCTTTGATTAGCCGAAAACCGAAGGCAATTATTTGCCCTGTAGATATTATCATTTAGTGGTAGAGATTCAGATAAGCCAGGCCGGAAATCGTACCAAGAAGAAAACATTACATTATAGGCCGCATCCAAGTCCGCCCTAAGATATTTGGATACATGGACCGGCGCATATTCTGGGTCTATAATTCCGATCTTAGCGGTGCAAAAGAAAGTGCTCTCCGATGTCAGAAGCAATATGTTGCCGGGATCCAGCTTAAGACTTTTCAAAAACCTACCAAAATCAAATCCTGAATAGTTATTGCCAATTTTTTCTATGCGACCAATAGAAAACTGGGCGCTCTCCGATAATCTGTAAATATCAACCAAGCACTGAAGTATTTCGATTTGTACGTTATCGGAATCGAAACCCAAGTCCAGATTCTCGATTGAAATACATTTAGCCAAATATAACAGGAGGCTCGGGTCATCGACCCCATGCTCATCGACATATTCCAAGCAATCCGTATAGTTATTTTCTTTAATTAATTTTATTAAATTACCATCTTTATATAAAACACTTTTCTTCAAAGGCATCGGGCATTCGACATATTTTCCTTTATACAAGATTTCTTCAGGCAGGTATTTAACGTAGCGCTCAACCTTCCGATAGATTAAATCGGTCAAATTTAGATTAATGTATGCAACGTATCGAATCAAAAAGCAGAATGTATCTACCAAATCGATGATTGAAGTGAAGCTCTCAACTCTAAGAATATCTTCAAACTCTTCTTCTTTTCCCGGAAATACGCGCAGAAGCCTATACTTAAGGTAACTTTTATACTCACTCGCGATATTCTGCTTTTCTATGTTCTCTTTCGTTTTTCGAAAATATAATCCAGGAGAGAGCCGCTCAGTGTTTCTATAGCTAACTCGACTAGCACAGTAGGCGGCAATCGAACCAGGACCTTGTTTTACTAAACCATCGACATATTTTTTTTGTGCATCATAACCATACATCTTTTGAATGATGACAGCTTTCAGCTCCATGCCCCACAAAGATGCCCCATGAACTTCTTCGAACTCTTCCAGGATTTGGTTCGCACGCACCCAGCTACCGCTTTTTATTGAAGATTCTATTTTATCTCTATACTCTAGTATTTTTAGAACTCTATTTGAGTTAATTTTTAGGTAAATGGCGCACCACAAGAATTCATTCTCTAACCCCACGCGCTCTAACAACGGCTGAACTTGGAAATCATTTTTTATTTTTTTTCTTTGGGAAGCAAAAATATTGTATTTTGTTTGGGGATACCCTGACAGCCATTCAAGTAAATACTCGTACGACCCGGACCCCAGCTGGCTTCGTATGACGGATATACTTTTTATGGATTGCATTTTACTATTCGGCAACATCCCGCGCAGAATGTTTTTTACGTCGCCTTTGCTTTTTCCCAGCAAGATTGAACTTTTCAATTAAATTCCCCAATTTTGTCACTTGAAAGCAGTGCACGATTTAATGACTGCTTAAGCGAGTGCTAGGTAGTCGTCGCCCCTGAAAATTAGAAACGTGATACCCGTCACAAGTCAACACCTGTATGCATTTATCGTGTAGGCACAAAAGGCGCGCGTGTGGTCCGCTCTGTAAGTAACGGCTAATCAATCTTTAAAGCCGCTACCCGCTTTATTCTAAGCCAAATCAATCCACTCTTTACTTGGACTTTGTTCGGTCTCTATACGTACTATGCAAGGAAACTCCGGTTAAAGACGTCTGCTGTCGGCTTCTTGGGCGTTAACTATGGCGCCAAGATAGTCATTTAGAGCCCTTTGTCTTCGGCGAGCCCCATGGGAAAGCGTTGGGTATCTGCTGCCGTAATTAGATGGTGAGTGTGCTGGTTCTAATTGAACAGGCGTTTTGCCGTGTCCAGCGTGGTCAGGTGGCGGCCCTCGGCCTGCTTGGTGGAGGTGAAAATGAATTCGTGGCAGGTGCCGCGTTCGGGGTAAGCGGCTTGACAAACGGCGACTTCGACGCCCTGGAGCACGTAGTTGGTGGTGATGGCGGCATCTTCGCTGACGCCCTAGATCACGCCGTGTTGTGTCATACAATCTTTCGCCGCCAACAAAGAGCAAATCGCTTACATAGATTGACTGAGAACACTTACCGCCCCGCTGAGGATCATCTTTTACGCTGGTAGTCGGTGCTTGAACACACCTACTGTCAGCAGTCGCCGTACCCTTTGGATTTGCGGTACTGTAACGCCCGTGACCAATCAATGGTCGGGTAGCGCGTAGCTATACAATACCTCCGGGGAAGGCGCGCGGCCGTCTGATAGAGCGGTGTTCAACTGCCCGACCGCCCTTATAGGGCAAATTTGGACGTATCATCTATCGGAGCAACACCATGAAATATCGTACTCTCAAAGTCCGCAAAGGCCATCGGGACTACACGCTGAAAAGCAAGCCTTGCAGCGGCAACCCAATCACTCCCTTCCTTCTCCTGAAAGGCACTTGGCTGGAACAGGCCGGGTTCACCATCGATACCCCAGTGTCCGTCGCCGTGGAGGAGGGACGGCTTTCGATCGTTCGTCGGTAGAAATTGGAGCCCGGCCAAAGGCCGGGGTCCCTTCCACGGCAATGTCCCGATAGGCGGCGATAGCCAAGGCATCCGGATGATTAGCAAGCTGCCGCAAACGTGGATTTGTCAGCTTCGAGTTTGTCTCGCCAAATCCACGCAATGTCACTAGGACATTGGCCTGGGCATAATGGCGCGCCATAAGGCATCATAGCCCTATAGAACCACATATGGAGCGAGACATGGATACAGACCCCGAAGCCCTGAGAAACGCCGCCCTGGCGCTTTCCGAAGCGGAGCGGGCAAAGCTGGCCAGAGACTTGATAGCCAGCCTGGACGGCCCCGCCGATGACGACGTTGCCGAAGCCTGGGACATTGAGCTTTGCCGCCGCATCAATGAAGTAGAGGCCGGAAAAGCCCAACTGCTGGACGTCAAAGACGTTCTCGCGCGCATCCGGACCCGGATCGGATAAGGATTAGTTTTGGTCGTTGAAGTCAGCAAGGAAGCTGCCCAAGAGCTGGAAGAATCCGCAGCCTGGTACGAACAGGAATCCCCGGCGCTTGGGCTCGTTTGGTTGACGCTTTTGCCCACGCCGTGCGCCTTCTTGAAGAACCCAATCCGCCGCTCACTCCCGTGGGTGGCAAAGCCGGCAGCCGCGGGGCCAAACGATTGCTTCTACATCGCTTTCCCTTTTCCCTCGTTACCTTGAGCCGTGGGTCGACCACGGTTGTCATTGCATTCGCCCATCATTCCCGCAAGCCGGGTTACTGGATAGATCGCGTCTAGCATTCCAGCAATGCCGGTCCTTAAGCGCCTTGTGGTGAAGGGAAACGCTTTCAAGCAGAAGCGCAAATGGCTTACAGCGATTTAAGCCTCAGCCTACTGTACTCAAACGATGGGGCGACTAGCCTGGATACCGGTGCTTAAACACACCCTATCAGCAGTCGTCTCGACCGACAGAATGCGGTACTTTTGTGCCCACGACCCATCGATGGTCGGGTAGCGCGTAGCCATACAAGACCTTCGGGAAAAGCGCGTGGCCGTCTGATAGCGGTGTTTAACTGCCCGACCGCCCTAATGGGCACTCGTTAAACGAACCTATCAGTGGAGCACGACCATGAAATACCGCACCCTCAAAGTCCGCAAAGGCCATCGGGACTACACCCTGAAAAGCAAACCCTACAGCGGCAATCCAATCACTCCCTTCCTTCTCCTGAAAGGCACCTGGCTAGAACAAGCTGGGTTTACTATTGACACGCCAGTATCGGTATCCGTCGAGGATGGGCGGCTTTCGATTGTGCGAGATTGCAGCCGGTAAGCGTCAAGCCCCAGCGATAAGCTGGGGCTTTTCCGGGTCTCCGTCATTCGCTAAATCGAGAAACCACAGCAGCCTAACTACTAGTTATTTCGATTTCTGATCATTGGCTAAAGCCAAGAGCTGTCTATAGTTCGATATTCTATGCGCTTCGGGCGACGAGTGAGGATGAAGCCCCTTGGGCGGACCTCTTTTCGTCTTGTCTTCAGTACTTAAGGTCTTTATTTTTTCTTCAAATTCTCTTGCCAACTCATCAAGTTTATCAGCACGCCCTGAAGCTCCAACAATTTTTTCAAGGCCTTCCGCTCTTTCCCTTATTGCCTTGAAAAAATGCGCTTGCCGGGCGGCCTCGTCGATAAACCCAAAAAGTGGCAATCCTACAAGCATTGCAAATAAAGCAGAAAGTGAGGCTTTGATAGTCTGATACCCCCCATCGCTGTCAAAACGACTCCATTTATCAGGCAGCCAAAAAAGCATTGCGCTTGCCCCCTGGTACAGGCAGACCAACAACCCAATTGCTGAAAAAATCAAAAAGACCTTCTGCTTGACTGACAGGAGGCGGTGGTCGAAGGTTAAATAAAGAGTGAGGCTGTTTCCCGTTCGCGCCAGCCACACATAAATAGCAAGAGACAACAAGCAAATCGCCCCAAAACCAATCACTAAAATTTTTAATGCGATCATTATTATACCCTTAAAACTATAAATCACTCTTTTTCAAAGCACCAACAACATTTAACAGATATAACTCATTCACCCCTTCACTAAATAGCGATCCGCGCGAGCTATCGTGAATTAGTCTCGCGTTAAGCTTGCCCATTCCCCTGGCAAGTAAAAACGTGATCGACAGATTAGTCAACAGCTCTACCCGCCTTTGGGTTAAACAGAAAAAGGGGTCTGAAAAAGCCATCTTTAAGTATTGCTGAATAACTAACGCCTACGCACTGCCAATCTTCACTCGAAATCCAAACCCTTCGCAGCTTTCACATCGTCCAGCCGGCGCACGGGCTGGGTGAACGACGCTTCGGTGACGGTCTCTGGGTTGGTGTTGGCTTCTTCCAGGATCTTGGCCATGGCGTCGATGAAGTCGTCCATGGCTTCCTTGGTTTCGGTTTCGGTGGGCTCGATCAGGAAGCACTCGGGCACCAGCAGCGGGAAGTAGATGGTGGGG
>Ga0114899_1002102_pt1 | contig 10938 bp, 18 predicted proteins | sample MalvireepMed_215_FD_83497 | JGI IMG/M metagenome (GOLD analysis project Ga0114899, IMG submission 83497) | Marine viral communities from the Global Malaspina Expedition - Malaspina viral metaG DeepMed_215 | ecosystem: Environmental > Aquatic > Marine > Oceanic | place: Mediterranean Sea... | reverse complement strand
GGATGAAAAAATGACATACTTAGTTGTTATGAAAGACCTGAAAGGCTCCCGCGAAACATTGGATGGAGTTTTAAAGTTTTATAAATTTGATTTTACTCTTAAAAATGTAATGGAGATTTTAAAAGAGTCGAAAGCTTTTTCAGCAAGATGTATTATTCTTCCACTAGAGAGCGAAGAAGAGGTGGAACTCCCAGCACGCCTTAATGTAAAGAAGATGATAAAAGAAAAATTTGAAGAATATCTATCAGAATTGATTGACGATCGAGAGATGCTGTCGGCGATATTGAGCAAGCCGGAATTTACTTACGGAACTGAAGAGAACAAGGAATTATGGTCGAGCGCAATGACACTTCCAGCACAAATCGGGAGCGCTAAACATACTATAGTAATCCAGACGCTCAAGGATGGCGTTGTATCGAGCGATGATGAAGCGTATGAGGTCGCCAAGCGCATCCGGGCCGCTTCTGTCCAAGCTGTCGCAGATATCAAATCGTCCCGAGAGGAAAGAAGGGGAAAAGTTTCAGCAGTTATCCCGAGTTTTGCAAAATATGGGAAATCGCCAGAAGGAAAGAAAAAGAAAGAGAAATATCAACAGGGCGTCATGGCCGCAGCAGAGGATTCAGCGGATTTTTACCGCGACCTCTCGGATGAAAAGAAGAAAAAAGCACTTTTAAAAACCAACGGATACATTAACGAATTACAGTTTTCTTTGAACAAGGCGGAAGTTATAAAGCTCGCAGCGGGCCAAGTTGGAGCAGACCCCAACGCGGATCCTTCAATTGGTATTCTTAAAATAGGATCAAAGTCTTTACAAGAAATGTTAGACGCTGCCGTGGCAGCATTAAATACAGATATATTTAGTATCTTTGCCAACCTGGAAGATTTATCTGATAGTCTCAATTCTTTCTTCGCCGGCGGCCTCACGGATACGGGCCAAGGTGGTGCTGCTGATAAAGCAATTCAAAATGCAGATGCTATCGAATCCAAAACAGAAAAGATAAAAACAGAAAAATAATCCTTGACTTTCAGTTCAAAAGAGGTTATAATATAATATAAACGCATGAGGTGTTAATTGACCAAACATTATGGTTCTGGCTCAGAGATGAGTCAAAAGATTCTCAAGGGAATCAATGTGTTAGCAGACAACGTAGCTTCCACCCTTGGGCCGAGGGGAAGGAATGTTATTTTACAGGAAAAGAACAAGAGGCCCATCATCACAAAAGATGGAGTCACAGTAGCAAACTTTGTGGATCTTGAAGACCCCATCGAGAACGCTGGTGCTCAAATTATTAAACAAGCAGCAGCACAAACAAATTTAGATGCCGGTGATGGTACGACAACTGCTACAGTGTTATCTCGCGCAATTCTAAACAAAGCTCAAAAGTATATCTCTTCTGGTGTTCCGCCCATCGAACTTCAAAGAGGGATAGAGAAGGCGGTCGAGGTTATAGTTGAAAACCTAAAAGAAGCCTCGCGTCCGATTACATGTGAAGAAGACATTTCTCACATTGCTACGATTTCCGCAAACAACGACAAAGTAATCGGAAACCTCATTGGCCGCGCAGTCTCCGCAGCGGGAAAAGATGGCGCTATTACGGTCGAGGAGGCACGCTCGCATCAAACCAGTCTGGACCTCGTGGAAGGTTTCAGGATGGACGCTGGCTATGCAGCAACGGCCTTCATAACCGACGAAAGGCGAAGAGCGGTTACATACGACAATCCTCTTCTATTGGTGACTGACGAGAAGATAGAACATGTCCAAGACATTATGGGGATTCTTGAATTGTCGGCAAGAGAGTCCAGGCCGTTGGTGTTCATTTCTAGTGAGGTCGAAGGCCAAGCATTGGCGGCCATGATTATGAACGCTATGCGAGGAACACTGAAGATTGCAGCAATTAAAGCTCCTCGCTATGGAGAGGAGAGGCAGAATATTCTAAAGGACTTGGCCTTATCGACGGGCGCCGCATTTATTAGTCGGTCCAACGGGAGAAAGTTACAAGAGGTTAGGCTTGTTGATTTTGGAACGGCTAGCAGAATTGATATAACTCGCAGTCAAACAACGATCGTCGGTGGTGAGGGCGACTCGGACTTGATTGAAAGGCAGATTGATGACCTCAAGGCGGACTTAATTGAAGAAGATAATCTTCACGAGTGCGAAAAAATCCAAGACCGCATCGCTCGATTGGCTAGCGGTATCGCCATCATTCGCGTCGGTGCCTCAACTGAAATTGAGATGGTCGAAAAGAAACACAGGATTGAAGATGCCCTAGAGGCAGTCCGTTCGGCCCAGATGGAGGGAATCATATCTGGCGGTGGCACAGCACTTCTCCGCGCAACGAACAATATAGAAGTCACAGTAGAAAATGAGCACCAATTACTCGGAGTTGAAATAGTCAAAGAGGCCGTCAAGGAGCCCATCAGGCAGATGGCTCTTAATGCCGGGAAGTCCCCAGACATTATTTGTGGCCTTGTTTTAAAAGAGGAAGACGAAAATGGTTACAATTTTGTAACCGATGAAATTGTTAATATGGTTGAGGCCGGAATTATCGATCCAGTTCGAGTCACAACCACCGCGCTACAGAATGCAGCATCAGTTTCGGGCACTTTAATTACAACAAATTATGCCATTATCCAAAGCTAAAAACTATTTATAAGCGAAATAAGGAGGGACACATGGCATGTCGGAAGATGAAGTTAGCAAGATTGATATCATCGAGTTGGATGGAAAACTCGGCAGAATTATGGACGGAATGGAAGGAATCAGAACGTGTCAATCCAGAATGTCGGAAGACATTGGAAAAATTAAGGAAGCAGTCTACAACCCAGACGAGGGGCTTTACGCCCGCCTCAGAAATCTTGAGCAATGGAAAGAAACATCTTCTAAAATTACTTGGGTTATCATGACGAGTATCGTTGGTTTGGCGTCTACGACAGTCTGGCATACTTTTTTTAAATAGAGATGAGAGGTGTGAGTGCGAGTTAATATAAGTTATTCCATTGAACTAGAAGATGTGCCTAAAGAGGTATCAAGAATCTTGGAAGAATGTGAAGGAAAACTTAGGGGAATTCACGGCGATCTTAATCGTGCCATCGGTCAAGATCCCCTTCGTGTTATCGAGGAGTTGGATAAATTAAGAATAAACCTGGCCAGATTAGATTTAGAGCTTGGAGATTCTATGCAAATACTGTCTGGGTATGTTCAGACTGTAGCCAACAAGCCCGAAATGGAGCAGCAGGCGATGGCTCAAAGGTCAGAGGAAGAAGGTAGTGATGAAGAAGTTTAAGCAGGGGGAGTATGTTCATATCCCCTCGGAGGTTCTGATGCTCTTTTATGAAAAGAAAGACAAGAAGGGCGCCTGGTATTGGTCAACTACCGATTTTAAAAAGTCAGTGATATTAGAAACGCCGCAAAAGTTAATGTTTGTTAATAGTCCTCACCCGGACTTTTGCGAAGTTTTTTATGAAGGAAGTCTTTGGACAGTCCAGTCACGACATGTTTATGAAGCAGGAGAAAGTAATGAGCGTTAGGTTTGTAGAAGTATATGATTGTGGAGCGGGAACTTCAAGGAGAGATTATTCACTAAGGACGGTGTTTATCAATCCTGACCACGTTGTTTGTTTGCGTGAAGATGTCGACACTAGCAATCTTTTGAGAGAGGGGAGGCTTCCAAATGATTTAGATAAGAGGCAAACTTTCACTCGTGTGTCAATTAACAAGGGAACTTACGGACAAGATATTGTCGTAGTGGGCCCAGTAGAAGAAACTTATAAGAAGTTGAACTCCGACAGGCGCCAACTCCTAAAGGGATAGTCGTGGAAATTGCATGTAAATTTAAAGAACTCGGTGAACTAGAGCCAGCAATCCCCGCAGCAGATGAGGATAGAAAAAAGCTAGGAAAGTATGATCGCACCAACTTAAATGTAGAGGGATATGGTCATAAGAAGTGGGCAATAGTAGCTTATATTGTACCAGATGAGCCGATCAAGAAATATCTCAATGATGGTTTAACGGAACAGCAAATCGTTGAGGGCTGCGTAAGTTTTTTAAACAAGCCGCCAACAAAGAGATCTCGTAAGCCAAGGTATGGCACTTTGGAATGCAGGCATTTTGTTTTCCTCGAAGGGATGATAAGTGTTTCTCTCATTATAGACCAGAGAAATAGCAAGTATTTTTGGGGGAGGGGTATTGCCCAGAGTGCGAGGAGGACTTATTCAAAACGAGGGCGACCAAGGAAAAAGAGTTGATAAGCGAAAGAGTAGAACAAGAAATTCTATATGTGGAAGCCTACTTGATTGATGAGCACGGCGTGTTTGTGGATTTCGACGATCAAGGGGCCGATGAGTTTTGGTTCGACCCAGATAATCCTGCCGACCCAGGCCTCATTTCTATAGACACCACTAACTCACCATTGGTACAGTTGATAATTTTGCTGCACGAAGCAGGCCATGTTATGTTTCGCAAGAGGAACAACAAGCTCCCAACTCAAATTGATAGAGATACTATTGAGGGAAGGATGGAGATCATGCACGAAGAAATGATGGCCTGGTATTATGCCCGCGAACTCCGCACGCAACTTGGCATAAGAATAAAGAAAGAACTCTGGCAGGAAAATTATTGTTCCAGCCTTTTAAAATATATTAAATGGACATTAGAAAGTGAAACAGAAGAGAATTGATAAGCCGTGGGGATATGAAATAATCTGGGCGCACACCGATGATTATGTTGGGAAGCTACTGCATATCACCTCGGGCAACAGATTGTCCAGGCAGTACCACAATAAAAAAGAAGAGACGGTTTATGTCCTGAAGGGCGTCCTGCTCAATTACGACGCCGCCGGGATGGTTCAGAGAATACTTCCAGGCGAGTCTTTTCACGTCAAGCCCGGACAGATTCACAGGTTCGCAGCCATGGAAGGGAACGTAGAGGTCATCGAGGTTAGTACCAATTATCTTGATGATGTTGTCCGCTTGGCCGACGATTATAAAAGAGAATAATCTTAGAATTTGGAAATGAGATAAACTATTTATTGTGAGGGAAACAAATGTCAATCACAGAAATAGATCGAATTATAGAAGAAAAATTAGAACTTCTACACGAAGAAAAGTATAAGTTAAGAATTTTTAAAACAGAACTTCTCCTCAAGATTGAATCAGAATATGGCGTAGAGGAAACCTTACAAGACATTCGCTCCATCGGAGGCGTTACGGTTGTAACTGCTCTGGATTCTTTATTCAGGAAATCTTCAAAATCTTATTTAAGTCAGATTAAAATCAAGTTCCACCCCCAGAAGGACTCAACAACTCCCAAAACCTTTCTCAAGGATCATCTTCTCCCCATCATTCGCAGCGGTGAAATTCCTGGCTGTACAGTTATTCGAGTCGTCTCGGCTCCCGAGCAAATAGGATAATGATAAAGGTGAGTGTATCACGCAAACTTCCTGATACCAAAAAGATATCCAAGGTGGTTGTCTTAAATGAGAAGGGTGAAGTTTTGTTATTACAGAGGAAGGAGGATCAACTCTTTCCTAGAAAATGGGACTTGCCAGGAGGACACTTGGTTGTGGGTGAAACCTACGAAGACGGCGCGAAAAGAGAAACCAAAGAAGAAACCAACCTTGATTTGAGAAGTGTTGAAATGATCTTGGACAAGGGCAAAAATAAATATTTTAAGTCAACAGATTGGGATGGCGAGGTCTTCAACGAAGAAGACCTGCCCGAACATGATGATTATATGTGGGCTGACCCAAACAATTTGGATAGCCTAGATATAACTCAAATTTACTTAAAAATTATAAAGATTGCATTAGCTAAGCAGGCCTAGCAGGCGCATATACAAACATAAAATAATCTTTCTTTTCAATATTATATTGATAGTTACTATTGTAGGTAGGAGCCCACAAGGAACTTGAAATAATGAATATGATGAAGAAGGTGTTTAGTCGATTGGTTGTCTTTATGTGTTTTGTGATGATGTTAGCAAGCCCAGGATGCGACCAAAGCTCGCTAGCCCAAGAGCCGCTTCCTTCAAAAATAGATAATAGTTATGTTGATTATAAAGTAAGTTCAATTTCTTCCTATGCGGAGAACACCTCAAGAAGCTCGGCAGTCAAAGTTGAGATAAATTATCTTGGCTCAAAAGTAAGAGGCTCCGGTACTTATTTTAAGTATAGGGGGCACTCTATGGTGGTCACTGCTGCCCACCTGTTTGTCTTTGCTCCTCCTATGGTTTTGAAGAGCGAGGCCACGATAATTACCCCGCACGAAAAAGTAATTGGAACCCTGGTTTATGTTGATTCCATTACTGATATAGCCATTTTTAAAGTTGCGACTCTGGACAGCAGAAAGCCCGCAAGATTCAATAGGACTCCCAATTATTCTGTTGGCCAGGACGTTGTTTATTCCGGATTCCCTGGGGCGAATAATCTCTTGACATTTCAGGGAGTTATAATCGGTCAGGGCTACGGCACCGATATTGCGATGCAATCATTCGCATGGGGAGGCTCTTCTGGCTCCGGGGTCTTTGATTCGACCGGTCGCTTCGTCGGTGTGCTTGTTTCGATTATGGTCGGCCCTGGGTATAACGGCCCACAGCTAGTTGGATCGGTTGTTTATGTTGCTCCCGCCAACCTTATTGATACTGTTTATTTAAGATATAACCTAGATAAACTGGAGGTGAGAACGAATGATGGTTTTTAAAAGTTTGCTAGCAGCATTCGGTATTTTGTTGATGACTTCTTGTACTACGAATATTGATTATGTTTTGAACGGCGAGGGGCCAGGAGAAAAAGAAACCATTATAGAATATGTAGAAGTAGAAGTTGAGGTTGCGCCAGACGCCGAAATCTGGATAGATTCTTTTACACAGATCGGAGCTTTTGAGGAGATAGATGTAGTTTGGGTCATTGATAAGTCTTGCTCCATGAACTCCCACAATACAAGCCTCTTGGCGGGAGTCGAGGCTATGATGAATAGTCTGCCAGGACACATTAACTGGCGTTTAAAGATGATTACCGCCGGCTCCTGGGCGACACAGGCCACAACCTTTCCTTTGACGCGGGGAGATACGCCGCAAGATGCCCTGGATATGTTGAGTCAACTACCCAACGACGGCAGCGAGTCGGGCTTCGAAGCCATAAAGGAATATGTTTTGACAGACACGTATGCTCAAACGTGGCTCCGACACGACGCAGCGTTCTTGGTGGTTTTTGTTTCGGACGAAGAAGAGCAGTCAACAATGCTTGTTGGTGATTTCATTTCGTGGTATGATAAATTCAGAACAAGTGTCTATGTTGCTTCAATTGTGAATGTTGACCCGGCAAACTCTGTTTGTTCGTATCCGCCATCGAGTACCATGTCGGGCTTTAGGTATATTGAGGCAACCGATTATTTTGCTGGAAATGTTATTGATATTTGTGAATCCGATTGGGGCACCGCTGTTGAGGAGGCCACAAACGAAATTGAGCCGCATGAAGATTATGGCCTCACACACTTTCCTTTCGAGGATACAATAGTAGTCTTTGCTGACGGTGAACCGTATTATGATTGGTACTATGATTCATCTGATAATCGAGTTTATTTCGACATTATTCCAGACGATGGCGTACACGTTGAAATTGGCTATGCTGTTGAAAGCTATAACCACGTTATAAATCATGAAGTTACTCCCGAGGTTCCTTTGAGAGAAATCAACTTATCTCCTTGACAAAGCAAGAATAATGAGTTATACTATATATAGAAACTAATTATTTATGAATGAGAGGGCCTTATGCTACACAGATTTTTTAACTTTATTTTGCGTTATGTGGGATATGTTCCGCACCATCGAGAGAGGATGCTTATTAAAGAAATCATTTTGTTGGAGCAGGAAATATTCAAATTAGAAAATGAAGCCGCCGAGTTACGAGATGAGAACATATCTTTGTGGAGTATGTTAGACGAAATGCAAAAGGCTGATATGTCCCAACACCAGAACGCTATGAAGCTTTTAATGGATGAGTTGCAGGAATCACTCGCCGATGAAATGATGAAAGACTTCAAGCCCGTTGGCGAAGCATAGGAGCTTTCATGGAAAATATCTATTTATTCGATGTGGATGGCACTTTGACTGATCCACGACAACCAATGGCCGAAGCCTTTGCTGGTGTCTTTTGGGAATTAGTCCGCTCTCACCCGGTCTATCTCGTGTCGGGAAGCGACTTGGAGAAGATAAAAGAACAAGTCCCAGCATATATTTTGGATCGGTGTCGAGGCATTTTTAGCAGTTCGGCAAATCAATTCGATGTAGCCGAGCGGCTCATTTATAAAAATCAGTTTGAAGTACCTCAAGAACTGCTAGAGTATCTTGAAGAAAAAGTTGAAAAATCAGATTACCGCTCAAAAACCGGCAACCACATAGAGCATCGCCCAGGCATGATTAACTTTAGTATTGTTGGGCGTAACGCAACGCAAGAACAGAGAAAAGAATATTATGAGTGGGACAAGAGAAGCCAGGAGCGAAAGATGCTCTCCGTATTATTGATGGCCAATTTTCCTGAAATAGATGTAAAGGTTGGGGGAGAAATTTCCATTGATATTTATCCCGTCGGGCTCGACAAACGCCAATCAGTAAACTATTTAAGAGAGGTGTTCCCTGATAAGAGAATTTGTTTTTTCGGGGACAAAACAGGTGAAGACGGAAATGATTATAGCGTGGTAATCTCTTTAACAGATAATGATAATGTGCATTCTGTGGCAAACTATCATCAAACTGCCGATATTATTCTTTCTTATTTGAGGGGGAAGAAATTTTGAATGATCTTGAAGACATTTTTGAAGTCGACGACGAAACTGAAGCAGAAGATTTAAAGCCAAAACCCCCTTCGAAGCTGGCACCACGAGGAATCAGATCCTTTACTGTGTGTCGCCAACACGACGAAACTGGTGTATCTGGCGAGGGTGTGATCATTGAGGGCGTTGTGCTCGGAACAGGACAATGTATTGTCCATTGGCTTTACCCGCCGCCAAGGGGAGGTATCGCCATCTTCGATTCGATGACGGATTTTATCAAGGTTCATATCGAGCCGCACCCTGGAAATAAAACAATTATAACCTATCAAGATGGGGAACAAGACCATTATGGAAACTAATTATAAGTGGAGAAAGTGCTATGAATATTAAGAAATCAAGGATAATTCAGATTATCAAAGAAGAGGTGAGAAAAATGATGGAGGATGATGATAGTGGTCTTAGGCCCATGCCGATTCTGCGACATTCACAGACAGTACCAACTCCCGCTGCGGAAGTTGAGCCCGAACCTCAACGGGCAGATCCGAACATTCAAGACCTGATGTTCAAGATGGAAAAGCTGATGACAAGAGTCGCAAAACTGGAAAGCATGCTAAAAGTAAAGCCGAGCGAAACTGACGTAGGCGGCGACACTGTTGTCGGCCCACTGGCGGATCTTGAGGAAATCAATAATGCTTGAAGAATGGGAAGAATACCAGAGCATCTTAAAAGAGGTTGAACCCTATCAAAAGTGGGCTATGGCTCAGAATCTTAGGTTTAAAAAAGCCACCTTGGGAAAGGGAGGTCAAAAGAATACTGCCCCTTATACTAAGAAAGCCCCATTCAAATCAAGATCTGGACTCGGCCCGCTTGAGGAAGGGGAGAGTTTGGTTCCAGAGATTAAGGATGATTTAAACCGGGATATTTGGAATGAGGATGATAAACTAAAACCAGAGATCGCCGCAAAACTATTAAGAATTGCCGAAGACTTTTATAAAAAACTAGATTTACCAGCACCAGTTTTAAATATCACCTTGACCGGTTCCATGGCAAATTATAATTGGACCGACAAATCAGATTTAGACTTACATATCGTGATAGATTATTCTGCGGTAGATGAAAATGTAGAGCTTGTGGAAAAGTATTTAGCCGAAGCAAAAACAAACTGGAATCGTAATCACGAAATCATCATCGAGGGCCACGAAGTAGAAATATATGTTCAGAACATACACGAACCTCACCATTCGACAGGTGTTTACTCCATTTTGGACAACGATTGGATCATTAAGCCAGAGCCAGCAGAGTTCGAGGTGAGTGAAAATGCGATAGAACAAAAGTATAAATCAATTCAAGACACAATAAAAATGATCGAGAAGCTCCAAAAAGAACAAAAGTATGAAGAAGTTTACGGAGATACCGACAGACTAAAAACAAAAATAAGGAACTATAGACAATCAGGATTGGAAACAGGAGGAGAATTTTCAGTTGAAAACTTAGTTTTCAAAGCCTTGAGAAATGGCGGAGAGCTTGAGGTATTATCTGACTTGAAGAGGGAAGCATATGATAACATGATGTCTATTAGTGAGGCCAAAAGGAAAAGATAATGAATGACTCCCCCATCTTTCAAACGCGGAGATATTGTAAGATGGAGGGCTTTTATGAGCGACGTGGAATATTACTATGGATTGGTCGTAGCTTGTGAGGACTTTTCGGAAATAGGATACATGGACTATCCTTATTGCTCATACGACGATTTAACCGGGTTGGATTACGCTACCTTCCTAACAAGAAAAATTACTTTATTTTCATTTTATGAACAAAAGTTAGTTGTTATTCATCAGTCAGAAACCGATGTGCCTGTATTCCCCGAGTTAATTCACGTTTATGATCCCTCAGAAATTGAAAAAATTACTTGACAAATCTTTGATAAAATGTTATTATATAGTATAACAATTTATAAATTTGTTTTTAAGGAGTTTTTAATGCTAGCAGATAAAAATTATTCTGAGCTTGAAATTGAGCACATTTTAACTGAATTATTGCCAGAGATTCAGGAAAAGATTGACGAGAACTATCAAAAATATTCTACGAAAAACCAGATAGTTGGAAAGTCTTATTTGGCAGAGCTTCGACCACCAGCCCTGACTATTACTCGTGGCCGCGTTTATTATAAGT